>JMBV01000064.1_pt1 | contig 40697 bp, 81 predicted proteins | sample 616531 | NCBI WGS metagenome assembly JMBV01 (sample SAMN02727904, study PRJNA239997) | anaerobic digester metagenome | biome: anaerobic digester; isolation source: mesophilic anaerobic digester inoculated with municipal waste water sludge... | place: Germany: Bielefeld University, CeBiTec ...
AAATTAAATAAAAATTTGTATAAGAAAGGGATAGATAATATGACAAAATTGCCTTATATTGAAACTGATAGATTAATACTAAGACCTTTTAATCTTGAAGATGCAAAGGAAGTTCAAAGATTAGCTGGGGATATAGAGATTGCAAAAACAACCTTACATATACCACATCCCTATGAAGATGGAATGGCAGAAGAATGGATTAGTAGACATGTTGAGGCATATGAAAGAGGCATATCTTTAACATTAGCAATAACTGATAAAAAAAGAAAAACACTTAATTGGTGCTATAGGATTAGCCATAAATAAAGAGCATGATAGGGCAGAGCTAGGATATTGGATAGGGAGACCCTATTGGAACAAAGGATACTGTTCAGAAGCAGCTAAGGCATTATGTGATTTTGGATTTCAAAAAAATAGGCTTAAATAAAATATGTGCTGCCCATTTAAAAAGAAATCCAGCCTCAGGCAAGGTTATGCAAAATATTGGAATGGAACAGGAAGGTGTATTTAAGGAACATGTGAAAAAGTGGGGGGGGAAATATGAAGACTTGGTTTATTATGGAATGTTGCGAAATAGAGAGATCGTTTTACGAATTCTCACCTTCCGTAGTTTCTAGAAGAATTTTACCTCAAGCACTTAATCACAATTAAGTTAATCATATAGTATATAATCAGGGCACTATAAAAAGAAAGGGTGGAATAATCAGCAATGGAACAATTAGATAAATGGCGAGAAACAATAGATCCCTTTTCGTTGAGTTTTACTAATTTTCATCTAAAAGAAATATTAGACTATCCCCATGCTGAAAATGATGTTTTCATGTTAGGGGGGGTAGGGATAAACAAGGGAAAGGAACTACTGCATTTTTAAAGGAAGAAAAAAATACTATTAATAGAAAAACAGGGGGGGCAATTTACCGTATATTACAGAAAGATATTTTATACATAGAATCCTTTGGGCATGATATAGAAATAAATACTATAGGTGAGAAATATAATATCAGAAAAAAATATTGGAACAATGGAAAAGTAATTAGATGAAAATAGTTTTGTGCGGTGCCATAGATCCTATATTGTGGGATTACAGCATATAAGGAGAATAAGAAAGGATAGCATTGAGTTAGACAATGGTGAAACGGTCCCTGTAAGTAGAAGGCAATATGTTAATGTAAATAAGGTTTTTATTCAATACCATTCATGCCATAAAAACCACCATTGACGATATTTTTATGTAAAAAAATAGGATTTGCTGCTACTATATATAAAGATATAAATTAAAACTCGACAAAAACTTAGTTTAATAGGAAATATTTATATGATTAGGGGGGGATTTTATGAATACATATATAAATAGAAACAGTATATCACCGGAGAAAAGAATACTAAAAAAAGAGAGCAATCATTTATTTATCATTTGTTTATGGTTTTATTTTATTAAGCTGGATTCTTTCAATTATTAAAGAATCATATTCTATGTTACTTTCATTTTTTTAGCTTTTTTTCCGTTTTTATCTAGTTTATTTACTAGGGTTATTACCAAGGATAAATCATCATGGATGCTAAGGCCAAGTTTTCGTAAAAACTGGAGAATATATTTAATTGCAGCATTTCTACCTAGTATTTTAATATTTTTAGGTGGGGTATTATATTTTTGATATTTCCCAATCACTTAGATCTGAGTGCAATAAAGTTGGTGGAGATGTATGGTAAATTTGGTTTTCCTTCAAATTTACCCCCCCATACACTTGATTCAATAATCAAAATAGGAATTGTAGGAGTTTTAATTTCTCCATTCATTGTACCTGTAATTATATTTGCTTTTGGCGAGGAAATAGGATGGCGAGGTTACTTTTTACCAATTTTAATAGAACTTATGGGCAAAAAAAAGGCAACTTTATTAAATAGTGTGCTTTGGGGGATTAGGCCATGGTCCCCCCCTTATATATTTTGGGTTTAACTACGGTCTAGATTACTGGGGTGCTCCTTTTACTGGGATTTTAATGATGATCTTGACTTGTGTAGTCTTAGGTATATGGCTGTCCTATGTAACAATAAAGTCAAATAGTATAATTCCCGCAAGTATTCTACATGGCTCAGTCAATGTAATAGGAGAGTGGCCAGCATTTGTTGCGATTTCAGGTATAAATACACTGCTGGGGGGGCCAAATCCTACTGGGATTATTGGTATGGTGGGACTTTTAATTGGTGCTATTGTCTTGTTGAAAGGTTCAACAGCATTTAGAGAAAGGGGGGGGAATCACTATGGGTAAGCTAAAAAAAACAGAAATTATGATATTAGGGACTATTCATGGACTTCATAAAGATAATAAATTCTATAGTTATGAGAATGTATTTTCAATTATAGAGAAATTTGAGCCAGATGTTATAGGTGTTGAAATTAGAAAGGAAGATATTTCCCAACCTAGTGAATATCTTGAAAAGTATTATCCTTATGAAATGATTGAAGCAAAATTTAGGTATGAGGATGATTATAAAATTTATGGATTTGATTGGCTTGGTAAAAGTATAGAAGGTAAACTAATACCTGAGAAATACTTTGAAACATTAGATATCAAAATATTGGAAAGAGAATTTGATTCAACGAAGGAGTATATAAAGGAGAAAAAAATGATTGAAATAATCGATAGAATTAGAATTCCTTTGATTATGAACCATACTGCTGAAGAGTGTAATAATGGAAAGTACGATATAGCAGTTGAAATATTATATAATCAACTTGAGATTATATTTAAAAACACACCATATGAGCAGTTAAGTAATTTTTATAAAGAAAGAGATACTCAGATAGGGAATAATATGATAGATATAATTAAAAAGCATAGGGAAAAACGAATACTATTTTTAACAGGAATGGATCATAGAATTTTTGCAATCAAGGCTATAAGGAAGTGTTTTAATGATGAAATTATTATTAGAGAAGTTAATATTTAGATAGTACCAAATCTAAAAGGGATTATCAAAGGCTTTTATAGGCCAAAAAGAAGGATTAGCACTGGGGCCAATAGCAGTTAAGCCTTTCTATCAAGGTCAAGGAGTAGGCAAAAAAACTTATGGAATATGGATTAAAAAAAAGCTGAAGAAAGTGGTTTTAAGTGGGTTGTACTTATTGGTGGAGATTACTATACTCAATTTGGTTTTGAACCTGGCTCAAAACACAATATTGTATTATCTCACAATCATCCTGGAAACATTTATGTAAAAATAAAGTTTTTGGGTCTAATAGAGATGTATCTGGAGAAATAAAATATTGCGATTCTTTTTATGATGAAAATGGGGGGGAGCTACTATAGATTATGAATTAATCAAGGAGGGAATTATTTAATGTTATATATTTTTATGGGACAAAGCTGTACAGGTAAGTCAACTGTAGCTAATAAAATTAAAGAACTTATAGGTGCCGAAGTATTTACTGGCAAGGACTATTTGAGGATGGCAAAGAATGAAAGTGAAGCTTGGAGATTATTCTATGAAAAACTGTCAGATGCAGCTTCTAATGAGGACCTGTCCGAGGAAACTATTATATATTTAATAACAGAAATGGCACAGTTGGATAGAATAAGTGATATTGAAGGTGCATGTAAGGTAAAGTTTACTGCTTCTTTAGACACGATAAAATCGAGATTTGCACAAAGAATGCATGGTAAATTACCACAGCCTGTTGAAAAAAATGCTTAATAAGCAGTATGAAGAATGGGAAACCATTAAAGGAGACATTAATGTAGATACAACAGTAGATAATGATATTGACAAAATAGTAGACTTAATAGTAGCCAAATAAAATGTTGAATTCATATAAAGATTTAACAGTTAGATATATTATCATGGAATAAGTCTGAATTAAGTCCCATTTTTTTATAATAGGGGGAAGGAATATAAATGAATAATAAACAATTTTTATACTCATAGGTAAATAGTAAATTTAATTTTATATTCAATTGGATTTTGACAGGGGAAAGTTTTAAAAACAGGAGGTAAAGGGATGGAAAATATTAAAAAGGTATCATTAATTCCCATATTTGCAATGGCAATTATATCTTTTATAGGTGTATTTGGGATAAATATTGGGGGGGATTGTCGGTTATTATTGGGGGGGTAATTTTTTTCTTTATAAACAAAGCTTCTGAAAAACAAACCTTTAAAGATAGTGGATTTGATATAGAAGAAATCAGAACAAATTTAGAAGATAAAAGAATTTGGTTTTGGATCTGTCTACCTATAATTGTGGATATAGTTTCTATTACAATATCAAGACTGTTTTGGCCCCAGTATATAGAGCATGTGCTGGCAAGAACAGAGGGTTTCATCTCTTTTAATAAAATTATATTATTAATATTTCAGCTTGCAGTCCTTGCTATAGGAGAGGAAATAGCATGGCGAGCTTTTTTTCCAAAACCAATTAAGTAAGGCTTTACCAATTATACCAGCATTATTGATTACATCAGCATTGTTTGCTCTCGGCCACTTGGCAGAGGGAAATACTATCATAGTAATATACGATATTTTTTTTATATTTATTAACAGTATTTTATATGGCATTATTTTTCATAAATCAAATAATGCATGGATTAGTGCAATAGCTCATTTTATTGCCAATGTATTTAGTATTATAATATTATTGTTTTTTTTAACATAGAAAAACAATTTATTGCTCATCAAGTTGGTTGATTAAACTAAAAGGAAATAAATATGGTTTTAGAATTTAAAGAAGCTGAGGGAACTATTGGAATTTAGAATAATCTGTTGAACAATTAGAAGCAGTAGGCTTAAATGTCTATTCGCTAGAAGTTATTTACTAGGAAATTGCTGCTATATTGCAAAAAAAATGTAGTTTATAATTTTAATTATTAGAACAAGCAAAAAAAATTAACTATTCAATGGAAGAAAGATGGGCTAAAATTAACCATGAATTATATGGGAGGATTTTATGAGAAAAAAAATTAAAAGATTTATCATTATTAAAACCATTAACCTTTAGTATATGCTTAATGAATATAGCTATGATATTTAGACTATTAGATATTTTTGTTTTCAGATTGGATGATATATTAGGTGAGATTATATTATCAAAAACCATAGGCTTTATTATTGTAATTTTATTTGCAAATATGATTAGTGATGGCATGTATAATATTGGATTTAATATTAATAATAAGATGTCTATTTTTATTTTAGGTGTTGTTATTACAAGTACCTTGCTGATTATTGGTTATATTGGTGAATTTATGATATTTGCCCCCCCTACTCTCCTAAATTAATAATAGCAGCAATTGATCCTAAAGCAGGTGTGTCAGGTGGTATAGGTTTTGCAATATTTCTTGTTTTGGGGGGGAATATAGTTAATTCCTTTATGGAAGAGGGATTATTTAGGGGGGGAATTATGATACCAATTCTAAATAGAAAGTACTCTGTTAGAAAGACTATATTTTTACAGGGACTATTGTTTGGAATATGGCATATTCCTTGGGCATTTAAATGGTATATAAGTGGTATGGTAAGTGGCGCAAGGGGGGGCTTTATATTAGCATTAATAATAAATTTTATCCCTATGATATTTATGGGTATTGTTTTTGGTGTAATGTACTATTATACAAATTCCATTTGGACACCATGGATATCCCATTTTATAATAAATTCAATTCTTAATCTAGCCCATGTAAGTATAAATGGGGGGGAGTTAGATCCAGGTATGACTATACGTATGTCTATTTTCCAATCTACAATATTTATATTTATCCCAATTCTAATTATGCTTGCTAAAAAAACTTAATAAAGTTAGTTATGAAAACTATAGTGGAGCTAAATTGCAATAGCTGCACAAGCTCATTAAGTATGCTAATCTAAACTTCTTATAGGGGATTAATTGAGGTTTTAGGGTTGCAGCTCAATGAAAGGAGAATAAATCATATTAAAATTGTAGTCATACATGGACAAACACATAAAGGCAGTACATATAATATTACAAAACTTTTTTTAGAAAATTTTTCAGATGAAAATACAGAAATAATAGAATTTTTTTATGTCAAGAGATATGCCACATTTCTGCATTGGTTGTTTTAACTGTTTTACAAAAGGTGAAGATCAATGTCCCCCCCATGCTCATATGGTACAGCCAATTGCTAAGGGGGGGAAAAAGTTTACTTTTAATAACCTATGTTCCCCCAGATGAAGGAAGTTTAAAATCTGGTTATACATGGCTTGGAGAGCACAACAATCAATTATTTATAATTAAGGGGGGGTAGACCGTAATGAAGACAGCTTTAAAGATCATTTTAGTAGGAATTTTAACTACATGTTGTCGTATTATTGCACAAATGTTTATTCCAGATGGGACACAAATAGTTTTGCAACCAAGCATATTTGTTTTAAACGGTACTATGCAGATTGTATTTACCATATATGGAATTTTGCATATAGTATAATTGCAGCATTATATTTTTTTTGTTGAAAGAAATTTGTCAGGTAATAAAATAATTAAAGGTTTAAAATATGGCATTACTTGTGCTGTTGTTTGGATAGTTTATCTTTTAGAACCCTTACCTCATGTTAACCCTATAGATAAAATAACGTATCCAATGGCAGATAGTGCTGCTCTTATAGTTATGGGATTGCTTCTTGGTTTATTTTGTTCTAAGGACAATCCAAAAGTGGAACATGACAGAAATAGGAATATTCTAAATGATATTTTTTTTCAGTATGTTGTATAACAATTTGTTTTTCTATTGGAAGGCTTATTCAATATGTGTTTATAGATATTTATTCATCTTTTGAAAATGAAAAATTGCATACACTTTTATGGGTAGTACTTACAGGCTTTGTTATTGGAGTTACAATGTTATATTTAAAAGAACACCTTGTTAAAAGGAGCAGAATAAAAACATCATTAATTTTAGGTTGTATGCTTTTCGGAATTGATTTATTATTGTTTAATTTTTTTTATGCCTTTAGTTTTTTTTCTGCTGATATACCTGATTTAATAATTAGAACTTTTATAGATATTATTGCTATAACCATTGGTTTTTATATTTGTCAAGTGAAAATTCCCCTATATTCTAATCCAAAATTCCTCTAGTTTAGTTAAAGAAATTATTGCTTTTCTAACCAAAGCTGTGTCTCTTTTAATCTATAAGAATTACTATCCATATTTACAATATATGATTTATGGGTAAGCCCATCTATCATCGCTATAGTATAATATATAGCCCTCATCTTTAATAGGTGGAGGCTATTTTACGACTACTCAATTACACTTTTATTTTTGTACAACAGGAGTTAGTAAGTTAGTGCCAAGGGCGGATATTTTTTTTCACTAAAAACAAAAGACTAATATTCTAAAACAGAACCGCAACCAATTTCTTTAACTTGGCAAACTTGAGATAGCATAAATATATATTTTAATGATGAGGTGGAAGTTGATGAAAATTACTATACAATCAAAAGTATTAGGAAGAAACCATCAAAAAAAACGACTAATAAAAGTATATGTATAGGTAAGATAATATGAAGAAATACATATTAAAAGATTAATTGCAATTCCAATTATATTGTTTATATTATCCATAGCAATATTCTCTTTAGTTCTTTTTTTTAAGCCCATCTCAAAGAGTAACTGTTTTTGTAAGTTCTCCTGAAGCTTTTCAAAATGTATCAATAGACGAGCTAATAAAACGTTATGGTCTAGATCAACCCTTTCATATACAATATATCAACGACGCTTAAGCTTATTTGCGTTAGATATTGTTTATTCAGATCAATTTCAAATATATACAGGATTGTATCTAATTGACTCTATACTTAATTGGAGATGGGACATATTTTTAGATGCATTGAAACATATTATTCTACCTTCAGTTGCATACGCTCTAGGTTCTATGTCAACGTCTGTTCGTTTGATGCGATCATCATTATTAGAAAACATGGAAAAAGGCTATGTTGATACTGCTCTAACTAAAGGTGTTCCAGAGAAAATAGTTTTAAATAAGCATATTAGACGTAATGCAATGATACCCTTTATTACGTTGACGGGTATGCAAATTCCTAAATTGTTAGGGGATCGGTAATAATTGAAACAATCTTTAATTATCCAGGAATGGGAACTTTCATAGTAACTTCTGCATTAGGCCTAGATTTTCCTGCAATAATAGGATCAAGTATTGCCGTTAGTTTAATGATAATGATAAGTAATTTAATTGTCGATCTATTATATTGTGTTTTAAATCCCGTAATGAGATTGGAGTGATATGTATGATAAAGGTATTAGGCAAAATTATTAAACAACCATTAGGAGCTATAGGTCTATTTATTATTTTATCCTGGATAGCCATAGCGATTTTTGCTCCATTATTAGCTCCACCAGCTGAAGATCAAGATCCATATATGATTTTACGTCATACATTTTCATCACTTCCAACTCCTCCTGATGAAGTAGCTAAATTTGGAACAACTGAAGGAGGATATGACATATATTATGGTATAATCTGGGGGGGCAGCAGAACAGCATTACTGGTAGGGCTTATTACAGTTTTTTTAATTCAGTTATTGGCGTATTAGTGGGGGGGTATAAGTGCTTACTACGGCGGGATTGTAGATAATTTAATAATGTGGATTGTAGATTTGTTTATGAGCATTCCTTCATTTCCTGCTGTAGTAGTTGATGGAAGGAGAATTGTCAACATAAGAGGTAAAATGAGAACCCAAAATGGTATTAATGGCAATCCTACTTTTGCTACTAAAGAGAAAGGAGATCTATTTCTTGAAAAAGCAGTAGATATAATAGTAGATTTTTTTTAAAAGAATATAAAGAAATGGAAGTAAAATAGTATTAACTAACTGACAGTGCAAAAAACTTGTCTCTAAGTGAAAACAAATGCTCTTTGAGTAAGGATTAATAAATATAATATGAACATTGTCGTCAACTTCAGGTAGTGAAATTCCTAGGGGGACGACAATTTGTTTTTCCAATAAATTAAGAACTTCTGTTGTTTAAAAATAAAAGTCTGCTAGAAAAACTTAATTCCTTTGATATTTTTGTCCTTATTAAATATAGGAAAATTGTAGGTTATATAATGATAAGCATTTATAAGGTATTAGGGAAAAAGTAAGCTGAAATCTTTGCATTAATTGTAGATAATGAATTTCAAGATGCTGGATTAGAATTAGCCTTATTATCTAAATCTATTAAAAGCACATTAGATAAAGGTGTAGAGAATATTGTTTATTTTATTAAAAAAAGATGCGAAAAATGAATTAGAGGCAGCTTTTAAAGTGGGATTTAAGTAAATAGATGATTACAATAGCTATAGGATAATAATATAGAAAGGAACAAGTATAATTAATAAACTTTGTTGGAAACAAAGAATAACAAATAAAGAATAAATCCGTATATAATATATCTATATTACAATTCACGGCATAAAAAAAGACATTTGGCGATATTTTTATATAAAGTTAGGTTTTGTTGCTATTATATACAAGACACTAAAATTTATTATATAAGAAGGAATTGTAAAACAATATTACTTATATTTAATTTTGAGGGGGGGTATATTATGAATTTAGAAGATTTGCGTTTAGACTGTGCAGCTAAGCAGAAAAAGGGATTATATTTTATTTTAGCATCTGTTATTATTTGGATTGCGGTATTAATAGTTCACTTAACATCTTTACCAATTTTAACTAAGAATCTAATTACATTTTGTTGTACGGCACCATTAATGCCTATAGCATTTTTTTATCTCAAAAATAATTAAGGTAGATTTTCAAAACAAGGGAAATCCATTAACGGATTTAGGTGTACTATTTTCACTAAACCAAATTCTATATTTGATAATAGCCATGTGGGTATATCCTACAGTGCCTGAAAAAAATGTTAATGGTAATAGCTATAATTTTCGGGGGGGCCCATTTATTACCCTATGGCTGGCTATATAAATCCAAATCATATATGGTGTTTTCTATTATGATTCCAATTTTAGCACTAATAGTTGGATTAAAATTTGAACCCTATGTACTTGCAGCTATGATGATAATAATAGAAATTTTATTTAGCATTTGTTTAGTAGGGGGGGAAAATAGAAAGCTGGGATCTATGGACTAACTGAAATAGCATTTGCTGGTGTAGAGAATATTCTAGGTTCTAAAAAAAAGTGAGATTAATATGTTGAAAGAAAGTGAATATAGAAAGTGGTTAGAAATAGGCTATCAATTAAGTAGGGATGAAAACCTTATAGGCACTAGTGAACACTTTTTGTATATTAGGAGGAAATAGGAGAAGGGGGGGACAAGTATGATTGAGTTTACTGAATTAGATTTTACAAATAAAACAGTTTTAGAGGTTGGCACATGGCGAGGTGGAACCACTATAAAGCTAGCTAAAGCATTGAAAAAATTTCAGGGATGCTAAACTTATAACTACTGATATATATGATGGTAATTTTGAATAAATAGAAAAGGAAACAAAGGAATATAATGTAGATATCAGATTTATCAAGACAGATAGATGGGAATTAAAGGATATAGGAAAGGGGGGGCATAAGAGATAGTAGTATTGTGGCTATATCATTGAAAATATGTAATTTGGAAGAGTTATATGATTAACTTAATCACAATTAAGTTAATCATATAGTATATAAACAAGGAAAAGAGACTACCGCATTTTTAAAAGTAGAAAGACAAAAAAAACAGCTGATATAGAAAGGGAAGTTTCCTTAAATCCTATAGTAGATACCATGATTTTTCTAAAGAAGCCTTTGATTATTATATGGCATTATTTGGAATATACTTCTATAAAATTAGCTCTGGGAAACAATATATAGATTATAGAAATACTCTTATCTATATGATTAATGATATTATCTTAAAAAAAATAGATGCACCAGGAACGGACCTTTTTACATCAAAAAGGTGGCAAACAAAACTTCCCCCCCTTGCCACCTTTTGATTATTTCAGCATCAATTTTTCCAATTCTAATGGCTCTATATACTCTCCATCTTTATAAGCTCTCATGCTACCACCAGAGATTTCGTCTATTAATGCAATTCTATTATCTTCCCCCCCTATTTTCCCAAATTCCAGCTTAATATCATATAGTTCAATATCCTTTTTAGCCAATTCTTCTTTTACTATACCTGAAATTTTTCTAGTAAATTCTACTAATATATCGTATTCACCAGGTTCTAATATATTTAGCATATATAGGCCTTCTTCTGTAATAGGTGGGTCGTTTCTTTTATCGTCTTTTAATGTTACTTCCACAAAGGCATCTAATTCTTGACCTTCTTCTGCATATAGGCCATATCTACGCATAAAGCTGCCTACTGCCCTATATCTACAGATAAATTCTAGGCCATGGCCAAACATTTTGGCTGGTTCTACTGTCATGGTACCTACATCTATATCTGCTTCTATATAGTGAGTAGGTATTCCTTCTTTTTTTTAATATTTCAAAGAAATATTTTGTAAGACCTAAAGCAGATTTGCCAGCGCCTTTCATAGTTAATCCTACAGTATTAGCACCAGGATCAAATACTCCGCCTTCACCTGTTACGTCGTCTTTAAATTTAAATAGGTATTTTCCGTTTTCCAATTCATATACATCTTTAGTTTTTCCATTAGCTACTAATTTCATATAATCTACTCCTTTGAATTTAAATTATTCTATAAGATTTCATCTTCTTCATCTACAAATATTTCTTCACTGTTTTGTCTTACCTTTAGACTTCGCCAAATTCTTGTAATATCTTCATCTACAAATCTATGCTCTATTTCTTCTACATTAAAGTTCATAATTTTAAATACTAATTGTACAAAAAAAACCACCGCCAATGGCCATAATTAAGGTACCTATGCCAATACTGCCACCTAATAAATAACCTGCTAATAATGCCAGAGATTCTATAGAGACCTTTACAAGTCCTACAGGTTTCTTCGTTCTTTTAGTTAAGGCTATCATTAGACCATCCCTAGGACCTGAACCTAGCCCTACGCCAATATAGAGGTAAATTCCAAATCCCATTATAAAAAGCCCTAATAATATCATAAGAATAGATGGAAGGAATCCATCAAATTTTGGAATTAAATTATTTAGCATTAGAAAATCTATAAATACCCCCAAAATAGCATATTGGACAATGTGCCCCAACCAACTCTCTCACCCATTATAGTGTCTAATATTACAATAATAATTCCCAAAAGGGTATATATTTTACCAATGGTCAAACCTGTTAAGTTCGCCAAGCCTTGATGAAAGGTATCCCAAGGTGATAGGCCTAAACCAGCATTTATAGTCATTACTATGCCTATGGCACAGACAAAAAGACCTAGATATAGTCTTAGTAATACTTGAAAGACTTTTTTTCATATTAACACCCCCATTTGTAATAATGTGGTAGTGCAAGGAGAACTGTCCGAGACTGCTGATAAAGTACCTTTTTGTCATCCTGAACGTAAGCTACCTATGTCTATTCAATGGATGTGCATAGCTGAAGGATCTCTAAACAGGATTCTTCACTGTGTTCAGAATGACTACCTATGCCTATTCCATGGGTGTGCATAGCCAATTTAGGCTTTTTCAGTGGTCTCGAACTGTCCTTTCCTTGATTTATTTCCATAGGTATGCAGAGCCTCTTGCACTAGAGATTTTACTAATATAACTATACCACTTCTACACATCCAATGGAACTAAATTTTTTTTAAAATGTTATTTAATCCAAACTGCTGGGTATCTTATATTTACATAGAATAATTTTTAGGAGGATATGTATGAAAAAAATTTAGCAAAATTACAATTATGATATTAGTCCTATCCATATCCCTAGTTGGATGTGGAAATAATAAAGAAAAAGTCAATGAAAATGGCAATTTAAATATAGTAAGTACCACTACTATTATAGGAGATGCAGTGGAAGCCATTGGTGGAGATAAAATTAACTTAGAAGTATTAATGGGACCAGGAATCGACCCTCATCTATATAAAGCCAGTGCAGGAGATATGAATAAAATGCAAAATGCAGATTTAATAATTTATAATGGACTACATTTAGAAGGGAAAATGTCTGATGTATTGGAACAAATGGAAAAGTCCAGTAAAAATACTTATGCGGCGGCAGATATAATAGATGGAAGTAAATTAATCCAATCAGAAGATTTTGAGGGAGCCTATGATCCCCCCCATATTTGGTTTGATGTAGAATTGTGGATAGAAGTAGTAAAAGGTATTGAAGAAAAAAAATAATTGAAATGGATCCAGAAAATCAGGATTATTATAGGGAAAATGCAGAGAATTATTTAAAGGAATTAAAGGAACTTCATAATTATACAAAATCTAGGGCAGAGGAATTACCAGATGAAAAGAGAGTATTAATTACAGCTCATGATGCCTTTAATTATTTTGGTTTAGCCTATGGCTTTGAGGTACGGGGGGGACTACAAGGATTAAGCACTGCTACAGAAGCAGGAACATCTGATGTAAGGAATTTAGCAGATTTTATTGCAGATAAAGAAATTCCAGCTATTTTTATAGAATCCTCAGTACCAGCAAAGAATATGGAGGCTTTAAAAAAATGCCGTAGATTCTAGGGGATTCACTGTAGAAATAGGAGGAGAACTATTTTCTGATTCCTTAGGGAATCCAGATACAGAAGAAGGGACCTATGTTGGAACAGTTAAACACAATATAAATACAATAGTAGATGGATTGTTGAAATAGGAGGTAATTAAATGGAAGATTATATAGTTAAAATAAACGATATGACAGTTTCATATCACAAAAAAACCTGTATTATGGGATGTGGATTTGAAAATTCCCTCGGGGGGGAAATTAATAGCCATAGTAGGGCCCAATGGTGCGGGGGGGAAATCCACATTATTAAAGGCTACTCTAGGTTTAATTAAACCAATTACAGGCAGAGCCTTATTTTGGGGGGGAGAATCCTATGAAAAGCAGAGAAAGAGAATTGGATATGTGCCCCCCCAAAGAGGCTCTGTAGACTGGGATTTCCTACAGATGTATTAGATGTAGTTACTATGGGAACCTATGGAGAATTAGGTTGGTTTAAAAGGCCTGGACAAGAAGAAAGGAATTTAGCCATTCAGGCCATTGAAAAGGTAGATATGCTTTCCCTTATGGATAGGCAAATTAGTCAGCTTTCAGGTGGACAACAACAGAGAGTGTTCCTTGCTAGGGCATTAGTCCAAGATGCAGATATATATTTTATGGATGAACCATTCCAAGGGGGTAGATGCTAAAACTGAAAGGGCTATTATTAATTTATTAGAAGAATTAAAATCCAGAGGAAAGACTGTTGTGGTAGTACATCACGATTTACAAACTGTGCCAGAGTATTTCGATTGGGTAGTATTACTTAATAGAGTGATTATAGAATCTGGCCCAGTAGATACAGTTTTACAGATGAGAATTTAAAGCGAACCTATAGATCTAGTCATGAAAATCTATATGGAAAAAGGGATGTGATTTAATGTTAGCTGAATTATTTACAGATTACACCCTGCGAACTGTTACCATAGGTTCAGTGCTATTAGGCATAATTTCTGGCACCTTAGGCACCTATGCAGTTTTAAGAAAGCAAAGCTTAATAGGGGGATATGGTATCCCATGCAGCATTACCAGGCATTGGATTATCTTTTTTTAATTATAGGTTCTAAAAACACAGAATGGCTATTATTGGGGGCTTTTATTGCTGCTTGGATTGCTACTATTATGGTAAATACAATTCATAGAAATAGTAGAATTAAATACGATAGTGCTCTAGGTATGACTTTGGCGGTTTTCTTTGGTTTTGGCTTGGTATTACTAACCTATATTCAAAAAAATCCCCCCCAATGCCAATCAGGCAGGCTTAGAGAATTTTCTTTTCGGTCAGGCCTCTACACTATTACAGCGGGATATAATTTTAATGGGTATTGTGGCTATTATTAGCATTGTAATTGTAATCCTATTTTGGAAAGAGTTCAAACTATTATCTTTTGATCCAGATTTTAGCGATATAATTGGATTTTCTACAGATAAATTAGATTTGCTTTTGACTACATTAATAGTTATAGCAGTTATTGTAGGACTCCAAAGTGTAGGTGTGGTTTTAATGAGTGCCATGTTAATAGCTCCAGCTGTAGCCAGTCGCCAGTGGACAGATAAACTATCCATTATGATAGTATTATCCTCCTTCTTTGGAGGATTATCTGGAATTATAGGTACCCTAATATCTTCATCTATACCTAAAATGCCTACAGGGCCTATTATTGTAATGGTAGTTACAGCCATAGCATTTATTTCCATATTATTTGCTCCAAGGAGAGGCTTGATTTGGAAGAGAATAAAGGATTATTATAATAAAAAGGAATTGAGCACCAATATGGTATTGAACAACTTATATTCACTGTATAAAAATCATGGGGGGGAGGATTTTCATCCCCACGATTTAGATACAATTTGTTTACATCATACGGGGGGGACAATTCATTCTAAAAGGATATTAAAAAGAGAATTACACAAATTGGAAATTTCAGGTTTAGCCAGGGAATACGACAATGGTAACTGGGCTATAACTCAAAGAGGCCTAGACAAAATGGGAAGTATATTTTTGATGATGGGGGGGAATATAGCATGAGTCCACAATTAGAAATTCAATTAATAGCCATATTAGTAGCCACTTCCTGTGCACTACCTGGGGTATTTCTAATACTAAGGGAAATGGCGATGATGGCAGATGCTATTTCTCATACCATATTATTAGGTATAGTATTGGCATTTTTTTATAACTAAGGATTTATCCTCTCCATTTTTAATTATAGGAGCCGCTTTAATGGGAACTATTACGGTTTTCTTGGTGGAAACCATTAACAAAACTAAATTAGTAAATGAAGATGCTTCCATAGGTTTAATATTTCCATTTTTATTTAGTCTAGGAATTATATTAATCACCCTATATGCAGGAGATATTCACTTAGATGTAGATGCAGTATTATTAGGGGGGGAATTGGCCTTTGCGCCTTTCAATAGATTAATTGTAAATGGAGTGGATATAGGACCAAAATCCTTATATATTATGCTGGTGGTTTTAATTTTAAATATATTATATATAATATTATTTTTCAAGGAATTAAAACTATCCACCTTCGATATGGGTTTAGCAGCAGCATTAGGGTTTTCACCAATATTCATTCACTATTCTCTAATGACTCTAGTATCTATTACTGCAGTATCGGCCTTTGATGCAGTGGGGGGGCTATATTAGTTTTGGCCTTTATGGTAGGCCCTCCAGCCACTGCCTATTTAATAACCAATGATTTAAGGAAAATGTTAATATTATCTCCTATATTTGGAATTTTAGCTAGTATATCAGGATATTGGATTGCAGTATCTCTAGATGTAACTATAGCTGGCACTATGGCCACTATGGTAGGAATAATCTTTACTTTAGTATTTGTATTTTACCTGATAGAGGATTAATTGCAAATAGTAAAAGGGAAAAGACACAAAAATATGATTTTGCACTGATTTCTCTTTTAATGCATTTAGTAAATCATGAAAATAGTCCCATTGAAAGTGAAGAGGCAGGAGTAAATACCATAGAAAATCATCTATCCTGGGATAGGGAATTTACTCAGGAAATAATAGATAGAAGTTTAAATAGGGACTATATCTATATTAAAGATGAAATATTAAAACTAACTGAAGAAGGTAGAGAATTTGCATTATCCAATTATTCACATATTGTAATGGAGGACTAGGTTTTTTTCGCCCTTTAGTGATATAATAATATATATTAGAGAAGGGATGTGGTATAGATGAAAAAAATATATAGCTGGATTATTAATACTAATAATGATATTTACTTTAGCTGCTTGTACTTCTGAAGGACCTAAGAGAGAAGATATAAATGTTGGAGATTCTCATGAAGACAATGTGGAAGATGAGGATACTAATAATACAGAGGATAATAATGAAGAAGAACCTATTGTAGAAGATAATGAAGAAGAAATAACGCTTTATTTTTCCAATAATGAATATATAGAAACTGGTAATGAAAACTTGGACAAGGTTTTGCCAGAGAAGCGAATTATAGAATATAAGAATATGGAATTAGAAGAGGCTATTGTAAGAGAATTACTAAAGGGACCAGAATCTATGGAACTTAGTACATCTATACCAGATACTGTAGAATTATTAGGTGTAAAAGTAAAAGACAAAACTGCTTTTGTGAACTTTTCAGAATCTGGTTTAAATGGAGGCTCCCTACAGGAAGACCTTACAATTAGACAAATAGTAGAGAGTCTGGTAGAATTAGATAGTGTAGACAAAGTACAGTTTTAATAAATGGGGGGAAGAAAGTGAATCCCTAATGGGACATTTTGATATTACGGAACTTTAGGGGGGGAAATGAAGAATAGAAAAAGGCTGATTTTAATCAGCCTTTATTTTACCTTTTTAATCCATTGGATAAAGTTATCCATTACTTCATCTAAATATTTAATAGTTGGTTCATGGATTAGTTTTCCACTTTCATCTAGTTTTTCATGAATTGTGCTTATGAATACTTCATTAGCTGGTAAATTTAGTGTATTTACTAGACCAGAATTTAGAATTTGTCGAAGATGTACTTGGGCTCTAACAGTACCTAGATTTCCCATGGTAGCACCTATTATCATAGAGGGCTTACCAATCATTACTGGTTCTACTCTAGAAAACCAATCTATGGCATTTTTTTTAAAACTGCGGGAATAGAATGATTGTATTCTGGAGTAGCAAACAATATGCCATCACTAGATTTTATTTTTTTTCTCTTAAATCTACTACTATTTCTGGTGGACTAAGTTCTATATCTTGATTGTACATGGGTAGTTTATCTATAGGCAATATTTCTATTTCTAGATTATCCTCATATCTCTCTTGCATAAATTTTACTACTTTTTTTATTGTTGGATTCTTGACTCATACTTCCAACCATTGCAACTATTTTCATTTTTTTTACCTCCATATTTTTGTCTATAAATATAAATACCCATATAGTACAGGCATTATGCAAAAATCTATGATTTGAAACAATATAATCTAATTTGTGATATGATATATATATAGGAATAAATTTAGTGTAATTTAGCAAATAATTTTATGGAAGGAGAGATTTAAATAGAGGAGATTAATAAAGATACTGAAATGACAAAAACTGAAAAAAATGAATAGGGTAAAAAAATTAATAGATATAGGTAAAAAGACGGTGTACTTACTTATGAGGAAATAATAGATAATTTAGAGGATATAGACTTGGAACCTAGTCAAATAGATGAAATATATATAAGTCTAGGAGATATGGGAATTGATATTATAGATGAAGATGATTTAGAGGATGAAGATCTAGATGAAATATAGACGACGATATAGACGAAGATGAAGACGAAGATGAAGACGAAGATAAAGACGAAGATAAAGAAAAGGCTACTAAGATAAATCTGTCTAAGGAAATTGATGTAGGAGACCCTGTTAAAATGTATTTAAAGGAAATAGGTAAAGTACCACTTTTAACAAGGAAAGAGGAAGTAGAATTAGCCAAGAGAATAGAGACAGGAGATGAAGAGGCCAAGAAACATTTAGCAGAAGCCAATTTAAGACTAGTAGTAAGTATAGCCAAAAAACATATAGGTAGAGGTATGTCTTTTTAGACCTAATCCAAGAGGGAAATCTAGGCCTTATTAAAGCGGTGGAAAAATTCGACTATACTAAGGGCTATAAATTTAGCACCTATGCAACTTGGTGGATTAGACAGTCTATAACTAGAGCTATTGCCGATCAGGGTAGAACTATTAGAGTACCTGTTCATATGATTGAAAATATCAATAAATTAGTTAGGACCCAAAGACAATTGGTACAGGATTTAGGTAGGGAACCTACACCTGAAGAAATAGCCGAAACTATGGATATAGAAGTTGAAAAAGTCATAGATATGATGAGAATCGCACAAAAACCTATATCTTTAGAAACCCCCATAGGGGGGGAAGAAGAGGATAGCCAATTGGGAGACTTTATTGAAGATGAATTGGTGGATACACCAGTAGAATTGACCACTCAAATATTTTTAAAGGAACAATTATTTGAGGTATTAGAAACCTTAACTCCAAGGGAGCAGGAAGTTCTAAGATTGAGATTTGGATTAGATGATGGCAGAACTAGAACTCTAGAAGAAGTAGGCCAAGTCTTTGATGTAACTAGGGAAAGAATCCGACAAATTGAAGCCAAGGCCCTAAGAAAACTTCGCCATCCAACTAGATCTAAAAAGTTAAAAGACTATTTAGAAGATTAAACTACCCTCTAAAAACTTAAGGGTAGTTTAATCTTTATATCCTTTTCTTTTGTCTTCGGCCTCATCCTTAATTTCAGTCCTCATGGAATCTAGGGATTCTAGTCTTCGCTTATTCTTTTCTATTAAGGTTTCTTTTAACTTTTCATCATCGGTTTTTGCAATTAATTCTTCAGCTAATTCGTAATTTTTAATAGTATTGTCGATATTGAATTGAATCTTATCTACATTATCTCTTCTGTCATCAGGTTTTGGTTTGTTTTTCATTTCCAGCTCCTTAATTTTATTTTATAATCTTATTATGCTTTAAAAAGAATTTATTATTCAAAAAGGTGAAAAAAACCTAAAATAGAGGTGAATTATGTCAAGTATAAAAACAAATGCTATGAGAATTTTAGATAGTGAAAATATAGATTATAATAGTATATATTACGATGATAGTGATGGAAAAGTAGATGGAATATCTGTTGCAGAAAAAAAATAAAAAGAAATCACGAGGAAGTCTTTAAAACCTTGGTAGCTCAAGGAGGCAGTGGAGAAATATATATATTTATAATTCCAGTGGCAGAAGAATTGGATTTTAAAAAAAGCAGCAAAGGCAGCAGGGGGGGAAAAAAAGGTAGAAATGATTCATGTGAAGGATATAACGAAGTATACGGGATATATTAGGGGGGGAGGATGCTCGCCCATTGGTATGAAAAAGACCTACCTCACATTTATAGATGAAATAGCTGTAATACTAGATAGCATCATAATTAGCGGAGGGAAAATAGGGGGGGTACAAATAGAATTAAAACCTGAAGATTTGGTGAAAATCACAGAAGGGGGGGAAATAATAGATTTGGTAAAATAGCCTAAAAAATAGGCTATTTTTTTAATTATTATTGTTAATAATATGACAATCACAATATTGACAAAAGTCTGTGAATGGATTAATATTATCTTAAGGAAAATCATAGAATATTGACATTGAATATTACATAAATAGGGCAGCATATTATTTTAGGCTGTCTTTTTAAATTATACAAGGGGGGGGATAGGAATGGAATTTAAATTTGATTTAGAGGCAAATGAAGAAAAAAATTAAGGATTTTAAATTTTTTTATGAAAGAAAATAAAAACAAAAAAAAGGTGCTTTAATGGCAGTTTTACATGAGGCACAAAGCACCTTTGGTTATCTTCCAAAGGAAATACAAGAAATGATTTCTGAAGAAATGAGAATCCCAGTATCTGAAATATATGGAGTGGCGACTTTTTATTCCCAATTTACACTAGTACCTAAGGGGGGGGAATACGACATAGGTGTTTGTCTAGGTACAGCTTGTTATGTTAGAGGAGCTCAGGATATATTGAATAAAATTGAGGAAGAATTAGGTATTTCCGTGGGACAAACGACTCCTGATGGGAAATTTTCTATTAGCCCAACTAGATGTTTAGGCGCCTGTGGCCTAGCACCTGTAATAGTAGTTAATGAAGATGTCCATGGAAGACTTAAACCCGATGATGTAAAGGCAATATTAGATAAATATAGATAATTTGGAGGTGAAAAAGTGAAAACCATTAAAGAATTAAATCAAATTAAAGAAGAAAATTTGTTAAGTATTCAATTAAGACAGGAGGAGCAAAAGGATATACCCATAGAGGCTAAGGATATGGGAGCCCATCTTACTCATGTATTGATTTGTGGTGGGACAGGATGTCATTCCTCTAATGGAGATAAAATAAGGGAATTGTTGGCAAAAAGGGTACAGGAAAAGGGATTAGACAACATAAAAATAGTCTTAACTGGCTGTTTTGGTTTATGTGAAGCTGGCCCTAATATAGTCATATTTCCAGAGGGGGGGATATTTTACAGTCATGTAAAATTAGAAGATGTAGATGAAATAGTAGAAAGTCATTTTGAAAGGGGGGGACAAATAGTAGAAAGACTATTATTTAAAGAATCCAAAAAAAGAAGAAGTAATCAAACCTGTCAATGAGGTAAATTTCTATAAAAAAACAAAGTAGAGTTGCCTTAAGAAACTGTGGCCTCATTAATCCAGAAAATATAGACGAATATATAGCCTTAGAGGGTTATCAGCCTTGGCAAAGGCAGTTACAGAAATGACTCCAAAAGAAGTAATAGACTTAGTAAAAGAAGCTAATTTAAGGGGGGGAAGGGGGGGAGGGGGGGCGGGTTTTCCAGCCGGTAGGAAGTGGGAAACTGCCTATGAATATCCCAGTGACCAAAAGTATATAATTTGTAATGCAGACGAAGGAGATCCAGGTGCCTTTATGGACAGGTCCATATTAGAAGGAGACCCTCATTCTGTATTAGAGGCCATGGCCATAGCAGGCTATGCAATAGGGGGGGCAGATCAGGGTTATATATATGTTAGAGCTGAGTACCCCCCCATTGCAGTTCATAGATTAGAAATTGCCATAAAACAAGCTAAGGCCTATGGGCTGCTTGGAAAAAAAATATATTTGGAACAGATTTTAATTTTGATATAGAACTAAGACTTGGAGCCGGTGCCTTTGTTTGTGGAGAGGGAACTGCATTGATGGAATCCATAGAGGGAAAAAGGGGAATGCCTAGAACTAAAATCCATAGAACTGCCCACAAGGATTATGGGGGAAACCTACTATTATCAACAATGTAGAGACCTTAGCAAATGTCCCCGTAATATTTCAAAGGGGGGGACCAGAATGGTTTAAATCTATAGGAACTGAAGACTCCCCTGGAACTAAAGTATTTGCCCTAGGTGGGAAAGTAGAAAATACTGGACTTATAGAAGTACCTATGGGAGTTACCCTAAGGGATATTATTTTTGATATAGGTGGTGGGATTCCAAATAATAGGAAATTTAAAGCTGTACAGACAGGGGGGGACCTTCAGGTGGTTGTATACCAGAGGAGCATTTAGATACTACAGTAGATTTTAAATCCTTAGAAGAATTAGGCTCCATAATGGGCTCCGGTGGTATGGTAGTAATGGATGAGAACAATTGTATGGTAGATATTGCTAAGTTCTTCTTAGACTTTACTGTAGATGAGTCTTGTGGTAAATGTACTCCCTGTAGAGAAGGAACTAAGAGAATGCTAGAAATTTTAGAGCGAATTACAGAAGGTAAAGGAGAAGATGGAGATATAGAGAAACTAGAATCCTTAGCAGAAACCATAACTACCACTTCTCTATGTGGACTAGGACAAACTGCTGCAAATCCTGTAGTTTCTACTTTGAAATACTTTAGGCATGAATACGAAGCCCATATATATGACAAAAAAAATGTCCTGGTGGTACCTGTCAAGAATTGCTAGAATACTATATTACGGAAGATTGTATTGGATGTACTAAATGTGCTAGAAATTGTCCAGTATCTTGTATATCAGGCAAAGTTAAGGAGAGACATATAATAGATACAGAGGCCTGTATAAAATGCGGAACTTGTATGGAGGTATGTCCAACAGGTGCAGTTATTAAGAGTTAGGGGGGGATAATAGTGGAAAATATAAGTATTACTATAGATGGAAAAAAAGACCACAGTGCCCAAGGGTTATAATATAATTCAGGCTGCAAAAAAAACTAAAGATAGATATACCAGCCCTTTGCTATGATCCAAATTTAGAAATAGTAGGTGCCTGTAGACTTTGTTTAGTAGAAATAGAAGGCAATAGAAAACTAGAAACTGCTTGTTCTACCATAGTTAGAGATGGAATGGTAGTCTATACAGAATCGGAAAAAGTAATTAAAATGAGAAGGGAAATACTGCGACTACTATTAGACAATCATCCCAATGACTGTTTAACCTGTCAAAAAGCAGGGGAATGTTTATTACAAGAATATGCCTATAGATATGATGTAAAATTTAGGGAACATGATGGAGCTAGAAGACCAAATTATACAGATACCTCCAGTCCCTATATATTTAGAGATGAAAGCAAATGTATATTATGTGGCAAATGTGTTAGAACCTGCTATGAAATCCATGATAGAAAAGTTTTATCTTTTGCAGGGAGAGGCTTTGACACTAGAATAGTGGCAGATACGGATTTATCTTTAGAGGAATCTACCTGTGTATCCTGTAATAGATGTGTAACAGTTTGTCCTGTAGGCGCTTTAGTAGATAAACGAATGTTAGGGAAAACTAGAGTCTGGGATGGAGAAATCAAGGGAGTTAAATGTAAGGCTTGCGATTATGGTTGTAATTTTGAGGTATTATACAAAAAAAAGGCAAAGCAGTAGCCGTAAGGGCCAAGTCTCCAACAGTTGGAAGGCCTCTTTGCCTAAAGGGTAGACTTACTACAGAATTACTTTATTTAGACAGTCCAAATACTCCTTATAAAAAAAAGAAAATGGGGGGGAATTCAAAGAAACTACCTGGAAAGAAGCATTACAGCTAGAGGGAATTTGGGATAAAATTTTAAATGAGGAGAAAAAGTAATTAGGAGTTGAATACCATGATTCAAATAAATATAAATGGTACTAATTATGAAATAGAGGAGAATATTACAATATTAGAAGCTTGCAAAAATATAGGCATAGATATACCTACACTATGTCATGATGATAGATTAGAGCCTCATGCTGCCTGTAGACTATGTGTGGTGGAAATAGAAGGGAAGAAGAATCTAGAGACTTCTTGTTCCACTAAGGTCCGAAATGGAATGACAATTAAAACCCATAGCGAAAAGGTAACAAAAGCTAGAAAGGATATATTAGATTTATTGTTTTCTAATCATCCAGAGGACTGTTTAAACTGCGCTAAATCAGGGGATTGCGGTTTGCAGGACTACTGTTTTGAATATGGAGTAGAGAGAGGTAGCTATATAGGGGAAAAAAAAGGATTATGAAATGGATTATTCCAATCATTTTTATACCTATGATCCTAATAAATGTATATTGTGCGGAAAATGTGTAAGGGTTTGTGGAGAGCTACAATGTACCAATGCCATTGGTTTAGAAAATAGGGGTTTTGAAACTAAAGTAAATACCCCCCCCTTTGATTTAGGATTGGCCACTTCCACCTGTGTATCCTGTGGGAACTGTGTTGCAGCCTGTCCTGTAGGAGCATTAATGCCTAAAAGAAGGGAAAAATTTAGATATTGGGAAATAGAAAAAGTAAAGACTACTTGCTCTTATTGTGGGGTAGGTTGTCAAATGGAATTATTGGTAAAGGGAGATAAGGTATTAGGTGTGGAGCCAGTTAAGGCCAAGGCCAATAATGGATTATTATGTGTAAAGGGAAGATTTGCTTATCCCTTTATTAATCATCCCGATAGACTTAAGACTCCATTAATAAAAAAGATGGAGAATTTGTAGAGGCTACCTGGGAAGAGGCCTATGATTTAATAGTAGAAAGGACAAATAGTATTAAGTCAGAATATGGTTCAGAAGCTTTTGCAGGTTTAACCTCTGCCAGATGTACTAATGAAGAAAATTATTTATTTCAAAAACTATTTAGGGCAGTAATAGGCACAAATAATGTAGATCACTGTGCTCGCCTCTGACACGCTTCTACAGTTGCAGGTCTTGCAACTACATTAGGTTCAGGGGCTATGACCAATAGTATAGAGGAAATAGAAAATGCAGATTGTATATTTGTCATAGGTTCTAATACTACAGAAAATCATCCAGTAATAGGTACTGTAATGAAGAGAGCTGTAAAAAAAAGGTGCTAAACTAATAGTAGCAGATCCTAGACGAATAGAATTAGCTGACTATGCAGATGTGTTTTTACAAATTAAGCCGGGAACTAATATTGCCCTATTAAATGGAATGATAAATGTAATTTTGGATAAGGATTTACATGATAGGGAATATATAGAAGAAAGAACAGAGAATTTCGAGGAATTTGAAATACTTATGAGGGAATATACACCTGAAGTTGTGGCGGAAATCTGTGGTGTAGATCCAGAAGATATAGTAAAGCTGCTACTTTATATGCAGAAGCAGATAAGGCTGGAATATACTATGCCATGGGAATTACTCAACATACTACAGGAACCCATGGGGGGGTAATGAGCATATCTAATTTAAGTATGCTATGTGGAAATATAGGAAAAGAATCTGCAGGAGTAAATCCTTTAAGAGGGCAAAACAATGTTCAAGGAGCCTGCGATATGGGAGGATTGCCAGCAGATTTGCCAGGCTATCAAAAGGTGTTTAAGCCAGAGGTACAGGAGAAATTTGAAAGCCTATGGGAATCTAAGCTTCCTAATCAAGTAGGTCTAACTTTACCAGAGATTATGGATGAGGCAGAAAAGGGGGGGAATATTAAATATCTATATATAATGGGAGAAAACCCAATGGTCTCTGACCCAGATATTAATCATGTGAGAAGTGCATTAAATAGTTTGGATTTTTTTAATTGTTCAAGATATATTTTTTACAGAAACAGCTGAATTAGCCGATATAGTATTACCAGCAGCCTCTTTTGCAGAAAAGGATGGAACCTTTACCAATACGGAAAGAAGGGTTCAAAGAGTTAGGAAAGCCATTGAGCCTGTGGGAGATTCTAAGGCAGATTGGCTAATTCTAATGGAATTAATGAATAGACTTGGCTATAATAAAAAGTATTTGCATCCATCAGAAATAATGGAGGAAATTCGGACTGTAGTACCTCAATATGGAGGCATTACCTACGAAAGAATAGAGGAGGAAGGCATACAATGGCCCTGTTCAGATTTGGAACATCCAGGCACCAAATATTTACACAAATCAGCCATTGCCAGAGGCAGAGGATTATTTATGCCTATAGACCATAGGGACAGTGCGGAATTACCAGATGCAGAATACCCCTTTATATTTACTACAGGAAGAATACTCTATCACTATCATACGAGGACCATGACTGGCAGAGTAGAAGGATTAAATAAAATATCCTCCGAATCTTATGTGGAAATAAATGAAGTAACGGCAAATAAATTAGGAATAATAGATGGTGAAATGGTAGAACTAGCCTCTAGAAGAGGGAAAATAGTTACAAAAGCAAGAATAACTGATATAATAGACGAAAATATATTATTTATGCCCTTCCATTTTGCAGAAGGGGGGGCAGCTAATTATTTAACTAATACTAAATTAGACTCCATTGCAAAGATACCAGAATTAAAGGTAGCTGCTGTTAAAATTGAGAAAGTAGGGAGTTGAAAATATGAAAAATATGAACATGCACTAAGATATGCCATGCAGATGGAATTAGATGGACACAATTTTTTTCAAAGAAAAAGCTGAAACCTTTGAAAACCCCCCCACTACTAAGGCTTTGTTTTTACAATTAGCAGAAGTGGAAATGGAACATTATAATTTCATTAAAAGGCAATTAGAAAGCTATTTAGAAACAGATACTATAGAACTAGATAGTGAAATGTTAAATAGAGATGAAGAAAGCATATTTGAAGCCCGAGAAAAAAAAGTGAACATCTAGATGAAACTTTAAAAGAATCTGATATACCAGATTTAACTGTGCTTCGCATGGCCTATTTAATTGAAAGAGATTATAAGGAGTTTTATACTAAGGCAGCCGAAAAGGCAGAAGATGAAAATATTAAAAAAACTCTTTGAACAATTGGCTAAATGGGAAGCAGGCCATGAAAAGATATTTAAAAAAAGAATACGATAGGAGAATGGAAGAATATATGAATCTTCCTTGGGGTGGTTAGTATGTTTAGAATAGGAATAATCACTGCTAGTGATAAAGGGGGGGCAATAGGAGAAAGAGAAGATCTAAGTGGCAAAACCATAGAGGAAATAGTAGGTAAATATAATTATATAGTAGAGCGAAAAGTAATACTTCCTGACGATGAGGAAAAACTATTTAATGAAATGGTTTATATGGCGGATAAATTAAAATTGGATTTAATATTGACTACTGGGGGGGAACAGGTTTTAGCCAAAGAGATGTAACACCAGAAGCCACTATTCGTGCTTGTGACAGAATGGCCAATGGTATATCTGAGGCTATAAGGCATTATAGTCTAGGAATAACTTCTAGAGCCATGTTATCTAGAGCAGTATCTGGTATTAGAGGTGAAACCCTAATAATAAACTTACCAGGAAGTCCAAAGGCAGTAAGGGAGTCTTTAGAATATATTATGGATAGTCTTCACCATGGATTAGAAATCCTTACGGGGGGGAGAACTTCTGAATGTGCTAGGTAGGTGAAATCTATGAAAAAAAATTTGGAACAGCAGTTATATTAGCAGGAGGAAAAAGCACTAGAATGGGTTTCGACAAGCAGCTTTTGAAATTTAATGAAAGAAGACTAATAGACAATTTAAGAAAAAAAACTTTCTAAGGAATTTGAAGAAATAATTGTAGTAACTAATAAATCGGAATATTATCTTGGATTTAGCGATAAAATCACTAAGGATATAATAGAAGGCAAAGGGCCCCCCCTATCTGGGATTCATTCTGGCCTAGTAGGAGCCAGTAGCCAATATGTATATTTTGTGGCCTGTGATATGCCAAATATATATTTGGATTATATTAGATATATGAAAGAGGAAATAGAAGATATGGAAGTTAAGGCCTGCGTAACAAAATATGGGGGGGATTGGATAGAACCTTTTAATGCCTTTTATTCTAAGGACATGATTGTAGATATAGAAAAACATTTGTTAAACAATGAAAAGTCAGTAAATTCCCTATTGAAAAAAATTAGATATACACTATATAGAAGAAGTAAAGGCCAGAGAATTTAGTCCAAACTGGGATATGTTTTTAAATTTGAATACCAAAGAAGATTTAGATAATTATCTAGAAATTGAAGAATTAGGAGAATGGAGTATATAAAATGAAAGAGATTCAAAATGTAGATATTATTAGGGTAAAGGGAGATATTTTACAAAGAGAAGAGGATATAGTAATTGTAGAATATCCCTTTACTCTATTTATAGAAGATAAAGAGATTATTACTCTATTATGCAGTCCATCTTCTTTAGAATATCTAGCATTAGGATTTCTATATTCTGAAGGTTTTATAGATAGTTTAGAGGATATTACAAAAATTAACATTGATAAAGAGAAAGGTATATGTAATATTAAATTATATAATGTAAATAAGCTTAGGGACAATTTGAGGGGGGGCAAAAGAACCATTACCTCTGGCTGTGGGAAAGGCACTTTATTTTATAATGTATTAGATTCTTTTAAATCCCAAAAAGTTGAAAACATCCTACCCATAGAAATAGAAAAGATAAAGTTGTTAGTAAGGGAATTTAATAGAAAATCTGAACTTTTTAAAGATACAGGAGGAGTACATAGTTGTGCCCTTTGTAACTATGATGAAATATTAATATTTGAAGAGGATATTGGCAGGCACAATGCTCTAGATAAGGTATTTGGCAGAGCCTTAGCTGAAAACATAAACACTTTAGATAAGATAATATTCACCAGTGGAAGAATATCTTCTGAAATATTAATAAAAGCAGCTAAGAGGCAAGTGCCAATAATAGTATCTAGATCAGCACCTACATCTCTTTCTATAGAATTAGGAGAAGAATTAGGCATTAGTTTAATAGGCTTTGCTAGGGGGGGAGAGAAGATGAATATATACACAAACAAAAAGGGAGGAGGGTTTTTATGAAAAAAAAGACTTACATTAATTCTAAGTATTTTACTTATACTGACTTTATTAGTAGGCTGTGGTGAAAAAAAAGTAGTGCTGGAGATAGCATAATATTATCTACTACTACTAGTACAGAAGACAGTGGGCTATTGGATTATCTACTTCCAAAATTTAAAGAGGAAACAGGAATAGAAGTAAAAGTAATAGCAGTAGGTACTGGAAAAGCCTTGCAAATGGGAAAGGATGGGGAGGCAGATATACTTTTAGTTCATGCTAAGGAATCAGAAGAAGAATTTGTGGCTGAAGGCCATGGTTTAGAAAGACATGATGTCATGTACAACGATTTTATATTAGTAGGGCCAGAAGATGACCCACTAAATTTAAAATCGGATTATCCTAATGACATATTAGAAGGATTAAAAACCTTAGAAGAAACTGAGACAGAATTTGTTTCTAGAGGAGACGATTCTGGTACTCATAAAAAAAAGAATTATCTATTTGGAAAGAAGCTGGTATAGAACCAGAAGGAGATTGGTATATTTCGGCTGGTGCTGGTATGGGGATGTACTTAAAATTGCAGATGAAAAAAAAGGCTTATACCATTACAGATAGAGCTACTTATTTAAGTATGAAAGACAATTTAGACTTAGAGATAATAATAGAAGGAGACGAAAATTTATTCAATCAATACGGTATAATACCTGTAAATCCAGATAAATCAGAACAAATAAATGCAGAAGGTGCTGAGAAGTTTATGAATTGGATATTATCGGATGAAGTACAGGAATTAATAGGAGAATTTGGTGTAGAAGAATATGGAATGGCTCTATTTATACCTAATGCAAAATAACTTAAAATAATTTTAGGCTGCATATAATATGCAGCCTAATTAATAGGTGGTGATTATATGGGCTATATTGGAGAAGGTTTTAGAGAAGCCATCAGATTGCTGACTCATTTTGATAAGGAAGTATATAGCATAGTTACATTATCCCTATTTGTATCTACTACTGCTACTATAATTGCAGCTATAATATGTATTCCTCTAGGTATTTATTTAGGAATTAAAGATTTTAAAGGCAAGAGACTCTTCTCCAGAATATTATATACCTTTATGAGCATTCCCTCTGTAATAGTAGGCCTAATAGTGGCTATATTATTGTCTAGACGAGGACCTTTTGGACATTTGGAATTACTATATACTCCAAAGGCCATGATAATTGCTCAAGTTCTTTTAGTAATTCCCCCCCTAATACTAGGTTTAACCTATAGTCTTGCCAAAAATAGAGGTAGCATCATTGAAAAAAAATAGCCCTTACTTTAGGAGCAAAAAGATTTGACACCATTATATTGATTATTAGGGAACTTAGGATGGATTTAATGGTAAATGTGGTTACGGCCTTTTCAAGGGCTATTTCAGAGGTGGGAGCAGTTATGATAGTAGGTGGGAATATTAAGGGGGGGCATACTAGAGTAATTACCACCACCATATCTATGATGAATTCCATGGGAGACTATCCTATGGCCATAGCCTTAGGTATTGTACTTCTAATTATATCCTTTATTATTAATAGCATATTGTATACATATAGTGGGGGGGAGGATTAATGTGGAAGTTTATGTGGAAGATATAAAAAAAATACTATTCTGAAAGACTAGTATTGGATATAGATAATTTAAAGTTTAAAAAAAAGGCAAAATAACTGGAATAATAGGGCCAAATGGCAGTGGCAAAACCACTTTACTCCATATTATAGCAGGACTAGATAAGGAATTTTCAGGTACAGTAAAATATAATGGGGGGAAATGTTAGATAAAAATATATATAGGGAAATGACTCTAGTTACTCAAAAACCCTATTTATTTAGAAGAACTGTTAGGGACAATATAGCTTATCCTCTAAAGATTAGAAATTATAAAAAGGAAAATATGAGCGAAGAAATAAAAAAATATAATAGATAGATTTGAAATAGAAGATTTGAAAAATAAAAAGGCCCATTTACTTTCAGGAGGAGAGTCCCAAAAAGTAAATCTAGCTAGGGCTATGGTGTTTAAACCTAAATTATTATTACTAGATGAGCCTACATCTAATATAGATCCAGAATCCATAAAATAATGGAAAGGGAAATTTTAAGATTTAATAAAGAAACTAAGGGCACTATTTTAGTAGTTACCCATAATATGGAGCAATCTAAGAGATTATGCGAGGACATTATTTATCTAGAACGAGGAAAGGCAGGAGATTTATAGTGGATTTTTTTTAATGTAGTATCTGTTGAGGAAACTAGAAGTGAAATGGAAAGGGTTTTTAAAGATTTTAAGCTGGAATTAGAAGAAATATCTTTATTGGAAAGCCACAATAGAGTATTGGGCGAAAATGTAGTTTCAGATATAAATGTACCAGAATTTAACCGTTCCACTGTAGATGGCTATGCTATTAAATCCAAGGACAGTCATGGTGCCAGTAGCTCTATACCTAGTGTGTTTAATATAATGGGAGAAGTGAAAATGGGGGAAATTAGTACCCATAATATAAATCCAGGAGAGGCCATATATGTACCAACTGGAGGAATGATACCAGATGGGGGGGCAGATGCCATGATAATGATAGAAGACACGGAAAAATTAGATGATACAACTCTAATGGCATATAAACCAGTGTCCCATAATGAAAATATGATCCTAAAGGGACAGGATATAGAAATAGGTGAAGTAGCATTAAGTAAGGGCAGAGTCCTAACACCAGAGGCCATGGGAGTATTGGCAGCTCTAGGTAAATCCCGAGTAAAAGTATATAAAAAAAACCTAGATTTTATATTATTTCTACTGGAGATGAAATAATAGACTTAGATGAGAAATTAGAATTAGGCAAAGTCAGGGACATAAATAGTTATGCCTTAGATGGATTAATTAAAAATTTAGGTGGAGATGTAGTTCGTAGAACCATAGTAAAAGATAATTACCATAAGCTAAGGGCTGAAGTATATAAAGCTATAAATGAATCGGATATAGTTTTAATTTCTGGAGGCAGTTCTGTAGGCGCTAGAGACTATACAGGCAAAGTTATAAACTCCTTCAATGGCAAAGGCGTATTTATCCATGGAATTTCCATTAAACCGGGAAAACCTACTATAATTGGAGAAACAGAGGGAAAACCTATAATAGGATTACCTGGCCATCCAGTGTCCTCTATTATAGTTTTCAAGGTCATAGTAGAAGATTTTATAAATAAGAAATTAGGGAAGGAAAATATAATCCCCCCCCAAGTAAAAGCCATAATGAATTTTAATTTTCCCTCCTCCTCAGGAAGGGAGACTTATCAAATGGTAAAATTAAATGAAGTTAATGGAAAAATCTATGCAAATCCTAACTTCGGAGAATCTGGAATGATCTCTTTATTAGCCAATGCAGAGGGTTACATCATAATAAAATCCCAAGAAGAGGGAGTATATAAAGGAGAAGAAAGGCAAGTCTATTTACTTAAATGAAAGCAAATGAAAGGGACAGTCCCTTTCATTTGAAAACCAAATAAAAGGGACAGGTCTCTCTCATTCTTATAAATATGGTGCATCAAATTAGTGGCAATAAATCTTCCTTATTAAATTCCACCAACACATTTTCTGCAATATTATACTCAATTGCCTCCTCAAAAGGTAATTCCAAATAAATAGGTGATTTTCCTCCATTACCTATTAATACAAGGGTTTCGAAGTATCTATTTTCTATTTTATCTATTAATTTTAACGGAAATACATTCTCCATATTTTTATCCTTGGTAATTTTAATATTATGTGTATGTATTCCAACATGTTTTATATTTCTCATTTCCCCCCCTTGAAATACAAAGTCTAAGTTCCAATCTAAGGCTTTTATTTTATTTTCTCCACTTTTCTCAGCCCTAGAAATATTTTCACAGCCTGTTAAAATGGCAGAATTATAATTTTTAGGTGTATTAAATAAATCAATTTTATGATTAATTTCTTCTATTTTGCCATTATGCACTATGGCTATTTTGTCGGAAATTCTATAGACCTCATCTCTATTGTGGGATACATATAGGGCGCTATCTTGATTTTCCTTTAGTATTTTAATAATTTCCTGCTCCATTTGCCATCTTAAATGTTCGTCTAAAGCAGAAAAAGGCTCATCAAACATTAAGATCTCTGGTTGATTTACTAGCATTCTAGCCAGGGCTGTCCTTTGCTGCTGTCCGCCAGATAATTGATGAGGATAGTTCTTTTCTAATCCTTCTAGAGAGAAGGCCTGGATTTTTTTCTTTAATAACTTCTTTTTTTATTTTCAGTATTTTTAGGAACTCCTATGGCTATATTTTCTTCCAAAGTCATATTTGGAAAGAGGGCGTAGTTTTGAAATAGTAAACCTACTTTTCTCTCTTTAGGTAACAAGTTTATTTTCTTTTTGCTGCTAAAAAGCACTCTATTATTTAGTATAATTTCCCCCCCTTCATCTGGTCTTTCAATGCCTGCAATGCATTTTAGAGTCATGGTCTTTCCACAACCTGACTGTCCCAATAGAGCTAGAGTTTCATTGCCTACTTCAAACTCCACGTCTAATAAAAAGTCTCCAAAATCCTTTTTTTTATATTAGCATATAGAATAGTTAATCCACCCCCCCTTTCCCTATTTTAGTAATTTGATTGACTTCAAATTTATTCATTAACACCATGGTTATAAAGGACATAGAGGCCATAATAATCACCCATTTATAGGCTAATTCCCTATTACCAGCCTGCACCGCACTATAGACAGCTACAGCCATGGTTTGAGTTTTGCCAGGGATATTTCCCGCTAGCATTATAGTAGCTCCAAATTCCCCCCCTAAGGCCCTAGCAAAGGTCAATATGGTCCCTGCCATAATACTGGAAAACTATTAGGTAGCATTATCTTTACGAATATTTTATGCTCTGACAGCCCTAGAGTTCTAGCTACATAAATCATATTTGGATCTATTTGTTCAAAAGCTGCCCTTGCAGTTCTATACATTAACGGGAAAGCCACAACTGAAGATGCAATAATTGTGGCATTGCTAGTAAAAACTATGGAAGTTCCAGATTTAGCTAAAAATTTTCCTAAGAAACTATTTTTCCCAAAGATTATAAGTAAAAAGAAACCTACAACAGTTGGGGGGGAGAACTAATGGAAGAGTAAAAAAAACCCATCCACTAGTCCCTTAAATTTATTTAATTTAGTAGTTAAAAATGCCATATAAATACCTATAAAAAAAAGTAATAATTGTAGCAAAAACTGCTGCTTTTAAAGAAATTAGTAGTGGTGAATAATCCATATTATCACCAAATTATTCCATATTGAATCCATATTTCTCAAACAAGGCCTTTGCCTCATCAGTAGATAGAAAATCTAAGAAAGCTTTAGCACTATCTATATTTCACTATCTTTAATAACAGCAGCAGGATATGTTACATCTTTATGACTTCCCTCTGGTGCTTCTGTTATAATTTTAACCTTATCTGAAGTAAAGGCATCTGTAGCATAGACTACACCACAATCTACCTCTCCGCTTTCTACCCAAGCTAAAACTGTTCTTACATCATTAGCCAATACTAGCTTATCCCTTATTCCATCATATAGATTTAGACTATTGAAAATTTCCTCACTATACTGGCCAACAGGCACACTAGCAGGATCCCCCTATAGCTATTTTTTTCAATATCAGCTTCTAGTAAGTCCTCAAAAGCATTAAGCCCCTTGTCCCCATCCTTAGGGGGGTAATTAGTACAACTTTATTTAGAAGTAGGGTCTTTCTAGTATCTTCCAGTATAAGACTACCTTCTTCTAAGGCATCCATTTGCTTTTGGGCTGCAGATATAAATAAATCTACTGGTGCTCCTTCTTCAATTTGAGTTTGTAATGCACCAGAACCACCTAATGTAAATATCAATTTAGTATTAGGTTCATGGGTTTTATAAGCTTTTTCAATATCTTCCAAAACGTCTTTTAAGCTGGCAGCAGCTGAAACTAATAGTTCCACTTTTTCACCTTCCTTACCTGCATCCCCCCCATCAGGTTTATCTACCTCTTTGTTATCTTTCCCACATCCTACAGCAAAAATTAGAGTCAAAACACCTATAAGTAATAATGTTAAAAAAAACTTCTTTTCTTCATATTATCCCCCTTACGATTTATTTAATATATATATCGTTATATTTACTTGAAAATAACGACTATTAATAATAGTATAAAAGAAAAGGCAAATAATTGCAATTAAAAATTAAGGTTTCTAAATAGTTTAATAATATTTAATATGATATAATTATTTAATAGGAAAATGGGGGGGGATATAGATGAGAGTTATAAAACTGAAGATGCAATAGGCATGGTATTAGGCCATGATATAACAGAAATTGTACCTGGAAAGTTTAAAGGGGCAGCCTTTAGAAAGGGACATATTATTGGTGAAGAAGATATAGAGAAGCTATTGAGAATAGGAAAAGAACATATTTATATTTTAGAAATAGATGAAACCATTTACATGAAGATGATGCTATTAAATTATTGGGAGATTTATTTTGTGGAGATGGAACATATTATACAGAACCTGTTGAGGGGAAGATTAATATAAAAGCAAAAGATAGGGGGGGATTATTAAAAATAAATAGGGAAGTATTAGATATATTAAATAATTTAGGAGAAATATCTATTGCTACCATACATGAAAATAGATATGTAAACAAAGATGATTTATTAGCAGGTTCTAGAGTAATTCCCTTAGTTATTGAAAAGGGGGGGAAAATAGATATAGCAGCAGATATTTTAGAAGCTAAAGGCTCAATTTTTAATTTAAAGCCTTTTAAAAATCATAAAACAGCTGTAATAGTTACGGGTTCAGAAGTTTATAAGGGAAGAATCAAAGATAAAGCTAAGCCAACCATAGAAAGAAAACTAGAATTTTTTTGGCAGTCAAGTCTTTTACAGTGCCATAGTTCCTGATGATTTAGAAATGATTAAATCAGAAATTATAAAGTCTAAGGAAATGGGAACAGAGCTAATTATAGTTACAGGAGGTATGTCTGTAGACCCTGATGATCAAACACCTAAGGCTATTAGAGACGCAGGCACAAATATTGTAACTTACGGTACACCTATATTACCTGGGGGCCATGTTATTATTTGGTTATTTAGACAATATACCAGTATTTGGCCTACCAGCTAATATTATATTTGCACCAACTACTGCCTTCGATTTAATAATTCCTAGAGTGTTGGCAGGAGAAAAAAATACAAAAAGAGGATATTACAAAACTTGGCTATGGGGGACTTTGTTTAAATTGTGAAATATGCACTTTTCCAGATTGTCATTTTGGAAAATAATTGATTTTTGAAGGGATGATATAGATGAAAAAGAGGCGAAATATATATATAGATAATATGGACCTAGATAGGGCTAAGAAAATCTACTATGAAAAGTTAAATATAGAAATTAATTGGGAGGGAATACCTGTATTGGAGGCTCTAAATAGAATCACTTTTGAAGCTCAATATGCTAAAATATCTTCCCCAAATTATAATGCAGCAGCCATGGATGGCATATTAGTAGAATCTAAAAAAAACCCTAGGGGGGCTAATAGTACCAATCCAAAGACTCTAAAAGAGGGTGAAGATTTCATATATATTAATACTGGCAATGTAGTTAAAGACCCTTATGATGCAGTAATAATGATAGAAGATGTAATAGAATTGGAAGAAAACAAGGTGCAAATTTTAAAATCTGCCCACCCTTGGCAGCATATAAGGCCAATAGGGGAGGATATAGTGGCCACAGAGATGATTATTCCATCAAAGCACAGAATTAGGCCTATAGATTTAGGTGCACTTTTAGCAGGAGGAATTGACAAAATTAAGGTATATAAAAAGCCTAAAATAGGAATATTGCCTACAGGAACAGAAATTACTGAAAAAAATTGGCAAAATAGAAACAGGAGAAATTACAGATTCTAATTCTAGAGTTTTTGAGGCTCTTGTAATGGAAAATGGAGGCATAGCTAATAGATATAGTCCTGTTGAAGACGATTATGAATTGTTAAAGCAAGCAGTAATAAAGGGAGTGGAAGAAAATGATATTTTATTAATAGGAGCAGGCTCCTCTGCTGGGACTAAAGATTTTGTAGCCCATGTAATAGAAGAATTAGGAGAATTAGTTGTTCATGGAGTGGCCTTAAAGCCTGGTAAACCTACAATCCTAGGTATTGTAGATAATAAGCCAGTTATAGGCATACCTGGCTATCCTGTATCTTCTTATTTAGTATTTGAAACCTTTGTTACTCCTTTAATTTTAAAATATATAGGATTAAAAGAAGAAGAAGATTTAATGGTAAAGGCCATTAGTTCTAAAAAAAATTAACTCCTCTTTAAAAAAATAAAGAATTAATAAGGGTAAATTTAGGCTATGTGGGAGATAAATTAATTGCCACACCACTATCTAGCGGTGCAGGAGTTACTATGTCTTTAGTCAAAGCTGATGGTATAGGCATAATACCACAGAAATTAGAGGGCATAGATGCAGGGGGGGACAAATAGATGTAAGATTATTAAAACCTTTGAATCAAATAAAGGAAACTCTGGTCTCCATAGGTAGCCACGATATTATAATGGATATATTAGGGGGGGATATGATGAATTTAAACTCTGGCCATGTGGGAAGCATGGGGGGGATTCTCGCCATGAAAAGAGGGGGGGAATGCCATATAGCTCCAATTCATTTATTAGATTTGGAAAATGGAGAATACAATATATCTTATGTGAAAAAAATATTTTCCTAATGAGAAAATGGCTATAATTAAAGGTGTAAAACGACATCAAGGTTTTATAGTAGAAAAGGGAAATCCCCCCCATAATATTAGGGATTTTTCTGATTTAAATAGAGAAGATGTAATCTATGTAAATAGACAAAGGGGGGGAGCAGGTACTAGAATACTATTAGATTATTATTTAGATAAAAATAATATAGACTCCTTTAGAGTAGAAGGATACGATAGAGAATTTACAACTCATATGGCAGTGGCTACAGCAGTAAAAACAGGTTCTGCCACTACAGGATTGGGCATATATTCAGCAGCTAAGGCATTAGATTTAGACTTTATAAATGTAGCTTTCGAAGATTATGATTTTCTAGTATCTCAAGATTTATTAGAAGATGAAAAAAATAATAGAATTTATAGATATACTAAAATCTAAAGAATTTAAGGAAAGAGTTAATAGCCTTGGAGGATATGGGTTTGAAAATACTGGGGGGGAAATTGTATTAGTTGATTAATATAACAGCCTATTCTTTTATAGGAATAGGCTTTTGAAATTTACTTTAAAAATTTTACACTTTCAGCTATTTTAATCATTTTATTTGTTTGACTTCCCTAAAAAAATTCTGTTATAAAAAAATTTTAATATCAGAACTTCCTATTATAGCATTGACTTATAATTAAAATTATGTTATTTTCCTATATAGGAAGTTCGTTATTTTTTTTAGCAACATACGTTAAATTTATAACAATATAAAGGATAAATGTCAGACAAAAGGCGAAATTGATTTACTATCATTCAATTGTCAGTAAATTTGAAATTGCACAAACAATACAAAACTAAGGATTGTGTTAATTTGTATATTGCTTTATTGTATTATATGGTTACAATCCAATTGTTAAATACATATCAATTAATACGGATAAATAGTTAATTCTAGCTTTTAACAATATATTTTCAAACATAATATTAAGGAGGGTCATCATATGTTTAAAGAATGGAAAGACTTTCAAGAAGGAAAATGGTGCAAGGAAATTAATGTAAGGGATTTTATTCAAAAGAATTATACTCCTTATGAAGGGGACGAATCTTTCTTAGTAGGGCCTACTGAAAACACTAATAAGCTTTGGGACGAAGTACTTGAATTAATGGACGAAGAAATTGAAAAAGGTATATTAGATACTGACACAAAAGTAATATCTACAATAGTATCTCATGATGCAGGATATATTAATAAGGATTTAGAGCAAGTTGTAGGGCTACAAACAGAAAAACCATTAAAAAGAGCTATAATGCCCTTTGGGGGGGACTAAGAGTAGTTGAAGACTCTCTAGAATCCTATGGATATAAATTAGATCCTGAAACTAGAAATATATTTAATTATAGAAAGACTCATAATGACGGAGTATTTGATGCTTATACAGAGGAAATGAGAGCTGCTAGACACTCTGGTATAATAACAGGATTACCAGATGCCTATGGTCGTGGAAGAATAATTGGTGATTACAGAAGAGTTGCTCTTTATGGTGTAGATAGATTAATCGAAGATAAAGAAGCACAAATGAAGTTATTAGATGTAGATTGCATGGTAGAAAATATTATAAGAGATAGAGAAGAAATAAAAGAACAAATCTATGCCTTAGAAGAATTAAAAGAAATGGGTGGATTCTACGGATTTGACTTAGGCAGGCCAGCTGCTAATTCTAAAGAAGCTGTACAATGGACATATTTTGCTTATCTTGCAGCAGTTAAAGAACAAAACGGTGCAGCAATGTCTCTAGGTAGAGTATCTAATTTCTTTGATATATATTTTGAAAGAGATCTTAGGGAAGGCACTATAACTGAAGAAGAAATACAAGAAATAATGGATCACTTTATAATGAAACTTAGGATGGTTAGATTCTTAAGAACTCCAGAATACAATGAATTATTCTCGGGAGACCCAACTTGGGTTACAGAAGTTATAGGTGGTATGGGATTAGATGGTAGACCATTGGTTACTAAAACTAGTTTCCGTTTTATCCACACATTATATAATTTAGGACCAGCACCAGAGCCAAATATAACTATATTATGGTCAGATAGATTACCTGAAAGTTTTAAAAAAATATTGTGCCAAGGTTTCCATAGACACCAGCTCTATTCAATATGAAAATGATGAATTAATGAGAGTTGGATATGGGGGGGACGACTATGGTATAGCTTGCTGTGTATCTGTTATGAGAATAGGAAAACAAATGCAATTCTTTGGCGCTAGAGCAATATGGCTAAGACTTTATTATATGCTATAAATGGAGGTAAAGACGAAGTTTCAGGAGAACAAGTAGCACCAGAATTTGCACCTATTACATCTGAATATCTAGAATATGATGAAGTTTATAGAAAGTTTGACCTAATGATGGATTGGTTAGCTAAGACTTATATAAACACATTAAATGTAATTCACTATATGCATGATAAATACTGCTATGAAAGAATAGAAATGGCTTTACATGATAGAGAAATTGTAAGGACCATGGCTTGTGGAGTAGCAGGATTATCAGTAGCCACTGACTCCCTATCTGCTATAAAATATGCAAAGGTTAAAACCATAAGAAATGAAGATGGCTTAGTAGTAGATTATGAAATAGAGGGGGACTTCCCAACCTATGGTAATAACGATGATAGAGTAGATGAAATTGCAGTAGAACTAGTAGAAAACTTTATGAATAAACTTAGACAACACAGTACCTATAGAAATGCAATACCAACACAATCAGTATTAACTATAACCTCAAATGTAGTATATGGTAAGAAAACTGGTAATACACCAGATGGTAGAAGAGCAGGAGAACCTTTTGCACCTGGAGCAAATCCAATGCATGGTAGAGATAAAAATGGTGCCATAGCATCCCTAGCTTCTGTAGCAAAATTACCATATGAACATTCAGAAGATGGTATATCCAATACTTTCTCCATAGTACCTGATGCATTAGGCAAGGGAGATAGTGAAAAGGTAGATAATTTAGTTGGTATGTTAGACGGATACTTCTACGATGGTGGG
>JMBV01000065.1_pt1 | contig 40251 bp, 59 predicted proteins | sample 616531 | NCBI WGS metagenome assembly JMBV01 (sample SAMN02727904, study PRJNA239997) | anaerobic digester metagenome | biome: anaerobic digester; isolation source: mesophilic anaerobic digester inoculated with municipal waste water sludge... | place: Germany: Bielefeld University, CeBiTec ...
CTTCACAAAACCCTCATTCTATACATCAAATTGAGTATTAGAAACAGAATCGTGAAATTGGCAAAGGTTAAGATTGCGCCGTAATAATCGCCAACATATTTTTCTAATCCCCCCCACAACAACGAGTTGGCAATGCTTCTGAAGTTGACAACCATCCCCCCCAGGGTATAGGCAATGATTGAGTTCATGCCATAAATTTTAAGCCAGTTGAGGCCTTTAGACCAATCCTTGTAGTCGACAAGATAATAAAACAGCCCCATCAGCAGGAAACACAAGCCACCCGACCATAAGGTCATGCTTGCCGTCCAAATCTGTTTGATGATGGGTGTTTGGAAGCTAAGCAGCCATCCTGATAACAACAGAGCAGCGCCTACTGCAAGAAGCAATTTACTGTTGTTGAGCTTATCTTTACCACTCTTCATTATTTGTCCCGCAAACACCCCCCCATCATGGTTGTTACACCAAATACCAGACTGGTTAACACCCATGTGTATCTATAACGGTTTGAGAAATGCCACAAGCCATCTTCGGTATAATAAACACCATCCCTTACTCTTCCCAAAACAGCACGATCTACCTTCTCTGCAAAATTGCCATCAGGTGTGAAGTCACCCAAAAACGTAAGCAGCCCCCCCCAATAAGTTATCAGCAGCAAAAGTGTGATAATAATTTGCCAACGTTTTGAAAGATGCAAAATCAGCATAGCCGCAATAAGATAACCCACTGCAATTGCCTGCAATGTATTGGTGTAGATACGAATCTCCTTTAAATCGAGACTGAGAAGATTTCCCTGCACAACCATACCCAGTATGAAAAGGATAACGAAACGACGTGCTATCTTCTTGTAAATAGCCGATTTATCATTGCCGTGGATATATTTATCAAAAGAAAAAGGCATTGCAGCACCCACCATAAAGAGAAATAGCGGCATTACCAGGTCCCACGTTGCAAACCCCTCCCAACTAACATGATTAAATTGATTGAGCAGAAAGGAGAAAAGCGGAATATCGCTCCAATGTTTTGCAAAAGCCACAAATACCGGCTGAAAGAAACCAGCATAAACAGATCGAAACCCCCCCTTAAAATGTCGAGAGAAGCAAGTCGCTCCTTATGTAACGGAGTGGTATTAAACGAGTTCATGAAGAAAAGTATTATGTAATAAAATTATAAGTTAATAAAGACTTGTGAGATATTCCAAATTAGGGGAAATTTTCCTCTAATTTCCCCCCCTAACTTCCCTTAATTTGTATTCGAAATTATCTGTTCTTATATAACCAATTTGTCTTTGGTTAATATTTATCTCTTGCATAAGACCTAACGAAACAAGATGTTGCAGATCTTTTCGGGTAGTTTTACTTGAAACGCTGAATATGGTTGTGAGCTCTTTGGCAGTAAAAATAGTTTTTGGCTTCTCGGTAAGCGTTTTTAGAATCTGCGCCTGACGTTCGTTTATTACTGAGATTTCTTTGAAATAGAGCAAGTCGTTTTGTTCACTGATTTTTCTCTGTAAATATATTTTCAGCTCATCAAAAGCTTTTTGCATTGTCTCTAAATTATACTGTATAAAATATGAGAGGTCGTTCTCGTCATTTTCGGTATAAAGAAACGCTGCTTCATATCTTTTCTTACTGCGGTAAATTATTCTGGAGATTGAAAGGTATTCGGTTAGCCAATATCCTTTTTTTTATCATATACCAATACACCAGAGAACGTGCTGTACGGCCGTTTCCATCTACAAACGGATGTATATACGAAAGCATAAAATGAATTATTATACCTTTTATTATTGGATGTATGAAAATTCATCATCATCTTTATTTGCAAAATTACATAGATCGTTTAGCCATTTATTAATCTCCTTGTAAGTAGGAGGTGTATGAGCCACATCACCGGTAATACTGTTGACAACCATCACATCATCGGATGTGCGTAAACTACCTTCATATTCGCTATTAGAAAGGGTGTTGTGTGTAATTAAGCGTTGTATCTCTTTTAGTTGTTCAACCGAAAAGGTCTTGGACTTATTTTCAACCAAATACCGGATTGTGACATAGTTGTTTGAAATCATCTGTTGCCCCTTGTTTTGTGGCTTGAGCTGTTTTCTTAACATATCTTTTGCAACCTTTCGGGTAGTTGAGGCCCCTTCCATCTGACTTGAAGCAATTGCTTCTTCCATAATGGAATTTACCAGATAAAACCTCTTGTCCTTTTCCGGTATGATTCCCTGAGTACCGAGACTTCCACCAAGATTGAGGTCTAGGGTATGCAACATCTCCTGCATCTTGTCGGTTACGGAGAACTTAAATTTAGTTTTGCCAAATGTAACAGTTTTTGCTGTTAAATTTCTTTTAGTTTTAACAGCGTGCCAGAACGCTGTTGGATTAACATCAGCAGGAACATGATACTTTAGCCTATCCCAATAAAGATATTCTCTATCTATCTTATTAAATAGAGTGTTGAAGTTGGGATTGACAAGTATCTCCATAACTTCGTTGAATTTATCTTTTTCTAAAATTGGCGGTTTTTCAATCATATTCTTCTATTTTAAAGTACAAATATAGAACATATTTTGTAATTAGGGGGAAATTTTCCTCTAATTTCCCTTAACTTCCCCTAATTTAGAATTTCTTCCTAAAAGTAATTTATCGTTATTTATTGAAGTAATTTGCCGTTATTTATTAAAATTGTGTTCAATTATCTCTCAAGCAACGTACAGGAGAAGCTACTCTCTTATGGATTACCGTTGTGCATACTGATGCACGCGAGTAGCACCTATGTTGGCTTCATACCACCGCCATACCATCGAGGGACGGGTGAAACCACTGCAAAAGGAACCGCTGCAAAAGTGTGTTGTAATGCCACCCGCGGGGGGTAATAACCAATAAGGGGAAAACTTTGGTAAGCTCTTTCAGGGTGTAACTGAAATTCCGGGGGGGTGTAATAAGCAATAAATGGAAAATTTTGGATAACTTGATTTAAACCGGCTAAGCATTTAAACCGGCTAAGCAGTGACAGCAGTCGGGGGGGTGAATTGTGCCGGATTCGAACCGGCGACCTCTGCCCTGTCAAGGCAGCGCTCTAAACCAGCTGAGCTAACAATTCGGTCTGCAAAACTACACAAAAAAAAGAATACAATCCTATAGGCCTTATCCAAATTTATTTATAAGTTCACAGCCGGGAAGGGGGGGAGTGCCCGGGACTGTGAAAAATGCAATAACAATTTACTTGCTGATGATATGAGTGGTGACTGTTTTACCTGACATATCCTTTATCAGTATCGACATTTTATTTTGTGTGGATTCAATGTCGAGGTATGTTTCATCATCATTTATTAGCACGGGAAAAGTAATCTCCTGCTGCTCTCCCTTTGGAATATATTTGTAGCTATGGGTGTGGCCGCAAAGCATGATATCTATCTTTGCCCGGTTGAGGGCAGGAAGGAGCTTGGCTGCAACATCTTTTGTGCCGTGCCAGGAGGAACCTGTGGGAGGTATATGCATGATTACTACCCTGAATGGGGGCCGACAGGAAAAGAGGATCGTTTACCTGCTCTTCAATCCATTTTTGTTCTTCCGACCTGTAGGAGTCGAACCGCGCCAGCTCGGAATATTCGATATCGGAATCGGGCTTGTCTTCTCCTCCGTCTAAAATAAGGAAATGGACTGGCCCATGCCGTAGGGAGTAGTAGAATCTGCCGCTACCTGTGGGGGGGAAGTAGTTATAGAGAGTGACACCGGCACGGCCTCTTGTCTCGTGGTTACCCCGGGCCAGGAACACGGGTACCTCTGATGCAAACAGTTCAACCGATTTGTCCATGAATCCTGTGAATATATCACTTTCATTCTCCAGAATAGATACCATGTCGCCGTTAAAGAAAACTATATCGGTATTCTCCTTTGTGCTTCTGCCGAGCATGCGGGCGAGGTTGTCGTTCTTGCCGTGAATGTCGTTTACCACCTTGAATGATATCTTCTCTTTCTCCCGGTTGAGAGTGGTAAAAGTGTAGGGCTTTCTGCTATAGACATTGGATGAGGCTATATTGCCGTAAATGACTCTGTGACCTTTGTAAGAGAGTACCTCTTCGAGAAGATGCGGTAACGGTATGTTGTGCCAGGCTTCAGGTTGTTGACGGTGACTCGGTGAAGGGTTCCGGCGACCCTGCTGCCATGTGACGTTTCGTAATATTTATCGCGCTCTTCAGCGTAAAACTGTCGTTTCCCCCCCCGGGCGCCACTTCAACCCATGATACGGCGGTGTTGTTAGTTGTCCAGATTATTGTGGCTTCATTCTCAGTGACGTTCTGGAGGTAGGGGCCATTTTCAATTTTAATCTCCTGAGCTGCTAAAAGAGAGGTATCAGCAGCGTAAAATGGTAATCTTTCTTTTCATTTTTGTTGTTTATATTTCGTGTGATTGAACTTTTGTGTTATTGAACTTTCGTGAGTGTTGCAAAAATAGCTGAATATTATAACTGACAATGTTTTGTTATCTGTTACCGGCTCACAGACTATCTGATAAATAAATAGCATTGCTAAAACAGCTTATAAGACACGATAGTTACTGTAAAGACTTGTTGTTTTCTACCATGGAAGCGCTCATCTCCACCACGGCGCAGCCAAGCTGGTTGATGCGGATGGCGATGTTCGACCTGCCGTTGACGGTTACCAGCTCGCCCTCGAGGCCGGCAAGGGGGGGCCCTTGATGACACGCACCGTTTCCCCGGGCTTTAGAGTGTTGGTGTTGAACGATACCGGGCTGTCAGAGCAATCGAGCATAAAACGGAAACGGTCCATCTGCTCTTTGGGTATCTCGGTGGGGGAGTGCTCACCCCCCCTGAGCACTAAGTAACGAAGCACCGAGGGCTGGGTGAGGACAGTGTGCTGCTCTACCATATCAACACGAACGAAGATCATCATGGGAATAAGTAACCGCTCTACCCGCTTTTTGCGGTCGCTCCACTGGCGTACCTCGATCTGTACCGGCAGGAAGTTCTCAATTCCCAGATCCGTAAGCCGGTCGCGCACCCGCTTCTCGTGGTGCATCTTCACATAGACGGCCAGCCATCTTTTGTCTGTTTTCGGGGGGGATTTTGACAGCATGATTTTTTTTGTAAAGATTTTGTTAGCATGAATGTGCAAAGATACTATTTTTAGATTTGGAATATTGGTTTTGCAATATGAAATATGGGATTGTTATTTTTTTAATCTGATAATCGCGTTAGTTGTTTCTCCCTTGGCAGGTGTTGATGATATGGTTGAGGAGTTTTTCTGCAAAAAAACATAAAAACAGCGTTTTCCATTGTTAACGGGATGGTTATTTAAGCTAAAAATGCTACTTTTGCGTGTGAAAAAAAATTAACTTAACAGATTACATTATGCGAAAGATGTTGCTGCTTTTCCAGGTTATAGTGGCTTTAACCTGGCTCTCCGGTTGTACCGGAGCCAAAAAAAAGTGGCCTATATACAGGGAGCCGGGGGGGAGGACGATATGACCGGATATATGCAAACCACACCTCTTTACGATGCCCGTATCATGCCGAAAGATCTGCTTACCATAACAGTTTCGGCTACCGATCCCGAAGCGGTGCAGGCGTTTAACCTTACCGTGCCGGGCAGGTCGACAGGATTGACCACTACTTCGCAACCGCAGCTGCAGGCTTATCTTGTGGATAACAGCGGACAGATTAACTTCCCGGTAGTAGGAATGATTACACTGAGCGGGCTGACCAAGCGGGAGGCAGAGATGAAGATTACCAGCCTGCTGGGGGGGAGGTACCTGAAAGAGCCGCCGGTGGTGACGGTAAGCTTTGTAAACTACAAGATCTCGGTGATAGGTGAGGTGGCACGCCCCCAACACGTTTACCATTAGCAACGAGAAGGTGAATATTTTTGAGGCGCTGGCAATGGCGGGAGATATGACCATATGGGGGGGCGCCGCGACAACGTAAAGATAATTCGCGAAGATGCGCAGGGGAACAAGAACGTGATATTGATGGACCTGAACGACAGGGATATAATCTTTTCGCCATACTACTACCTGCAACAGAACGATGTGGTGTACGTAGAGCCTAACAAGACGAAAGCTAAAAACTCGGAGATTGGCAGCGCAACAGGCATATGGCTGTCGGCAACATCTATCCTGATATCGGTTGCAGGATTGCTGATAAACATCTTCAAATAACTATAACCGTTTCTTAATAATCAACTTTAAACAGAATGACCGATTCAAAAAAAACGTTATACCCGGTGATGCATTTGTTGGTGAGAACAGCGAGGAGACTATCTCCGTTATGGAGATAGTGCTGCGTTTTGTGCGTTACTGGAAATGGTTTGTCGCGGGTATAGCTATAGCGTTAGTGTTTGTTTTTTTTGTATTTGAGATATACTACTCCGGTATATAACATCGTCTCAAGCATTATTCTGAAAGAGGCAAAGAACCAGCGGTTTGAACCTTCGATGGGCGTCATGGAGGGGGGGCTGCAGCTGAGCGGGCTGGGGGGGCAGTGAGCAACCTGGAGAACGAGATATACGTGCTGCAGAGCCGATCAATGATACGAAACGTGATAAACAGGCTTAGCCTGCATACATCATATATAGTGGAGGGGGGGCGGATAAAGAGTTCCGACCTTTATAAGATGAGCCGGTGGTAGTGAGCATGGAGCAGAGCAGGCTTGATGAACTGAAAGTAATATTGAGTTTACCATGCAGATGAACGGGAGGGAACGGTGAAGGTGTCGGGGCTGTTTGAAGGGCTACAGACAGATACCGTTTTCAGTTCGCTGCCGGCATTGCTGAATACCCGCAGGGGGGGATATCAGCTTCACCCGCAGGCCCGGGGTGGAGGCAGGTGACAAGCCCGTGAACGTGGTTATTCAGCATCCCGAAGCGGTGATAAGGGAATACAGGGGGGGAAACCTGTCGGTGCAACAGGCGTCGAGACAGGCATCGGTGCTCGACCTCTCAATAAAGACTCCCTATACTGAAAAGGGTAAGGATTTCTTAATATGCTGGTGGAGGTATATAACAACGAGACCATCGAGGATAACAAGATGGAGGCGTTTAACACTCACACATTTATCAACGAGCGCATAGCGATCATCAACGAGGAGCTTACGGAGGCGGAGAGAGATGTGGAGGACTATAAACGGAGCCGGGGGATGACCGACCTGCAGGTGGACCTGCAGCGGAACATGCAGATGGGAAGTCGATATGAGCAGGAGCTGGTGCAGGTGGAGACGCAGCTGAACGTGGTGAACTCGCTGAACGAGTATATAAACAATCCCGCGAACCTAAACAAGACCATTCCCACGAACGTGGGGGTGGAGGATCCCACGCTGGCCGCTACTGCCAGCGAATATAACCGACTGGTGTTGGAGAGGGAGCGGCTCTCGCAGAGCATGACGGAGGATAACCCTGCCATGAGGAAGCTGGACGAGCAGATCTCGGGGTTGAGACAGAATATCAACTCCTCCATAAGCAGTGTGCAGAGGGGCTGAGTATACAGCGGCGCGATGCCCACAACCAGGCGAATATCTACGGGGGACGTATTGGGAGCGTGCCGACCCAGGAGCGTGAGTTCATGGAGCTGTCGCGAGAACAGCAGATAAAGGCGAGCCTCTTCCTTATGCTGCTGCAGAAAAGGGAAGAGAACGCACTGGCGCTGGCAGCCACGGCAAACAGGGCTAAGGTGCTCGATGAGGCGATCTCGGCCGGACAGGTGGCCCCCCCAAGGCCAATGATTGTGTTGCTGGCGGCGCTGCTGCTGGGCTTGCTGATACCGGCGGGGATTATCTATCTGATGGATATACTGCAGTATAAGATTCGTACCCGCGCCGATGTTGACAGGATATCGAAGGTGCCGGTGCTGGGCGAGATACCGAAACATGAGGAGAATGAAAATATAGCGGTGCTGGAGAATGAGACGCGACCCATCGACGAGGCGTTCCGCATGTCGCGCACAAACCTGTTGCTGACGTTGGGTTCGGACAATAAGGTGGTGGTGTTTACCTCTACCGTGGCGGGCGAAGGAAAACGTTTGTTGCGCTCAACATGTCTATCAGCACGGCCCTGCTTGACAAGAGGGTGCTGCTGATAGGTATGGACCTGCGTATCCCGCGGCTGAAGGAGTATATGAACTTGGAGACAAACAACGGGCTTACAAGCTACCTTTCGGGCTTTGAGAAAGATATAGACAGCTTGGTTGTGCCGTCGGGAGTGCATCCGAATCTATATGTACTTCCTTCGGGGGGGCCGATACCGCCCAACCCGGCGGAGCTGCTCTCGCGCCCCACGCTTGACAGGGCGATAGAGAAGCTGAGAGAGGAGTTCGACTATATTTTATCGACTCGGCTCCCTCGAGCCAGGTGACCGATACGCTGATAATTAGCCGTGTTTCTGATGCAACGGTATATGTGTGCCGTGCGGACTACTCAAGCAAGGGGAACCTCCGTTTCGCAAATAGCCTGATGGAGACAAAGAAGCTGAAGAACATGTTGCTGGTGATAAACGATGTAACCGAATTTCACAGGGGTTACGGCTATGGATACGGCTATGGCTATGGCTATGGCTATGGCTATGGCAACAAAGGCGGGAAGAAAAAAAAGTAAAAAGTAACCTTCCCCGCTCCGCCGGCAGACGGAGATCACTCTCTTTAACCTCACTCCGGTAGACTGCTACCGGCCAATATATTACATGGACCAGACTTCTGCTGATAAGATAGAGAAACTCCTTGAACGTAAGTTTGAAGAGTTTTTTTATGTGTCACTTTCCCAAGGTGAAGAATTTCGCATGGAAACTGCTGAAATCGGAACACGACGCGGAGGATATAGCGCAGGAGATATTTCTGAAACTGTGGAAAACACCCGGGTTGTGGAGCGACAACCCTAAAGCCTTGGACAGCTACCTTTACAAGATGACGAAGAACAAAGTTATCGATTTAATAAGGCAGAGATACAGCGAACCGGGCCATGCCACCGACACCTTTTATGATGCAGGCCTTCCTGAAGCAGCAGTGGCCGGCTCTACACTGCCGGACATCTATTACAAGGAGACGGGGGGGCTGATTATAAGGTTGTCACTGGAGCAGATGCCGGCACAGCGGCGGAGAATATTCGAGATGAGCCGCTTTGCCGGGATGAGCAACCGGCAGATTGCTGAAGAGCTCGGCCTTTCGGTCCGGACCGTGGAGCATCACATTTACCTGGCGTTAGCGGAACTGAAAAAAAAGTTAATTTTTGCATTTTTGTTACTTTTCCTTTAAGTAGTACCCCCCCTGTTTTATCCGTACTATATACAGAAAGCCGTGGTGAAAGGGCCTTTTCCCTCCATTGCCCCTGGCTTGACAACAGTATATAATCTACTCAAGTTTCGCATATATAAATTAAAACATTGTCAGTCGAATATTTAGTTGAATACTTAAAATGCGAAACTTGAATAATCTATTAAGAAGATAAAACAGAGGTGAATGGATTATTTTAAACGGATAATTGAATTTTTTTTACTGCCGGGGGGGAGTTCTCCGATGCGGGGGGGAAGCGGGCTTTTTTTCCGTTGGCTTGCCGATGAGGAGCATTCGGTGGAGAAAGATCGGGTGCTTAGGGAGATGTGGGATAATTCCGGTAGCGCTACCGATGCAGGTACACGCGAATCGTGGAGGGCTTTCGTGAGAAAAGCCGGCCTAAAGGAGAGGGTGCCACGACTAAGGCGGCTGAGGGTTTGGCAGACGGCGGCTGCTGTACTTTTGCTGATCTCTATCTCCGCAATATATACTGTCTATCGTGAAAAAAAAGTGGTGGCTCTTATGCAGGGCTGTTAGAGCAATATTCAGCTGTTGCCGTTACGGAGCGACTGGTGCTGCCAGACGGCAGTGAGGTGCATCTCAACTCGGGAAGCCTGCTTATTTATCCGGAGAAGTTTACCGGCAGGAGCAGGAGCGTGTATCTATCGGGTGAGGCTAACTTTAAGGTGAAGGGGGGACAAGAAGAGGCCTTTTGTGGTGAAGTCTAATGATTTTCAGGTGACCGTGCTGGGAACCGAATTCGATCTTCTTGCTTATCCCGGCGACTCGCTGGTGAGGGTGACGTTGCTCTCGGGGGAGTGTGGAGGCAACCTACAACAACCTGGAAATGTGTACCGTCCTCTCGCCGGACCAACAGCTGGTGTACAATAAAATATCGAAATCGTCATATATCAACAATCCCGATATAGAGGATGTGACGGCATGGCAACGGGGGGGCGAGATCATTTTCAAGGGTACTACCCTTGGCGAGATAATTACCGTGTTAAAGAGAAAATACCCCCTGTCAGTTTGTATATCATGAAGAGCAGTTCGGTAACGATAAATATACTTTCAGGTTCAGGGAAGATGCTCCCCTTGAGGAGGTGATGGAGATTATTACACAGGTGGCGGGTTATATCAGTTACAATATTGCCGGCGACACATGCTTTATAGAACAAAGGACAAGATAATTATTCACATTTAATTTTTATTGCATGGATACATCATAATAAACAAAAAAACCGGAATAAAGCGGCTACTTTACTCCGGTATAATCAGCATTAGAGTGTAAACTCTTTAATCGAAAAAAAACAACTAAGTGTCTAACCTAACGCTAAAGAAAAGACATCAAATTTATGAATTTTAATCTAATTACAAACGCTAAAGCAAAGATTTTCTTCCTGTTTTTCTGTTTGTTATCGCTTCAAACATTTGCTTATGCGCAAAACAATGCAACAATAACCTTGATAAACAAGAGTATATCGGTTATTGACGCATTACGGGAGATAGAAAACAGTCGAAGCTCTCAATCGCTTTTAATGAATCTCAACTGGCCGGCAAGAAAGCAACTAATCTTGAGGTGAAGAACGGATCAGTGGAAGAAGCTCTCACCGGTGTTCTTCGGGGATCGGGTTTTACATACCGGATAAGTAACGGATATGTGGTGATTATTCCCGGTAACGAAAGTAAAACTACACAGAAAAGTGTGACCGGCCGGGTGCTGGATGAAAATAATGAACCGCTGATTGGTGTGACGGTCGTTGTGGAGGGTGATCCTTCCAGAGGGGCAGCTACTGATATAGATGGTAACTTCTCTCTTCAGTTGAAGGAGGGGGGGATGTGATAAACGTCTCTTATATCGGCTATAACACACAGAAGGTGGTGATAACCCGGCAGAACAGCTATACAGTACGTATGGTGCCGGATACACAGCTGCTTACTGAGGTGGTGGTGACCGCCCTGGGTATAAGGCGCTCGGAGAAAGCTCTCAGCTACAACGTGCAGCAGATTGGCGGCAATGAGCTGGTGGGTGTAAAGGATGCCAACTTTATCAACTCGCTGTCGGGAAAGATTGCCGGGCTGAATATCAACAGCTCTTCTTCAGGTATAGGAGGAGCCAGCAAGGTGATAATGCGCGGTACAAAAAGTATTGAGCAGACCAGTAACGCTCTATATGTGATAGACGGGGGGGTGCCGGTTTATAACTTCGGTGGGGGGGGCGGGGGGGAGACCGTCTTTGGCTCGAAAGGAGCTACCGAGGGTATAGCTGATATCAATCCCGAAGATGTAGAAACCATATCGGTGCTTACAGGAGCGGCGGCAGCAGCATTGTATGGCAGCGATGCGGCCAACGGAGCTATTGTTATTACCACAAAGAGCGGGCAGGCAGGCAAAACAAGAATCACCGTTTCTAGCAACATGGAGATGATGAACCCGTTTGTCCTTCCAAAGTTCCAGAACAGGTACGGTACATCTGATCAGTACCTGAGCTGGGGGGGTAGGCGCCTTAACGAGGCTAACTTCATGGGGGGGTATGATCCGGCAAAGGACTATTTTGAACGGGGAATGGCTGCTACCGAGTCGGTATCCCTTTCCACAGGTACGGAAAAGAACCAGTCGTACCTCTCCGCTTCGGCTGTCAACTCAACGGGGATTATTCCCAACAACAGGTATAACAGGTATAACTTTACATTCCGTAACACTACAACGTTCTATGATGATAAGCTGAAACTTGATGCAGGGGTAAGCTATATAAGGCAGGACGACCGCAATATGACCAACCAGGGGGGATATATCTTAACCCGCTTACATCGGCCTACCTTTTCCCAAGGGGGGGAACGACTGGAACGATATAAGTATGTATGAACGGTATAACCCTTCAAGAAAGATATATGAACAGTACTGGCCTTCGGGAGCTGCTACATACGTGATGCAGAATCCCTACTGGATTAATCACCGCAACCTGCGTGAGAACAAAAGAGACCGTTACATGGCTAATGCGGGACTCACATTTTTATTAACGACTGGATGAATGTATCGGCCCGTATCAGGATGGACCACTCTGGCAATGATTTTACCGAGAAGTTGTACGCATCGACTAACACCTTGATGACAGAGGGGGGGTCGCCAAACGGCTTCTACGGTATTACCCGTTCAGTGGATAAACAGATGTACGGGGATATGCTGTTGAACATTAATAAAGAGCTTACTGATGAACTCGCGATTCAGTTCAACGGCGGGGTTTCATTCTCCGATATGCGCTCCGATGCGTTTCTGAACAGAGGGCCTATTGTTTATGGGCTGGAGATAGCGGAAGGAATAAATGAGCCGGTGGGTATCCCCCCCAACGTGTTTAACGTGTTTCATCTGAGCGACTCGCAGACGCTGAGGGAACAGAACGGATGGAGGGAAAAGACAAACTCTGCATTCGCAAGTGCCGAACTTGGATTCAGGAACACTTATTACCTGACGCTTACGGGGGGGAGGAACGACTGGCCTTCACAGCTGGCCGGGCCAAACTCAGCTAACAGGTCGTTTTTCTACCTTCAGTGGGAGGATCGGCGCTGCTCTCTGAGATTGTGAACCTGCCTAAGGAGATCTCTTATATGAAGGTGAGGGCTTCGTGGGCTTCGGTGGGACTACCTTTCCGTCGTTTCCTGGCAACCCTACATACTCGTGGGACGCCAACAACAAGGTGTGGATAACAAAGACTCATTATCCGCTTTATAACCTGAAGCCGGAACGGACCAACTCGTGGGAGTTTGGACTTGATGCCCGCTTCCTGGGTGGGTTTAACTTCGATTTTACCTACTATTATGCTAACACATACAACCAGACGTTTAACCCGCATCTATCGGTGTCGTCGGGCTGGTCTGATATCTTTATACAGACGGGAAGTGTGCTTAACCAGGGCGTTGAGCTGGGACTGGGTTACAAGAATAGTTGGAATAAATTCTCATGGTCGTCGTACTACACGCTGAGCATGAACAGAAACAAGATTCTCGACCTGGCAGATGATGCCGTTAACCCGATAACCGGGGGGGAGAAGTTCTCTATCGAGCATCTCGATGTGGGTGGACTGGGACAGACGCGCTTTATACTGAAGAAGAGCGGGGGGGACTGGGAGATATTTACTCCACTACCGATCTGGCGCGCGACAGTAATGGCGATATCTACATAGATGAGAACGGAGATATTCAGTCGGCCAAGATTAATCGGTTAGAAGACTATATAAGCCTGGGGGGGAGCGTGTTCCCAAAATCGAACATGGGATGGAAAAACGATTTCAGCTATGGCAACATCAGCATGGGATTCCTGCTCTCGGCCCGCTTTGGAGGCGTGGTGTTCTCGCGGACACAGGCGGCGATGGATTATTACGGTGTGTCTGAAGCATCGGCAATGGCGCGTGACAACGGCGGCATGGTGGTGAATGGCGGCGACCATATCTCTGCCGAAAATGGTACACCACAATAGGTAGCGGCGACGCGGTTTCGCCTTATTATATATATGACGCTACCAACGTAAGGCTGCAGGAGGCAAGCATAGGCTACAACTTCCCGGGGAAATGGTTTAACGGGGTTGCAGATGTGGCGCTCTCGCTGACCGGAAGAAACCTGCTGATGATTTACTGCAAGGCTCCTTTCGATCCGGAGTCGGTGGCATCTACAGAGAACTACTATCAGGGAATGGATTATTTTATGACTCCAGCTACAAGAAGCTTTGGGTTGAATCTGAGAGTAACTTTTTAAATTAACAGGTTATGATGAAATATTACAGGCAAATAAGCTATATAATCCTCGTGATGGCCGGCATACTATTGCCTGCCGGTTGTACCGACGGTTTTGAGGATATAAATAAAGACCCGTACGGGGTTACCAAAGATGAGGCATCGAGGGATGCGTACAGCGAAAGCGCTGCCATGCTTGCCATTCAGAGCTGGGTGGTACCCACCTTTCCTAACGCAAGCCAGTTTACCGAGTGCCTCTTGGGTGGCAACTGGGGGGATACCTCTCCGATTCTAACCCGGGTTTCAACGGAAAGAATTTTGCGACTTACCGTCCCGAGCCAAACTGGAACAAGGTGTTGTTCACCGATATCATCACCAATATCTATCCCAATTACAGGGGGACTAAAAGATGTGACCGATGATGAGATATTACTCTCGGTGGCAGAGGTTTGCAAGGTGGCGGCACTGCACCGTATAACGGATGCCTACGGCCCTATACCATACTCCAGAATTGGGGAGAACGGAGAGCTGAATGCTCAGTTCGATTCGCAGGAGCAGGTATATCGCACCATGTTCGAAGAGCTGACCGGTGCGGTGGATATACTTACTATCCGTCAGGCAGAATCGTTCAGTCCCAACGCCGACAAGGTGTTTAACGGCAATATTGTGGCATGGATAAAATTCGCCAACTCGCTTAAGCTGCGCCTGGCAATGCGACTTGCCTATGTTGATCCTGCACTGGCACAGCAGATGGCTGAAGAGGCGGTAGCCCATGAGGTGGGTGTGATGAAGTCTAATGCCGATAACGCACAGATTGGCGGATTTGGTAAGGACGGGAATCCGCTTCACCGTATCATGTATCTCTGGAATGGTGGCGACTCAAGGATATCGGCAGATATCACCTCATATATGAACGGGTTTCAGGACCGAGAAGGGAGAAGTATTTTACAAAGACCACTTTCACCGGGAGCGATAACGTTGCACAGAACGGCTATTTCGGCTTGCGCTCCGGCATTATGATACCGGCAGCACAGGAGGCGCAGAAGTATGCCAATTACAACGTTACCCCCAATACGCCTATGCTTTGGATGAACGCCGCAGAGGTGGCATTCCTGAAGGCCGAGGGCGCCTTGCGCGGATGGAATATGGGTGCTGAGAGTGCTGAAGATTTCTACGAACAGGGTATACGGCTCTCTTTCGAAGAGTGGGGGGGTGCCGGCGGAGCGGACAGCTACCTTACGGATAGCGAAAGAACTCCGTCGCCATATATCGACCGATGGGGGAAGAACACCCACAGTGGAACGGTGAGTAACATAACCGTGGCATGGGATGAGGATGCAGGCCTTGAAGAGAACCTTGAGCGTATAATTACCCAGAAATGGATTGCTATGTTTCCGCTGGGACTTGAGGCCTGGGCGGAACGTCGCAGAACAGGCTATCCCCTCTTGATGCCGGTAGTGGTGAACAACAGCGGGGGAGTGGTGAGTACGGACCAGGGCCCGCGTAGGCTTGCTTATCCGGGTGAAGAGATTACTACCAACGAGGAGAATGTACGGTATGCCATCGACAACTACCTGAAAGGTCCCGATAATATGGCTACACATGTATGGTGGGATGCTAAAAAAATAAAATAGAATAATCATATGAACAATATAATATCTTTAAAAGAGGCAAGTGGGTGGCCGGCTTGCTGGCAGCACTGGTCCTCACTGCCTGTAGCGACTGGACAGAGGTGGAGCCGGTGGCAATTAACGAGGCTGATATCGCGAAGCAGAATCCCGCGCTTTACGCCGGATACCTCGAAAACTTGAGGAGTTACAAGAAGTCGGTGCATAAGGTGATGATCACCTGGTTCAACAACAGCAACAAGGTGCCGCTTAGCCGCGCCGATCATACTGATGTGCTTCCCGACAGTATCGATATAGTATCGATGATGCATCCCGTCAATCCGGCACAGTATGAACTGGATGAGATGGAAAAGGTGAGAAGTGAAAAGGGAACGAAGTTCGTGTATGACATGAATTTTGAAGCTATCAAGCTTATCTATGAAGAGATGGTGGCTGATATGGAAGATGCTGCCCCGGAAGAAGGGGGGGTGGCTATGGCCGAGATACCGGCATTCGTCGATTTTCTCGTGGATACGGTCAACCAGATACTGCCTCTGGCAAGGAAATACAGTTACGATGGAATCATCATAGGTTACAAGGGGGGAAGAATATTCTGCATATGGATGAAGCGGAAAAGCAGCTATATACTACCTATGAAAAGCATTTATAGGTATTGCCGAAGATTGGCACGAGAGGAACAGCGACAAGATGATCATCTTTGAAGGGTATCCTCAGAACCTGCTGAACAAAAGCATACTGGAAAAGAGTAGCTATATAATTATTCCCTCAACGGACGCAGGCAACAGTGCGAAGCTTAGCTATAACATAATGGCTGCCAATGTTGAGGGTGTACCTTCCGACCGTTATATTATTTCGGTGGAGACGGTTTCTTTGGATAAAGAAGATGTGAAGACCGGATACTGGGCCGATGGTGTGACACGGGCGGTGACAGGCGCTTCGCAGTGGGTGATGCTTAACCACGATGATTACTCTATAGCTGGACTGGGGGGGATTAAAAACGTGAATAACGACTATTTCAATATTGCACGTATTTATCGTTGTACACGCGATGCAATTTCTAATATGAATCCTTCTCCCAAAAATGAAAACAATGAAACGATACAATAATATATATGTAATACTGCTGCTGACACTACTTATGGGTGGTTGCCAAAGTGACGGCAGTTTTGACAATAAGCTCTATATAAAGAGCGCTGCGAAGACAGGAGAGATACTCTTTACCGCAGGTGAAGCGGACCAGGAGAAAGTGCTTCAGGCAGAGCTGGCAATGCCCGCCGAACAGGATATTAAAATTACATACAGGGTGGATGAATCGTTAGTGAAGACCTACAACGAGGCTTATTACGATAATGCGGAGATGCTGCCTGCCGAAAACTACGAGTGGATTGAAGCGGGAGCTATGATTCACGCGGGAGGTGTGTTATCTACGGAGGCGCGTATCCTTTTCAAGGGATTCTCGATGCTGAACCGTGACAAGGTGTATGTTCTGCCGGTCTCAATCTCTGAGGCTAATATTGATATCCTGAAGAGCGCCCGCACCTACTATTATGTGATAAAGGGTGCATCGCTTATAAATGTGGTGGCTGATATTGATGAGAACTACCTCTCTGTGAACTGGTCTAATCCCGGTGTTTGCAACAACCTTTCAAAGGTGACGATGGAAGCGCTGATCAGGGTCCGTAATTTCGATAAGATGATTAGTACCGTGATGGGTATAGAAGGCAGGTTCCTGATCCGTATAGGAGATGCGAACTTTCCGTCGAACCAGATACAGATAGCCACTAACTGGGGTAATTTTCCCGGTGCCGACTCTAACAAGGGGTTGCCGGTGAACGAATGGGTGCATGTGGCGTTGACCTATGATGCTACCAGCGGCTCGATGATTGTTTATGTGAACGGAAGGAAACAGTCGGAGGGTACCTTGTCGGCAGGTAATGTGGACCTGGGGAACAGTAATTTCTTTATCGGGCGTTCATATGACAATAACCGATGGCTTGCCGGTGAGATATCGGAATGCAGGATATGGAATATTGTACGCACGCAGGAAGAGATAGCTGATAATCCCTACTATGTTGATCCCGCATCGGAGGGCCTGGTTGCCTATTGGAAGTTCGATGAGGGAGCGGGCAGCACCGTTAAGGATCATACCGTCAACGGGAACAATGCCGTGGCAAATAATACATTGAAATGGACGCCGGTGAAATTGCCTGCGTCTGCCGAATAAACCATATTAATAGTTTTAATTATATGAGAAACAATATATTAAATGCATCGAAGTGCTTTGTTGTACTTCTCCTGATGCTGGGGGGGCTTTTTTTTAGCGCCTGTGATGAAAGTATCGACCTGGCAAAGCTCGACGAGGCCTCTTACGAAGTACCCGGCGAAGTGATCGGGTATATCACGAACAACGGGGGGGACAGGAAAATGAGTTTTGTAGATTTTCGTGATAAGGGTACTGAGGAGATTTATGTAGGGCTGACGGAGGAGGCGCCGGAGGATGTTACCGTTTCATTCAGGTATGAACCTTCTCTGTTAGATGCTTATAACAGTAATAACGACACTGAATACCAGCTGTTTCCCGTGTCGGCTGTGACAATTCCCGGGAAGGTGACTATTGCGAAGGGGGGGGTAAGGTATCGGGAAAAGGCGAGGTGGTGTTTGAAACTGCCGAAACTCTGGAAAAGGGGGGGCGGACTTACGTTATACCGTTGAAGGCGGAGCTGGCGTCGGGCAATGTAGGGCTTTCCGAAGCCGAATCTGAGTTTCTGATCTTTGTTGATGACCTGAGCAAAATTCCAACCGCTGATAAGCCGTCAGGCATCAAGATTATTAGTTGTATGGAGGTGAATGATACCAACCCGTTGAATAATCTTTGCTTCACGCTGGCAGACAGTGGTAAGCCGCTGATTGACATGGTTATTCTCTTCTCTGCCAATATTAACTATAACAATGAAACCGGCAAGGTGTTTGTCTATAATAACCCAAACGTGCAGCATCTTCTTGATAACAGGGAGAAATATTTAAAACCTTTGCAGGACCGGGGGGGAATACAGGTTGTTCTGGGAATTCTGGGAAACCACGACCATTCGGGGGGGTGGCTAACCTGGGGGGGACCGAGGCTGCACGTCAGTTTGCACAGGAGCTGAAGGTGGTGTGCGATGCTTACCAGCTCGACGGTGTGTTCTTCGATGATGAATATTCATCATACAAGAATCCGCCACCTCCGGGCTTTGTTACACCGTCGAACGCTGCAGCAGCACGGTTGTGTTATGAAACAAAGATGGCTATGCCTGACAAGCTGGTGACGGTGTATGTATATAGCCGCACATCGAGCCTGCCGGCAGTGGACGGACACGATTCGGGTACGTTTATCGACTATGCGATACACGATTACGGCGGTAGTTATGACTTAAGCGGGAATTATCCCGGCCTGCCCCCCCGCTCGGGTATGGCGCTCTACTCACAGGAGTATGCCCGTGGATATACCACCTCTGAAACCAATTTGAAAAGTTTGAGGGATGGGGGGGATATGGCGCACATATGATTTTCGCGATGGATCCGTTTAGAAGAAACTTCAGTTACTCTCAGAAGCCGTCAATGGAACGTATTGCACGTGCGTTGTTCGACGACGAACTGGTGTACGACGGAAAACCATATAAGAAAGATTGGTAAATGAGAAGTCTTTGAAAATATAAAGTATTAAAATAATATGAAGACAAGATATAAAACATTACTTGGGATATTGCTGCTTGCTCTTCCTGCTCTTATGTTCCTTTCGTGCGGAGATGATGAGGATATCACTCCCGTCGCGGAGCTTTCTGACCTGGTAATTGAGAAGGAGCAGGTGAAGATTTTAGTCGGTGATAAGGCAGAACTGGAGATTGTGAAAGGTAATAATGATTATAAGGCTTTTTCATTGAATGAAGAGATAGCTACTGTGGGTATCTCTGGCAACAAGCTGATTATAGATGCGTTGGAGAGAGGAAACACCTCGGTTATTGTATCGGACGGAAGCGCTCAGTATCGCTCCATTGGCATCATCACTTATTACGATGCAATAAAGGTGGAGAATGAGGCGGTAAAAATGATGCTGCCTCTGGGTACCTTCAAGACGAAGAGTGTGGCGATACTGCAGGGGAACGGTGATTACCGTGCTGAAAGCAGCGATGAGGAAATAGTGTTCGTAAGAACATCTGGTGAATCGCTGCTCATCACAGGGAGAAAAGAGGGAAAGGCAAGCATCACCCTGACAGACGCACTTGATATCACTACCACCATACAGGTGGAGGTGATATCTACAACCGATCCTTACGACGAATCGGAACTCGATGCGATAATGAAGAAGGAGACATTGAGCTATGTGTTTAACAACTCTGTTGAGGAGAACGCTACTACATACTTCACCCGCTTAACAGAATTGAAAACGGGAGGAATCTGTACGGATGGGATTATTATAACTTCTATTACCTGAAGATTTATTTCTCCGGAGACAAAGAGGTCGGGAAGAAAGAAAACGCTTCTCTCGTCTATCGCTACGGATCGACAAGCATCTCTGCCGATCATATAGATTTTGAGATTATAAAGAATGATGGCAATAAGATATGGGCGGTTTACTCGTTTATAAGGCTGGAGGTGCTCCATTACGGATATTTTATCCAGAATATTAATCCGTAGGGTTAGCATTTTGAATATTGTCAGCAGGAGTGAATGATTTTAAACACCGGGGCGGCCATTATGGTTGTCCCGGTGTTGCTTGTGCTCCCATCAAAGTGTTTGCTGTGTTGGTTAAAGCTGCATTATGTTTAAAAGCTTAGAAAGACCACCATTTTCTCTTTTTGGGTGCCGGCATAGACGAGTTGCCTGCCATAACCTGAAGGGCATTGCCCCCATCGGCCGTTGTCCTTATAGCATTGTAGATCACACCCCCCCAGTCGGGTAGCCCCCCCAGGTTTCGGTCGTCGATAAACATATCAGCTTTGAGCTTGCGCGAGAACTCCTCCCGTTCGATAGTCTCGCCACGGTAGTTTTCGTTCTCCGCAAAAAAAATACAATCCCCCCCTTTCGGCACAGTAGTCCACCGCCTCCTGCAGAAGCCGGCCTCGCCTTACTGTCCACAATATAAGCTTATGGCCGTCTTTCTGAAGTTGCAAAAGTGTCTCTATGGCGAATGGAATGGGTTTGCCAATCTCAGGATAGGCATGCTCCACGATGGTTCCGTCAAAATCTACGGCTATAATCATAACCTATTGCTTCAGTTTGTTGATTAGAAGTGCAAAGGTACAAAAATAGCCCGACAACCAAGAACTGATGCCTTAAAAAAAGGGAAAATACCGATATGTTTGAAGTATTTAAACCACATTCAGAACACCTTCGATAATTTCCTCCTTACGCAATTGTTTAAGAATTTGATAGTCCTTGTTGCATTTTGCCTTTTTACCGTGTGCCAGCTTATATACTCGCAACGGGTTTGACTGGTATTGCCTTGCAATGGAGCGATAAATATCTTTGTTTTCTGATTTAAACAGATATTTGTACAAACCAACCATAATGCATGGATTAAATTGATATTATAAACTATGACTTTTTAAAGTCAATTGCTTTCCCCGCCAAGATGATTTTCCAATTTTAATTTTCCATCTATGATATTTTCTTTATTAATGGCGAAAAAAAGAGAGTGTCTCATTATTGTAGAAACGGCCCTTGTTAGTTGCAAAAATAGGACAATTTTTTTTAATAAAAAAAATATTTTTCTGACAATTTTATTATTTTTTTAAAAACTTTAAAAACTCAAAGTAGGCTGTTGGCGGTTTATAATTAAAAAAATAGTACTTCTGAACTGTTAACGTTACGAAAATGAGGTGAGGGGGGGAATGGGATTTATTTTAAATTTGCGTTTGGAAAAATAGTTCTACTACATATTAGGCACAATCGAGTTTTCATTACCAGCTTAATATGCAGATTTTGTTTTGAAATTATTTTTAGTATCCGGCCGTTTTATCATCCTGCAGTTTTAGTAGCCAGTTGTTTTAGTATCCGGCCGTTTTATTATTTGGTGGATTTTAAGCAGGCCGTTTGATATTTCGTGGTTATTATGAGTTAATAGTTTAGTATTCAGTTATATTTTGAAGTTTTTTTTAATGTACAAAATATCTCTCTTTCTCTATCTCTTTTTATTTGTCTCTATAAGCGCTTTCTCTGCCGGGCCGCCGACTGTTGAAAGGGCTGCCACGGGAAAAGCTGAAAATGCAATAGCCACCGAGGGAATTCTTGCCGAGGGAATACCTGCAACGGGAATAGCCGAAACGGAAATACCTGCAACTGGAATACCGGCAACGGAAGTGAGGGCGGTATGGCTGACCACCAACTATGGGCTTGACTGGCCTCGTAACAGGAGTAACATAGAAGTGCAGAAGAGGGAACTGACGGATATACTGGATAATCTGCAGAAGCACAATTTCAATACTGTCATGTTTCAGGTAAGGGCAAGGGGGGGTGAGGTGTTATATAACTCTGATATTGAGCCGATGTCGTTGATGATTGCATCTCGGGGGGGACCAGGTAGGAGAGCCTTTGATCCGCTGGCTTTTGCCGTTGAAGAGTGCCACAGAAGGGGGGGACTGGAATGCCATGCCTGGATGGTGACCTATCCGTTGGGAGGTGATAAGCATGTGCGCGAGCTGGGCTCAAAGTCGGTGACAAAACCCCCCCTCTTTAACTAAAAAGTTCAGGGGCGAATGGTTTCTCGACCCGGGAAATCCAAGGACGGACGACTACCTTCTTTCGATTGTTAACGAGATTGTTACAAATTATGATGTGGATGGGATACATTTCGACTATATACGGTACCCTGACAACAGGGGGGGACAGTTCCCCCCCGACGATGGGATGTACCGTCTGTATGGCAAGGGCAAGTCGCGAGCCGATTGGCGCAGGGATAACATCACCCGCTTTGTGACGAAGGCGTATGACCGGGTTAAAAAGGTAAAACCGTGGGTACAAGTGAGCAGCTCGCCACTAGGCCGTTACCGTGCTTTGGAAAACGTGGGGGGGCACGGATGGACTGCCCTTGAAACGGTCTATCAGGATGCGGGGGGGCGGTGGATGAGGATAGGTAAGCATGATGCGCTCTACCCGATGATGTATTACAAGGAGGCGCTGTTCTATCCTTTTGTGGACGATTGGGTCAGGCAGGGGGGGAACGGACGTATTGTGGTGCCGGGATTGGGAGCCTACCAGATGGTGGAGCTTGGATGGTCGCAGCAGGATATACTTAACCAGGTTGATTATACACGGCAAAAGAAAGTGTATGGTCAGGCATATTTCCGTGCGGAGAACGTGTTGGCCAATACGAAGGGAATTCTGAGGTCGTTGGAGGAGTACTACCGATACCCGGCAAAGTTGCCTGCAATGACCTGGCTGAGCAGTTCGGCGCCAGCAATGCCGCACGAAATAAGGGCGGAGAAGAGGGAGGATGGACTGTTTGAACTGGCATGGGAATCGGCCCATGATGGCGAAAGGGTGACTTACAACGTGTATCGTTGCCGGACGGAGCATCTCGACAGGGAGGACGCGGCGAATATCCTGGCGGTGGGACTAAGACAGCCGCTGCTGGCAATAAGTGTGCCTGACAACGATGAGGCGTTTTATTACTTTGTAACTGTATCGGACTCGTTCCATAACGAGAGTGAGGCAAGTTTGCCGGCTTTTTTTCTTTCATTCTGAAATGGAAAAATGACTTTAACAGCCTCTATTTTATATTGCAAATACTCGGAAAAGTCGAAAAAAAATAGAATAATTTTGTAATTTATGGACGGCAGTCAGAAATTAAAGAAACAGGTAAAGGAGGAGTTTATGGAGTACCTTACTCTTCATAAACACCGCAAAACTCCGGAGCGTTTTGCTATCCTTGACCATATATACTCAATAAAAGGACATTTCGACATGGATTCATTATACAAATCGATGATCGAGGTGAATTTTCGTGTGAGCCGTGCAACACTATACAACACTATCCAGCTGCTGCATGATTGCGGGCTGGTGGTGAAGCATCAGTTCGGGGGGGGAACATATCTAAATATGAGAGGGCATACGGGAACGAAAACCATAACCATCTGATATGTACCACCTGCGGTGAGGTGCGGGAGATGAAGAACGAAGACCTGCTGACATCTGCTCAGCTGAAAAAGATAAGGAAGTTCACGGTGAGCTACTATAGCATGTATATATACGGTACGTGCAGCAAGTGTACGCATGCCAAGCGGATGAAACTGAGGAGGCTGGCACGTACAAACATTTCCGGGCGGGCCAAAAAAAAGCAGTACGGGCGGAGGGACCCCAAAAAGCAGTACGGGCGGACGGACCCAAAAGCAGTACGGGCGGGCGGGCCAAAAAAAAGCAGTCCTGTCAAGCTGGCCAAAAAAAAGCAGTGGCAAAAACAACGGAGCTGATAAAACCGGCGGCGACAGCCTGAATGAAAAATAGGCTGAAGAATGTATATTTCAATGACAAAAAAAGATATAACTGAAAAACAAAATGAAGGTCGATGTAATCTTAGGGCTCCAGTGGGGCGACGAAGGCAAAGGTAAGATAGTGGACGTGCTTACGCCAAACTATGAGATGGTAGCGCGTTTTCAGGGTGGGCCTAATGCGGGTCATACCCTTGAGTTTGAAGGGGAAAAATATATTCTAAAATCGATTCCATCGGGGGGGATCTTCCAGCAGGGGGGGAAGCTCAATATCATTGGTAATGGTGTGGTGATTGACCCGGCTCTGTTCAAACAGGAGGTTGAGGCACTGGAGACTACCGGCCACACGCTTACCGACAAGCTCTGCATCTCTAAAAGGCTCACCTGATATTGCCAACGCACCGGTTGCTTGACGCTGCATCGGAGAGGGCGATGGGTGAATCGAAGATAGGTACTACTGGACGTGGCATTGGGCCGGCATATACCGATAAGATAAGCCGCCACGGACTGAGGGTGGGCGACCTTTTAAATAACTTTGAAGAGAAGTACCGCAGGGCGGTGGAAAGACATAAAGAGATACTGGATAGCTATAATTTCGAATATGACCTGCAGGAGTTGGAACCGGAATGGTTTGCAGGGGGGGTGGAGAAGATGAAGGAGTTCCAGATTATAGACAGTGAACATGTTATAAACAGGCATCTTGCCGAAGGCGGAAGCATACTGGCTGAGGGCGCACAGGGATCGATGCTTGATATTGATTTCGGCTCTTACCCGTTCGTGACCTCCTCAAACACAGTGTGCGCGGGAGCATGCACCGGCCTTGGTGTGGCACCGGGAAAGATTGGTGAGGTGTATGGTATTTTCAAGGCCTATTGTACACGCGTGGGGGGGAGCGGGCCGTTCCCTACGGAGCTGTTCGATGATGAGGGCCAGAAACTGCGCGACAACGGAAATGAATATGGGTCGGTTACCGGACGGCCGCGCCGTTGCGGGTGGATTGACCTGGTGGCGCTTCGATATACGGTTATGCTGAACGGGGTGACTAAGCTGGTGATGATGAAAAGTGATGTGCTGGACAGCTTCGATACTATAAAGGCATGTGTGGCTTACAATATTGATGGTGAAGAGATTGAGGAGCTGCCGTTTGATATTGCGGAAGGTATTGAACCAGTATTCGTGGAGCTGCCCGGATGGAAGACGGATATGTCCAAGATGCAGTCGGAGGATGAATTTCCAGAGGTGTTTAATAACTACATCACCTTCCTTGAAGAGGAGCTTGGCGTGCCTGTTGCTATTGTTTCGGTAGGTCCCGACCGTGCCCAGACAATTATACGGGGGGGATGAACTTTTGCGGGGAGTAAATGTTAATTAGAAAACATCATTGCTTCATCAATTAATTATTTATGACAACAATCTGGATTTTATTTATAGCTATTGCAGTGGCCGGGTGGATAGTACAGGGTACGCTGCAGAGCCGGTTTAAAAAAAATATTCAAGGATCCCTGTCCGCAACGGTATGACGGGCAGGGACGTGGCCGAAAAGATGCTGCACGACAATGGCATCTATGATGTGCAGGTGATATCAGTGAGGGGGGGCAGCTGACGGACCACTACAATCCGCTGAACAAGACAATTAACCTGAGCGAGCCGGTATATGGCTCCAACAGCGTGGCGGCTGCAGCAGTAGCCGCACACGAGACAGGCCACGCCATACAGCATGCCTTGGGGGGGTATGCACCACTGAAAATGCGATCGGCATTGGTGCCTGTGATCTCATCTACCTCTAAATGGGTGATGTGGGTGATATTGCTGGGGGGGATAATCATGATTCAGACTTTTCCGATGCTCTTGTGGTTCGGAATAGGTATGTTTGCACTGACAACCCTTTTCAGCTTTATTACACTGCCGGTGGAGAAGAACGCGACAAACCGTGCGATCCGATGGCTGAGCAGTGCCGGTATAACCGATATGAGCAACCATAACCAGGCTGAAGATGCGCTACGGTGGGCGGGATATACCTATGTGGTTGCGGCTCTCGGCTCACTCGCGACGCTACTCTATTACATAATGATTGCCATGAGCGGCAGCAGGAGGTCGTAACATAAACTGATAAATATTTTCTAAAGACGGCAACATTTGCCGTCTTTAGCTGTTTAAGAGAGAAACTAACTATGCAATGCAATGAAAACAATCTTAATTACAGGTGGTTCGGGCATGGTTGGGAAAAAGCTTTCTGAATTGCTTCTTGAGAAAGGATACAAAGTGATCTGGCTCAGCCGCGAAAGATATTTGAAAGCGGAGATTCCACGATATAGGTGGAACTACCTGAAAAACGAAATAGACAAAGATGCGGTGGAGCAGGCCGATGTGATTATTCACCTGTCGGGATCGAACCTTGGAGAGGAGTCCTGGACAAAAAGAAAAAGAAAAAGATTGTGGAGAGCCGGGTGAATACGGCAAAGCTACTGCTGGAAACGGTTAAATTGACGGATAAAAAGCCGGAGGCGTTTATCTCGGCTTCGGCTGTGGGTTTCTACGGTACTGAGATAGGTGAGAGAATATTCATTGAGGACGATAATCCCGCAAGAAGCGATTTTTGAGCAGCACCTGCAGGAAATGGGAAGCTGCCGCAGGCATGTTTCAGGAAGAGATGGGGGGGATTCGTACAGTAGTGATGCGTACAGCCTTCGTTATATCGAACGATAGCGAGGGATTCAAAAAGATGATGCTTCCCACAAGGTTCGGGCTGGGGGGGCACCGTTAGGATCGGGAAGGCAATACCTGAGCTGGATTCATATTGATGATCTCTGCAGGCTTTATATAAGGGCAGTTGAGGATGCATCGATGAAGGGTGTTTATAACGCCGTTGCACCTGAATTTACTACCAATGCGCAGTTTATGAAGACGCTATCGAAGGTGATGAAGCGCCCTTTTTTTTCTGCCCCGTGTGCCGTCGTTTTTATTGAGGATGTTCATGGGCGAGGCTTCCATGATGATTCTCTACGGGAGCCGCATATCATCGGAAAAGGTTCGTGCTGCCGGCTATGAGTTTCTTTATCCGGCAGCTAGGGAAGCTATATCTGCTGCACTTGAAAACGATAAAATAAGGCTGGAATAAACATCAATTACTGCATTAATTTTCTGAAAACGGATTTGTACGGATAGGTTTAGCTTACACGCTGATTACCAACACTGTATGCTAGGCTATGAGATTATAGCACAAATTTGAAAATCCACAGTGTCAAAATAATACAAATTTTTGCAATTATAGTTATATAATACTGTGTAAAATAGATTTATATTTGTTTTGTACATTTAAATTTTATCAAGATGAATAAATACATGTTATTCTTGATTCTTGTAGTAGCGGTTTTTGCAGGATGCAAGCAAAAGGAACAGGTTAAGACTGTCGACCTTGCCGCTGTGGAGGATACTGTATCTATTGAAGCAGACAAATTCCATAGTGCATATGCTTCGAACGATTTGAATACGTACTCTGCATATCTATTGGATGATGTGCTGGTCTGCGGTACAGATCCACGTGAACTGTGGTCTAAAAAAAACAATTTGCAGAATACAGGAATGATCAATTTCCCGACTCCGTCATCTTAGAGACAATTCCGCTTCAGAAAGAGATTAAAGTTTCTCCTGACGGGAAGTCCGCAATTGTTGTTGTGCAACTATTCGTGCCCGCTATAAGCTCCAAGATACCGGTACGTAACATTACCCATATGCTGAAGGCTGGCGATAAATGGAAAATCGATTTTATAAGTTTTTCCTTAATCACTGAAAATGAAAATATAGAAAAGTTGGATATGGCGTTGACAAAGTAATTATATTATAATGAAATATACCTTGACTATGATAATAAATAAAACAGGCTGTTATATTTAATAGCATTTCATTTTATTAAATCACTTTCTCTGTTTTTATACCTGTTTTTTTTACAAACAAAAAACAGGTATTTTTAATTTATTACGCCGGGCTATATGTGATTATGTTCCTATTTAACATCAAGTTCTATCCATTGGGAACGATCGGGTGGTGCAGGGGCGGTGACCGGCTTGCGAGGATTATTACGTAGTTCTTCAAGGAGCACTTCTACTGCTTTCTCTAAAGATGGGTCATTGCCTTTGGCCAGCTCTTCGGGCCTATCCACAACCTCTATGTCGGGGGGGTAAACTCCGATACCTTCTATTATCCATTCACCCTTGTTGTCATAAATGCCAAAACGGGGGGGCACGGAGATATATCCCCCCCCGTCGACAAGCCGTGCGTTGCCGGAGATACCTACCAGTCCGCCCCCCCAGGTGCGAGTGCCGATAAGCTTACCTTCACCGGTTTTGCGGAAGAAGTAGGGGGGGAATGCGTCGCCTCCGGAGGAGGAGTAGCCGTTGATAAGCATCACCTTGGGCCCGTCGTGGGCGATGCCCGGCGACTTCATAGGCTGGGGGGGCAGTCCGTTACGGTACCAATAGACAAGGGTGCGGCGGTTAAGCAGGTCGATCATCCGGTCGGGTATAAAGCCTCCGCCGTTATATCGGTCGTCTATTATCAGTGCCTCTTTATCGTTATAGGCAAGCATCCCTTTGAATAGCTCCCTGTTCCCTTCTATAGCGGTGTTGGGCACGTGGATATATCCGATCTTACCGCCCGAGAGCTGATCGGCCTTTTCACGACGGCTCATTACCCAGTCGATATACCTGAGCTCCATCTCGCTTGTGATGGTTTTTACTGTGTAGCTCTTCGCGCCGGAAGCGGAAGGGGTGCTGTTGACCGTGAGTTCCACATGCCGGCCCCCCCAAGGTTCTCCAATAGTTCGTAGGGATTTTGTGCTGTGGTGAGTTCACTGCCGTTGATACGAAGAAGGTAATCACCCTCTTTTACGTTTACACCGCTTTCGGTGAGTGGCGAGCGGCGGTTTTCGTTCCAGTTCTCACCGTGATAGATTTTACGGATACGATAGCGCTTGGCGTCGAGGTCAGCTTCCAGCTCAGCTCCCAGCAGTCCGCCATTGATCCTTTCCACCCTGTTGATATCGCCCCCCCAGTCTACATACGCATGGCCTGTATTGGTCTCGCTGACGACCTCGTTGAGGATGTAGTCGAGATCGAAACGACTGGGTACGTGCGGCAGCAGAGCTCCGTAGTTCTTCCGTATCTCTTCCCAGTTTACACCATGAAGGTTGTTCACGTAGAAATAGTCGCGGAAGATGCGGAAGGCATCAGCATAGATCTGGTTCCATTCTGAACGAGGTTCGATCTTCATTATCATATTTTTCAGGTCGATTCTGCCGTTGCCGGCTTTCTGCCCCGGCTCCGTTTTGGCCACTGCATAGTTGTTGCCTGTACGGTAGATAAACGACTTTCCGTTGGCAGCAAGGATGGCGCTGCCGGCTCCATCGAGAATCTCTTCTATTTTTGCTCTTTGATGTTGTAACGCATGATTTTGTTGCCGGATGAGTAGAGAAGCCCCTCTTCCGTTGTGCCTATTATGCGGTAGTTGCCCGCCGGCATGGGGGGGAGTGCTTCTATGCGGTTGCCGATATTGTTGAAGTCTATTGTAACCTTCACCTCTGTGGCTGCCGGCTTATCGCTCTTATCGCTCTTATCGTCCTTGTCGCCCTTGCCGCCCTTGCCGTTGACCGTTTTTTTTAGTGTCGCCGTTCTTGCCGGCATCTTCGTTTTCCTCTTTGCCGTATGGCTCTGAATCTTCATTATAGGGAGTGAGTGTGGTGCCGTCATCACGCAGGGGGGGAATAGCGTAGATGCGAGTAGCGTTATTGTAGAGATAATCGAACTCGAAGCTGCTGAAAGTGAGGTTGAAGTCGCGGTTGGATAGGAAAAGAGATACTTGCCATCGCGGCTGAATGCTGGGTTGCCGTCAGAGAAAGAGGCGTCGGTGACCTGTTGTTTTTTGCCTGTAGATATCTGGTAGAGCCAGAGAGCCGACTGGTAATTGGGCGATGTCTTGCTGTAGGCTATCCAGTCGCCATCGGGAGAGAAGGAGTAGTCCCTTATCTCTTCTGCCGTAGCTTCATCAATAGCCGTCTGCCTGTCCGTGGAGACATCTACCAGCCATAGCTTCATAGTGCGGTCGCTATATACCAGGTGTGTGCTGCGCGGGGACCATTCGGCGGCATACTTCCAGGCAGCTGAGCCTCTGGTGACCTGTCGCGGTACGGCATCTTCCCTGTTTTCGAGGAGATAGAGTTCATACTCACCAGTGGCATCGGAGTAGAAGGCTATCTGTTTGCCATCGGGAGACCAGGCGGGAGAGAGTTCGCGCACACCTTGTGTACTGGTAAGGTTTCTTATCTCTCCTTTTTCTGCAGGGACGGAGAAAATATCGCCCCTGGCTTCGAACAGGGCCCTTTTTCCTGTAGGAGAGAGTGTGTAGCTGCCGATAAATTCAGTTACATTCTTGAAATAGGGCTGCAGGTTGGGGGGGTTGTCGTAGTTGATGGCGACCTCTATTTTTCGGATTTACCTGTTGAGAGGTTCATGACGTAGAGATAACCGCCGTTTTCATACACCAGTCTGCCGTTACTGCCGGAGGGCCACATTACATCGAACACGGCGTGATGAGTGATCTGTACGTTTTCGCCAGTAGATGTGTTATATCGCCAAATGTTGAGGCGCGTGCTGCGGTCGGAAGCATAGAAGATATTCTCACCATACCAAACAGGCCACTGGTCGGAGCCGGCCCAGCTAGTAATCTGCCGCGAGCTGCCGTTACTTAGGTCGTAACTCCAAAGCTCGGTTGCACGGCCCCTTTGTACCTTTTCCAGGTACGGAACTCGCGATCAACGGGTGTGAAGCATAATTGCGACCCGTCGGGTGAGTAGGTTGCGAATCCGCCATTGACGATTGGTAGAGGTTCTTCAAATCCGCCCTCGATGCTGATGGTGAAGTAGCGGCCGTTACGGTCGCCAAACCCTGTGCGGTTGGCACGGAAGAGGATTCGGCGGCTGTCGGGTGTCCAGTCGAGGACCACATTGTCGAACCCACCACGGGGCGGCATTTCGCCTACGGAGTTGTAGAAGGTTAGTTGTCGCGCTGTACCCCCCCTCGGAGGGCATCACCCAGACCTGCCTGCTCCCGGAGTATTCGGCCGAAAAGCGATCCACTTGCCATCAGGTGAGATTTTTGGAAACAGCTCGATGCCTGGGTGCGAGGTGACCCGTTTGGCTGTACCGCCGTTGCTGTCAACCGTCCATATGTCGCCTGCATAGACGAACGCTATAAGGTTGCCGTTGATATCGGGGGTAACGCAGCATGCGGGCGTCATCTATTGCTGAAGCCTGCATAATAAAGAGGCTTGCCAATATTAGTGTAGAAAGTCTTTTCATGTTTCGGATATTTTTACTGACAAATTTACAAATTTTTCCCGAAGTCCCTATTATCTGCCCTCGCTCAATGTTAAATAAACTTTTTTTTATCTATTTTTACAGTCCCAAGTCTATTTTCTTAATACCTTCGGGACAAGCCGGAGAAAGCATAAATTTAAAAAAACATGCATATTGCCTATAATCATCTGGTTGAGGCTGTTTTTTTTGAAAAATGCCTGACTGTTGATTAATATGGGAAGAATTACCGGCCAGATAAACTTGAAATTACCGGCACCAGATATTATGTTGTATATTTATGGAAAGATTCACCGGTTTACAACTAATCCGGGTGTCGTTTGTTATTAATCTGAATCGGATAAATATCCAATTAAAGGACCAATTAAATAAGTGAAAAGACCAAGTATGAAACAGAAACTTTTGATCAGAGACCTCACGCTGAGAGACGGCCAACAATCCGCTTTCGCCACACGGATGAACCAATCGCAAGTAGACAGGGTATTGCCCTATTACAAGGATGCCAACTTTTATGCAATGGAGGTATGGGGGGGCGGTGCCGTGCCCGATTCGGTGATGCGTTTTTTGAATGAAAACCCGTGGGACAGGCTGGAGAAAATTCATCATGCCGTAGGCGGTGTTTCAAAATTGACCGCGCTTTCCCGGGGACGGAACCTGTTCGGGTATGCACCTTACCCCCCCGACGAGATTATTGATGGATTTTTAAGAATGCCGTCGCTTCAGGATTAAATATCATGCGTATTTTTGATGCCCTTAACGATGTTGACAATGTTAAATCGAGCGTAAAGTACATTAAGAAATATGGGGGGGGACAGCCGATTGTGCAGTTTGTTATACGGTGGATCCGAAGTTTAACGGGAATAGTGCTCCCGATAACAGAAAAAGAGGATTATCAAGGCTGTTTTTCAAAAAGAAGGAGGCTGTGAAGCCCATGCATGAGCCTGTTTTCACAGATGAGTACTTTGTGAATAAAGCCAGGGAGATGCTTGCACTGGGTGCCGATATGATAACGATAAAGGATATGAGCGGGTTGATACCTCCTTCGCGTGTTGCACGGCTTATCCCACTGTTTAAGGAACAACTGAACGTGCCGATTGATTTCATACCCACTGTACGCCGGGATTCGGGCTGGGAGCGGTGTTGACCGCTATTATTCACGGTGTTGATATTGTGGATACGGTAATATGGAATTTTGCCGGTGGCCCTGCTGCTCCTGCCGTAGAGCTGATTTATGTTTTCTGCAGTAAGCTTGGCATAGAGATGGATGTGAACATGGAGGCAGTGGCAAGTATAAACAAGGAGTTGCAGGAGATACGCAAGGAGCTGGATATGTATGATCCGGTAAAACAATTCCCCCCCAAGCCTTTTAATCCGTTGACAGACTCGCTGCCGCCCGAGATAGACAGTGAGTTCGACAGGGCTATTGAAGCGGCGCAGCGCAATGATGAAGCAGAATTGCTGAACGCATGCCACGCCATTGAGTCCTATTTCAATTTCCCTGCACCCGATGAACGTATAAAGAACGCGGAGATCCCGGGTATGTACACGAACATGGTTGCGCAGCTGAAGCAGTTCAACTCACTGGATATTCTTCCGGAGGCGATGAAGCTGATACCCAGTGTACGGCTTGATGCGGGACTGCCGCCACTGGTGACGCCAACAAGTCAGATAGTGGGTGTGCAGGCGGTGGCTTCGGCATTGAACCTGAAGAACGGACGCCCAAAGTATGCTAACCCGTCTAACCAGTTTGTCTCGCTTGTAAAAGGTGAATATGGAAAAACACCTGTTCCCGTAGATCCCGAGTTCAGGATGGAGATTACCGGTACGCGTGAAGAGGTGCCGTATGACACTTCTGCCTATGTACATCAGGACAACCCGGTGCTTGAAGAGTCGGGAGGCGTTACACTGGCCAGAGATGAGAAAGAGCTACTGCTGCTGGAGTTGTTTCCCGCCGTTGCTGCCGGTTTCCTCAGAGATAAGCGTAGAAAGGAGTGGGAGGCCAATAGTGGTGAGAACCATACTGCCAAAACGAAGCAGAAGGAGCAAAAGGTGCAGGCCGGGCAACCGGAAGAGCCCAAAGGCTTTTATGTGACATGTCCTATGCCGGGCAGCATACTTAAGGTTGTTGTAAAGAAGGGGGGACCGTGTTGAGAAAGGTGATAAGGTTTTAGTGCTGGAGGCGATGAAAATGGAGAATGATATTCTCACGGAGTTCTCGGGCACGATAAAACGTGTGTGTGTGAAACAGGGCGAGACTGTTGGGGGGGAAGGTGCTCCGCTTGTGGAAATTGTGTGATTTTTAACATGTGACATTCTTTTACCCGGGGGGGCGGCGACGTATTCATCTGTAGTGATACCGCCGCCCCCCCAGGTTTTTTTATAATATTGATGTTTATCCGGGTGCGATTTTTCAGTCCTGATTAAACGGTACGCGGTATGGATATGTATAACCCTTTCGACTTAATGCTGTTTTTTTCTGTTTGGGTTAAACGATTCCGGGGGGAGTAGTTGTTCAATATAATATAATGGAGATATAGACATATTGATAAGTTACGACTTTTACTGATAAATTAACTGACTAAAAATTTAGACTTATGGGAATTACTCTCTTTATTCTTGCTTTTGTTGTTCTTCTGCTTTTGTATGGCGTTTCTATCTATAACAGGCTGGTGAGGCTGCGCACTATGGCCGATGAAGCGTGGAGCGGCATCAATGTACAGTTGAAGAAACGGTACGACCTTATTCCGAATCTTGTGGAGACCGTGAAGGGTTATGCGTCTCACGAGAGGGAGACTTTTGACAGTGTTACAAAAGCCCGTGCTGGCGCCATGCAGGCAAACGATGTGAAGTCGAAGGAGGCTGCCGAAAATAACCTTAATGCCGCGTTGATACACCTGCTGGCTGTTGCTGAACGGTATCCCGATCTGAAAGCCAACCAGAACTTCCTGCAGCTGCAGGATCAACTGAGCGTGATAGAGTCGGATATTGAAAAATCGAGAAGATATTACAACGGGACGGTACGCGAAAAGAATATCGTTATCGACACATTCCCGAGTAATATTATTGCAAACATGTTCAACTTTACCAAGTCGATCTTCTTCGAATTAGAAAACGAAGCGGAAAAAGAGGTTCCAAAGGTACAATTCTGATGCGTAACATATTTACCGCCCTGCTTATTGTTCTCTCTACTGCACTGCTGATGGCGCAGGAGGAGAAGATATATTCGTTTCATTCGGATATAAGCGTGGATTCATCGGGAATGATTACCGTGAGGGAAGATATACGCATATTCGCAAAGGGAGATCTCTTTAAAAGGGGGGGTATAACCAGGTCGCTGCCGCTGACAAGGCGGGACAGGGACGGGAACCCTGTAAGGGTGGGCTATGCTGTGAAAGAGGTGCTGCTTGATGGTGTCGCGGCGGGTTTCTTTACTGATAAGGAGGGTGGAGACCTGGTGATTTACGTGGGAGAAAAGGATAGGTTCCTGCATCCTGGGTACTACTCATATGTAATTGTGTATGAGACGGCGGGGGGGCAGGTTGGATTTTTTTAATGATTACGATGAACTGAGCTGGAACGTAAACGGTGTGTCTGACAAGATGTTGGACTCGGTGAGCGTGGTAGTGAGACTGCCAGAAGGGGCTGAGGTTTTGAGCTACAGATGTTATACCGGTACGCAGGGATCGGCAGAAAGCGACTGTAATGCGGAGAGCCTGGGGACCGGAATGGTGTATGCCTCGGCTATCGATCTGCAGCCATATGCGATGCTGACCATCTCGGCAGGTTTTACGAAAGGGGGGGCGGTTCAGCCTCCAGCGGTAGAGCCTGCAAGGAGGCTGGGCTTTTTTTTGACAGGAACGGGCTGGCGGTTGTTACTGTTGTTGCTCTGTTAATTCTGTTTACATACTATATATATACATGGAGAAGATATGGTGTGGACCCGCCGAAGCCGGTAGTCATCCCACAGTTCTCCCCCCCACCTGACGGACTCTCACCTGCGAGCGTGGGCATGCTGTACAAAGGGCGGTTTCTTGACGACCTTGTGACAGCCTCTATTGTGAACCTTTCGGTGAAGGGTTATATCCGTATTGAGGAGGTGATTGAGAAGGGGGGGCTATTTGGAATAAGAAGGGACAGGTGCTACTCGCTTGTAAAACTGAAGGATGGCGACAACTCGCTTGCGCAGGAGGAGGAGATTGTGATGCGCGACCTGTTTAAGGGGGGGTTGACAAGGTTTATCTTGATGGCAAGTACGACGAGCGTATTGCCGGCTTGATGCTCTCTTTCCGTTATAGCCTGAGCAACCAATATTCACCGGTACTGAGGGAGGGGGGGCGCAACCTTAAGTTTCATCTTTTTCCCTGGCTGGTGATGATTATCTATGTTTTTACCGTGATCAGTTTTGTGAAAGATGGACTGATTGAATTTCAGGCGAACAGGATTGCCATGCAGGTGGGGGGGCTCGCTGCAATGGTGGTAGCTTATCCGGTGTATGCCTGGCTGATTATACGCCCGGGTGAAAGGAAGCTGCAATATCAGTCTTCCATTGCCGGGTTGAAGATGTATATGGATGTGGCGGAAGAGAAACGGCTGCAGTTCTTTAATCCTCCTGCTGTCACGCCGGAGGTCTTTGAACAGCTGCTGCCGTATGCTATTGCGCTTGATATGGAGAAGGTGTGGGGCGAGAAGTTCGAAAAATCGTTTCTTGCTGCCATGGACCGGCCTGAGCTTTACCGTCCGGCATGGTACTCTGGCACCTTTATTAACGCAGCCATGTTCGGGCATGTGCTGAACAGCACACTCTCGAATACGGTGATCCATGCAGCCACACCGCCGCAGATAGCTGCCGCGGGCGGAGGTGGAAGCTGGGGGGGAAGCGGTTCCTTCGGGGGGGAGGTTTTTCAGGTATGGGCGGCGGCGGTGGACATGTAGGAGGATGGTGATGGAAGAATTTATGCAAAATCCGCGTGTAAACAAACTTGATGAATTCAATTATTACAAGTTAAGAGGTAAGATTGTTGATCTTTACCTGCACGCTTTTACTACCGGTGAGTACGCGCAGTATATTGCTCCCGAAACGGCGGAAAGCACCCTGGACGAGATGATTCGTAATGGTTTTGGCAATATGGCGTTTATTGGTGACAAGCTGGTGGGGGTGCTAATAGCCTTTCCGCTGAAGAAGGATCCGGAGTTCCCCCCCTGGAATGTGTGTAGCGATATTCCCCCCCGTGATAGGTCGCTTTACATCGCTGAGGTCATGGTACACAGCGATTACAGGGGGGGAAAGGGGGGGATAGCTTCACGATTGGTTGCCGATGTGCTGCGACAGGCTGCCGGGACTTACTCTTGCGCCGTAATCAGGGTATGGGAGAGGAATGTGCCGGCATTGTCGCTATACGAAAAATTCGGGTTCATACGCGCTGCAACAATTACACAGGAGAAAACAAATCTTTGTGGTGATGAGTTGGAAATGAAAAAGATATATCTGATTAAAAATTTGGAAGACAACGAGCTTGAATAGGAGGTGTTTTTGCTACAGGCGACCCGCTGCGGCCCGTAGCTGCCGGCGACAGCTGATGGGCTGGACGAGAGGGTTTGAGGCGGATGCAATGCAAAGCACTGCAGATCAATGCAGGTCACTACAAATAGCTGTAAGGCGCCGAGATTAATATATTAATTATGAGTCCTCTCCGAAAACCTCAAAACCCAATTTTATCGGTTTGTAACTTATTGAAATTCAATGATCATCTTGTGAAGTTTTCAAGAAAAAAAAGACTTATCGGAAGAGACTCAATTATCAAATTGAAAATGAAAGAATTAATTACAAAAACTATAGACTTGAATACCGGATCGCCGGAAGAAAACGCGCGGAGATACGCAACTACTTCCTGAAGACGTGGGCGGTAGACGAGCTCTTATATAACCAGCTGAAGGATGATAGTGTGTTTTATCACAGGGCGACCCGCTGCGGCATATAATACTTTTTTTATCTGGGCCATACAGCGGTATTCTTTATTAATAAACTGTATCTGGCAAAGATAATTGACAGGCGTATAAACCCTAAGTTTGAATCGATATTTGCCATAGGTGTGGATGAGATGAGCTGGGACGACCTCGATAACCGGCACTACGACTGGCCTCCGGTGCCGGAGGTGCGTGCCTATCGCGATGAGGCGAAGGAGTTGATCCTGGGTGTGATAGATAATGCTCCTTTAGAGATGCCTATTGGGTGGAATAGCCCTTTCTGGATTGTGATGATGGGGATAGAGCATGAAAGGATTCACCTTGAGACATCTTCGGTGCTGATAAGGCAGCTGCCGATAGATAAGGTGGTGCAGGGTGTGTTCGGTGAGCGCTGTACCCGGGATGAAGAAGCGCCCGTAAACGTGTTGGTGCCGGTGAAGGGGGGACTTATGAAGCTGGGTAAACCGTTCGGGCACCCGCTATATGGCTGGGATAACGAGTACGGGAGCTATGAGGAGGAGGTGGGCGACTTTGCCGCGGCCAGGTACTTGACGTCGAACAGGGAGTTTCTTGAGTTTGTTGAGGATGATGGCTACAATACACGGAGCTACTGGACCGATGAGGGATGGAACTGGCGAAATTTCAGGCAGGCGCAGATGCCGCTCTTCTGGCGCAGTGAGGGTGATAAGTACCGGTTGAGGCTGGTGGCTGAGGAGATTGATATGCCATGGAGCTGGCCTGTTGAGGTGAACTATCTTGAGGCTAAAGCTTTCTGTAACTGGAAGAGTGCGAAGGCCGGCAAAACATACCGGTTGCCGTCTGAGGCGGAGTGGTACCGCATGCATGAGGCCTCAGGGCTGAAAGATGTGCCGGAGTGGGAGAGGGCGCCGGGGAACATCAACCTTCAATATTTTACATCGCCGTGCCCGGTTAACATGTTCGGGCAGGGGGGAGTTCTTTGACCTGATAGGCAACGTGTGGCAATGGACCGAGACCCCCCCGATAACCGGCTTCCCGGGTTTCAAGGTTCATCCGATGTATGACGACTTTTCAACACCTACATTCGATAGTAAGCATAACCTGATAAAAGGGGGGGTCGTGGATCTCCACGGGTAACGAGGCTACAGTCCACTCTCGTTACGCTTTTAGAAGACATTTTTATCAGCATGCGGGATTCCGATATATTCAATCGGATGTGCAGCTGAAGATACAACAGGCTGATTATGAGATGGACCCTGAGGTCACACTTTCGTGCGAAGAGAACTGGGGGGGAGATGCTTTTGCAAAGGAACCGCCGGTAGCTAAGAAGCTGGCTGAGATTGCTGACGAGTTGCTGAAAGAGACGCCCGGGGGGGCGCGTATCCTGGACCTGAATGCCGGTACGGGGGGGCGACTGGCTTTTGAGCTGGCGGTAAAATACCCGGATGTGACGGCACTTGATTTACGGCGAGGATGATACGTATCCCTATTCAGCTCCAGGAGCAGGGTTACGTGCGCTACACGATGAAGGATGAGGGGGAACTGGTGTTCTACCGCGATGTGGTGCTTGATAATTTTGGATTGACGGCAACAAAGGATAGGATATTGTTTATGCAGGCTGACGCGATGAACCTGAAGCCTAACTATTCTGGGTATAGCCTGATTATTGTGCCTTCTCTACTAGAGGAGCTGAGCGATCCGAAACTGTTCCTGACACAGATTCACCAGCGGTTGAACGATGGTGGATACCTGATGCTGGCATCGGATTACGACTGGGACGGGGGGGAAAAGATAAACCGTGACAGATGGCCGGGGGGGGATTCAAGCAGGATGGAGAGCCTGTGACTTCGTTCGACGGGATAAAGGAGGTGCTGGAGAAGCATTTCTACCTCCATGATGAGCCGGCGGATATTTTAAGGGCTGTGAAAAATCGTCACGAATCACTGAATACAGGCTTTTGCAGGTTACAATATGGAAAAAGAAGGCCTAAACCTTACCGGTTAAGCCTCTTGGCGATGGTATCTTATTCCGTTACAATATTTAGGAGGAAGGTTTAAAACCAGGTCCACATATTTTGTTTTAACCCTTTTTATTTGTCCTTAAAGGGTTTGTTGCGTACTTTTGCACACTAAAGTTAAAAGTATGCCGAATGATGAATTTTAATTGTTTTTCTAACGACACAAGATTAACAGAAACTACACCTGCTTATATTCCCGACAGCTTAATTTTTGATATGGACGGTACCCTCTGGGATAATGTGGATACTTATGCCGTTTCATGGACCCGTGGAATGAAAAAGATGGGGGGGTATGACAAAGAGGTCACCAGGGAGGATATTCTGTCGCAGATGGGCAACGAAATTGGGGTGATGCTGAAAGTACTGGTGCCGGAATGGACTAAGGAGGAGCAGAACAGGTTGTTTCACGCGGTAATTGAATCGTATCAGGAGCTGGTGCCAACGATGAAGCCGGTGATCTTCGATGGGGGGGTGACTGAGGGGGGGCTGGAGCTGCTCTCGCAAAGATATAGGCTCTTCCTTCTGAGTAACTGCGAGGAGGGCGGGTTGGTGAATTTTATGAACCATACCAAAACAGAACATCTTATTACGGACTACATGGAACATGGTATGAACATGAAGCCGAAACATCACAATCTGAAACTAATGATAGAAAAGAACGGGCTGCAGGCGCCGGTGTATATAGGTGATACCGATTCTGACAGCAGAGAGTCGGCTATGGCGGTTGTACCGTTTGTATTTGTTACTTACGGATTCGGTGAAGCCGAAAACTTTAACTTGAAATTTGATACTTTTCCCGAACTGGTGAATTATTACCTTAACCTTTAGCCT
>JMBV01000066.1_pt1 | contig 40202 bp, 53 predicted proteins | sample 616531 | NCBI WGS metagenome assembly JMBV01 (sample SAMN02727904, study PRJNA239997) | anaerobic digester metagenome | biome: anaerobic digester; isolation source: mesophilic anaerobic digester inoculated with municipal waste water sludge... | place: Germany: Bielefeld University, CeBiTec ...
GTTCATGATCCAGCACTGCTTGTTAGTGTTGGATTTTTTTTATTTCTCTCTATATTTACTGCTTGACTGTTGACCGACAGGGTTGTTTTTACATAGGTTGCCTTCAAATATTCTATTTAAGTCATCTTCAGACAGAGTTGTTATGCTGTAGCCATCAAATCTCAATTTGTTGAGGGTCTCCATTTTTCTTGGTCCTGGATTATCTCCAATTATAACAAAATGAGTTTTTCTGGTTATATTAGAGTTGATATCTGCACCCATTAATTTTAACTTCCTCGCCATCTTTATTCTATCCGAAAAATCACCTGTGATTACCACCTTCCTGTCATAGAATGGACTTGATTTATCGGCTTTCGATAGATCTTTCTTATATAAATCCGGATCAAGTTTTTTTATCAGCGTAAAGTCCTTTTTTTGGGTTTGTCACGCTCTTTGTCAATAATTTGTTGATCCGGAGTAATTCCATTTATATGTTTTAACCAAATCTGTGCGGTTGCTCTCGCATCTTCCAATGCATTATGGTGGTTTACAAATTTAATATTGTAGGATTTTGCTAAAATTGGCAAGCTTATTTTACCACAATCTAAATCAAAGCAAGTATCACTGTAAGTGTAATCAGGTATTTCAATAAAATAATAGGAAAGCGTCTTATGTAGGATCGATCTATCCGTTGGTGCATTATGCATTACCAAATGTTGGTCGGAGAAATATTTTTCAATTTCTGGCCAAATCTCTTCGAAGGTGGGGGGGGAGTTTTCCGTATGACTTGGATAAATCTTATGGATAATTTTTTTGAGTTTCCCCCCCGTATCTATTTCCTGGGGGGTTGAATGAGATGGTAAACTTCTTCTACTGCTACATTGTTTTTAACGGCTACAATTCCAACAGAACATGCGAACTGATCGCTATCGGCATTTTCGAAATCAACGGCAACAAAATCGTATTTCATAGAAAATTAAAAAAACCTCTCAAATGTGTGCCCACCGGAATTGAATACCGGAATCCGATTAATTACGGATTACACGCCTGAGAGGCTTTCCATTGTGTTTCAATTTGTGGGCAAAAGCAAAGATAATAAATGTTTTAAAATATAAAAAAAACAAAAACCCGAATGTCGTTTAAACATTCCGGGTAATTCATTACATTCACCAATTGCAGGCCTGTCAAGTGGAATAAAGGTGAAATTGAAACCTGAAACAGTTTTATTTACACAACCATCTACTCTCCACCCCCCCGGGCCGATATGTTATATCATGCTGAATATCAATTTAAAATGCTTTCAGCCAATACCAACAGCGCAGTCCGGTGATCAATCAATGATAATGCCAGGGAACTTCAATCTTCTCTTAATTTAGTATGCCTGTATTTGAATTTTAAACCTAATCATCCCGGTTTGTATAATAGTCGGGAGCATCTGAATCTTCTTCGGTATCAGTGTTTTTTTTGTGGATTTATCTTTTTTTTAAATGCTTCAGCAACCTTATCGTAATTCTCTCTCCATGCATCGGCTACAGTAGAGATGAAACTGCCGGCACTCTCTTTTATCACATCCCATTTATTGTCGGCAACATTTTCATACTCATCTAATTTGATTGAAAGGGTTTCCCTTATTTCTTTCAGTTTTTCTAACCGCTCCCGGTATTCTTCCTTTGCGTCATCAGCTATCTCTCCGGCTTTATCTTCAAGTTTTGAAATATAGTCGGCCAGATCGTTCAAAACTTTCTGTGTCTTTTCTTTGAATTCATCTTTCTTCATTATATGACTATGTTATAGTTTGACTTCTATTGATAAACATTCAGATGATTAGATTAGTTCATTGTTTTTATGGATAAAAGCGGAATAATGATGTCAGTATAAATACTAAACGAATCAAAATGTCTATCTTTGCAGATTGAGAAAACAGATAGTATATGTTGAATATTGTTATTTTTGGTGCTCCGGGATCGGGAAAAGGGACACAAAGTGCTAGACTTGTTGAGAAATACGGACTCAAACACGTTTCCACCGGAGAAATACTTAGGAGTGAGATCAGAGCAGGCTCGCAATTGGGACAATTGGCTGAGTCCTATATGTCGAAAGGAGAGCTGGTACCAGATGATGTAGTAATTGATATCTTAGAAGAACTTATTGAAAGGAACGGCAAAATTAAAGGCTTTATTTTCGATGGTTTTCCACGGACACTTACACAAGGCGAAGCATTAAGCAAAATGCTTATGAAACACGATGAAGATGTGAATGTTGTGATAAGCTTGGATGTGGAGGATGAGGAACTGATTGACAGATTGCTTAAAAGAGGGCAAATCTCAGGCAGAAAAGATGATAACCGAAAGACTATTGAATCGAGACTGAGGGTTTATTACAATCAGACATCTCCTTTAAAGGATTTTTATAAAGAACAAGGCATTTTGAGAGTGATCCGTGGAACAGGTACAGTTGATGAAATATTTAATGCAATTGAAGACGAAATAGATCAGTTAGTTGTGTAAGGATGGCGGAAACAAATTTTGTAGATTACGTTAAGATTTTTTTTGCAGATCGGGTAAAGGAGGGCGAGGCTCAGCTCATTTCAGGAGAGAGAAGTATATCCCGAAAGGTGGGCCCGATGGAGGAGACGGAGGTGATGGCGGCAACATTATTCTGAGGGGTAATCGTAACTACTGGACACTGCTGCATCTTCGCTACGAACGACATGTTTTCGCAGGCCACGGCGAAAGCGGATCAAAAGCGCAGAGATCTGGGAAAAGGGGATTAGCAGAATTATAGAGGTGCCTTGCGGTACCGTGGCTTACGATGCACATACCGGGGGAATATCTTTGCGATATAACAGATGATGGGCAGGAGGCGATTCTGTTAAAGGGAGGTCGAGGCGGCCTGGGCAATGTCCATTTTAAATCGGCCACTAATCAGGCACCCAGATATGCGCAACCGGGCGAACCTTACGAGGAGCGCTGGGTAATTCTGGAGTTAAAGCTATTGGCCGATGTGGGGGGGCTGGTAGGTTTTCCTAATACCGGAAAATCCACCCTGCTTTCGGTGGTGTCGGAGGCAAAACCCAAAATTGCCAATTATCCATTTACAACGTTGGAACCAAATTTAGGAATAGTCAGCTATCGTGAAGGGAAATCGTTTGTGATGGCCGATATACCTGGAATTATTGAGGGTGCCAGTGAAGGCAGAGGGCTTGGCCTTCGATTCCTTAGGCACATAGAACGAAATTCATTATTACTGTTTGTGGTACCGGCCGATGCCGATGATATAAAAAGAGAGTGCGAGATCTTGTTGGGTGAACTGAAAAATACAATCCGGAATTGCTGCATAAAAACATGTTCTTGCTATTTCTAAATCTGATATGTTGGATGAAGAGCTCATGCAAGAAATAGCTTTAGGCTTGCCCAATATGCCTTATTTGTTTATCTCTTCAATTACGGGATATGGTATCCCTGCCCTAAAGGATATTCTTTGGAGGGAATTGAATTCTGACGACCATGTCCCTATGTCTGTGTCTAGGGACTCGTTGGTGCACAGAGATCTGGATGTTTCGAATCTCGATTTAGGACCTGAGGAAAAGTTTCCTGACGATGATTATGACAATGTTGATGATGAAGAAGATGATGACAACTATTTTGAGGAAGATTTTTGATTTATGCAATGAAACCGCATCCGCATAATAAAAATTTACTGCAGTTCGATCTGTTTGAAAGTGAAAAGAGTATTGTTCACTTCACCACTACACGGATTGGGGGGGGAGTAAGTAACGGCACCTATTCTTCTTTCAATATGGGTAATTTTTCGGATGATAATCCCATAAATATCTATGAAAACAGGCAGATTCTTGCCCGTATGTTTTACATGGATCTTTCACGGTTTATTGTTCCTCATCAAACACACGGCACAAGGGTCTTAAAAGTGGACAGACAGTTTTTAGATATGGATAATGCAGATGCTATTGAAATTATGTATGGCGTTGATGCCACTATAACTAAAGAAAAGGAACTTTTTCTCTGTGTCACAACTGCTGATTGTGTGCCGATACTGCTTTATGACAGAAAAAAAAGGAGGTTATTGCTGCTATTCATGCCGGGTGGAGAGGTACGGCCGGACGGATTGTTGAGAAAACAATCGTAGAGATGGGTAAGCAATATGGATCTTCGGCAGAAGATATGATAGCCGGCATTGGCCCTGCAATATCTGCTGTTCACTACGAGGTAGGGGGGGATGAGGTGACAGATAAATTTATCAGAAACGGGTTCAATCTTTCCGATCAGACCTTTTTTTTACAGGAAAAATTCCACTTCCAAATATCATATCGATTTGAAAGAGATAAATAGACGGGAACTTTTGAGGCTTGGTGTTCCCGAAGAAGGGATTGAGAAAAGCAATTTGTGCACATTCGAAAAACAGGAGCTGTTCTTTTCTGCACGAAGGCAGACTGTTCATTCAGGCAGAATGCTTACGGGAATAATGATGAAGAGGTGAATAAAAAAAAGGGAATGAGTATTTAATTCATTCCCTTTTCCCTATTTAAATTACGCGCTTCCGCCAGAAGACTGCATTCAATTAATAACGTGCGCTAACAACGTCCCAGTCTATAACCTTCCATAATTCCTTCAGATGATCTGCGCGGCGATTTTGGTAGTCGAGATAGTATGAATGTTCCCATACATCGAATCCCAAAATAGGAGTTAATCCCTTTGTTATAGGATTGCCGGCATTGCTCTCTTTTCTATAGAAAGTTTACCGCTCCCGTCTTTTGCCAGCCACACCCATCCTGAACCGAACAGGGAAGCCCCCCCGGCGGCATTGAACTCTTCCTTGAATTTATCAAATGAACCGAATTGTTCACTGATAGCATCAGCCAGTTTACCTTTGGGCTCTCCGCCACCATCTTTTTTTAAATGATGTAAAGTAGAGATTATGGTTTAAAACTTGTCCCGCGTTGTTGAATATGGCTCCGTCGCTTTCTTTCACGACAGTTTCAAGATCGGACTTTTCGAATTTTGTCCCAACTGTCAGTTTATTCAAATTGTCCACATAAGCCTGATGGTGTTTACCATAGTGGAGTTCAATTGTTTGTTTGCTGATAACTGGTTCCAATGCATCGGTTGCGTAGGGCAAAGCTACTTTTTCAAATTTCATATTTACTTCGTTTTTATGATTGTTATTTTCGTTGTTCCTTGCTTGAGAATTATTGCAGCTTGCAGTATTGATTGCGAATAATCCTATTAATATGTAATAAATTGGTTTCATACTATTCTGTTTGTTGTACTCGCATTAGCATGTTCTTAAAAGTTTTACACGCATTGCCTTATTGATCGGTATTTTACTGAAAACATTCGTTATGATGCGAATAATTTACCTCCCCCCCGGTCAATAATTCCAGCATACTGAATATTCAATAATATAACGAAATGAATCCTCGAAAAGTTCGGTATCTGTTTTATTCATTGCCGTTAATAATGATAAAATAGCGCAAAAAAATCAGTCCGAACGTTAATATTCAGACTGATAGTAGTTTTATAAGAGAGTTATAGTTTTTCTTTATTGTACTTTTAATTTATTTATTGAGCCCTCTTTTATAAGATTGGCATAAGAGTTTTTGAATATTTAACTGATAAGTCCCCTCCGATAACTCTTTTCTACTGAAAATTTTCCAAAATCCTCATTAATTTTAAGCGAGTTGAAAACTATTAAAACCGGATTTGGGGGGGATTTTCGGAGCAGACTCACTGATTTGAATTCAAAAAAAACTGATTTCGGAAAAAAATAACTTTCTTCAAGAATGCTCTTTGTTTAATGTGATTCTATTGAAGCTATGTCCCCCCCTGAACCAACAGGTTTCGATTGTGTACAGGCTCTTCTTCTGTCTCTTTCTTGTTCTCGAAAATCTCCTGTGAGCGTGAAACCCATTGGCGCTTGCCGAAGATATGTTCCAGGTCCTCAGCATAAATAATCTCTTTCTCCAAAAGAATATTTGCTAATTGTCCGTGTCCGTTGGATTTGTCGGAGAGTATCTGTTTAGCCTGGCATACTGTTCGGCTATCATTGATTTTACTTCCGCATCAATCAGCTTAGCTGTTTCATCACTGTAGGGTTTAGAGAACATATACTCCTGTCCCGATGAATCGTAATAGCTGAGATTGGGTAGTTTGTCACTCATGCCCAGGTAGGTGACCATAGCGTAGGCCTGTTTGGTAACACGTTCCAGGTCATTCATAGCACCTGAGGAGATTTGTCCGATAAACAATTCTTCGGCTGCTCTTCCACCTAACAGGGAACATATCTCGTCGAGCATCTGTTCCTTGGTGGTTATCTGTCGCTCTTCAGGCAGGTACCAGGCTGCTCCCAGTGCTTTCCCTCGGGGCACTATCGTTACCTTTACCAACGGGTTGGCATGCTCCAGGAACCAGCTTAAAGTGGCATGGCCTGCCTCGTGAATGGCGATAGACTTCTTCTCATTCTGAGTGATGATTTTATTTTTCTTCTCAAGTCCCCCCCACGATACGGTCAACAGCATTCATGAAATCCTCTTTCTGAACATATTTTTTTCTTCTTACGTGCTGCAATCAAAGCAGCTTCGTTACATACGTTTGCAATATCTGCACCGGAGAAACCCGGAGTCTGCCTAGAAAGGAACTCAATATCTACCGATTCATCAATTTTTATAGGGCGCAAGTGCACTTTGAATATATCTTTACGTTCATTCAGGTCAGGAAGCTCCACATAGATTTGTCTGTCGAAGCGTCCTGCACGCAGCAATGCCTTATCCAGCACATCGGCACGGTTGGTTGCTGCAAGTATGATAACGCCACTATTGGAGCCGAAGCCGTCCATCTCTGTCAGTAGTTGGTTAAGAGTATTCTCACGTTCATCGTTTGAGCCGAAGTTGGTGTTTTTGCCCTTGCTCTGCCTACCGCGTCAATTTCATCAATAAACACAATGCATGGAGCCTTCTCCTTTGCCTGACGAAACAGGTCGCGCACACGTGATGCGCCGACACCCACAAACATCTCCACGAAATCAGATCCCGATATTGAGAAAAAGGGAACGTTGGCTTCACCGGCAACAGCTTTTGCCAGCAATGTCTTACCTGTTCCGGGAGGTCCTACCAGCAGTGCTCCCTTAGGTATCTTACCACCCAGATTAGTGTAGTTATTGGGGTTTTTAAGGAACTCTACAATTTCCTGTATCTCTTCTTTTGCTTCCGAAAGTCCTGCCACATCTTTAAACGTCACTTTCTGGCTCGAATCTTTATCGAAAAGCTGTGCTTTGGATTTTCCCACACTAAAAACGCCGCTGCCTCCACCTGCCCCCCTCCCTGCATTCTGCGCATCATCCATACCCAGAACACTATTAGAAGAATAAATGGGGCAAAAGTGATAAGTATTCCCCCCCAAAATTCGGATGTGGTGTCGTAACGAACTTCAATCTCGTAATTTTTTTTCATCTTTTATTTTATCGATAAACTCCGACACTGCGTCTGTTGAGGGCACATTTACCTTGATAGAAGGAGTTTTGCCCAGCTTGCTGGCGTCATTCCCAAAGATAAAGCTTGCAGACTCCTCCCGTATGACAGCCTCGGCGGTCTCTTTATTGCTGAATACAACCACACTTTTCACACGGTTGTCTCTGACATATTGCTGGAATTCCGACCATTTAACCTCTTTTACTGTATTGTCCTGCCCGAAGAACCACATACCCATTAGTATGGCAAGTATCGCGGCGTAAATCCAATACGGATTAAACGGCCTATTAGAATTATTAGGCCCGCCAATCTTTGGACGTAGTGTAGGCTGCTTATCTTGTTTGTTATTGTTTGTATTACTCATTTGGCTACCACCTCTTTTCGAAATTTTATATGGGCAACTCTACATGTTTTTGTATGCCCACTGGATAATTAGTAACAATTTTTTTAAGGAATAAGTTTTATTCCAATGTGGGAATACGCAATGATTTTGCATCTTCCCAGAGATTATCAATGTTGTAAAAGCTGCGGAGTTCGGGGGGGAGAAAAATATGCACTATTACGTTGCCGTAATCCATACCTATCCATTCGGCAAGCTTTTGTCCGTGTACACGGATAGGGCTCTCTTTTGTGTTTTTCTTAACAATCTCTTCTACCGAATCGGCCAACGCCGAAACCTGTGTCGGGGGTGTTACCTTCACAAATAACGAAATAATCACAAATTGCACCCGACATGCCTTTTAGTTGTATTGCGCTGATATTTTTTTCCTTTTTTTTCTTGAATTCCTTCAATAATACTTTGTAATAATCTGTTTTTTTCTATCATTCTTTGTTTTAAGTGAGTTGATGATACAAAGATAGGTTGTTTTTTGATAAATAGATATCAATCTGTGATGAAAATATTTTATGCGCAGGAAAAGTGAAAATCAGCATTAAGTAATTGATTACAATATTTCAAGATGTTAACGTAGTGTTGTGTAGGTATAGAAAGTAAAAAGCCCCGCCGGATTGACAGGGCTTATGGTTGTATTATTTAAGGGTTAGAGTGTCTGTAGTTTCAAATTTCTCCACAAAACCTTTATACCACCTCCGTCGTGGATCTGAAGAGCTATGCGGCCCTGTGCTTTGCCAATTTTCTCATCAGTCAAATCAACCATTTCCTCATCATTGAGATAGGTCTTTACATTATCTCCTTTTACAACGATACGCATTGTGTTCCAGTCTCCCTCTTTCAAAATTTCCTCTTTTTCATCGGGAATCTGTACCAGCCACCCACGCCCGTAAGATTCATAGATTCCACCGGTGTCATGACCCTTCGGAGCCACCTCCACCTGCCAGCCGTTAACAATTGCTACTGGCTCAATGAATGAACGGAAGAAAATGCCCGAATTGCCATCGGCTTCCTGTTTAAACTCGACTGTTAAATCAAAATCGTCGTAATATTCGCGCGTTGCCAGATATCCGTACTGCTTATCGGGGCCACTTTCACATATCAACAGGCCGTCCTCAACATACCATTTTCGGTTCCGTATACTTCCCATCCGTGTAGATCGGTACCGTTGAACAGGGTTACTTCCCTTGTCTTTCGGGGCAACTCTTTTATCTTTACATTGCGGAACCAGGCTGCCGATCCGTGGTCCTGCAGGCAGATAACACCTTTTTGTGCCAGGCCGTACTCGGGCGCATTTTCCCATTTTCCACTGTTCTTGCGCTCAAACCAATCGTCAGTCCATGCTTCGAATTCAACTACCTTTTCTCCGTTAAGCCAATGTTCCACATGGCCATTGTCGAAAACAATCTTCGAGCTGTTCCATTCTCCTGCAGGCTTGATAACTGTTTTAGCCGGATCTGTGGTATGCATGGCATAGTCTGCAGCCGTCTTTTGCCAATCTTCAAGAGGATCGGGGGGAAACCAAGATCATCTATAAGCTGATATTCAGGTCCTGTAATGTAGGGGGGGACGGTGAATTTCTGATTTTCAACCACATGGTAGAGTACACCGCTGTTTCCACCATCTGCAATTTTCCAGTCCCAAACCAATTCAAAATTCTCATAAGTTTTTCGGTAACAATATAACCGTGTTCGTCAGCACCTTCGCCTTTGGCCTGTATCATCCTTCTTCGGCAAACCATGGTGCAGTAAGGCTTTCGCCATTGTAGTCCCGCCATCCGTTGAGTGTTTCACCATCGAACAGAAGCTCCCATCCATCGGCAATCTCCTGTTGTGTAAGGGTGTTGTGTTTTGCCACGCCGGTGCAAGCAGTAGTTAAAGTAGCCATCACAATCGCAGTAATTAAAATAACTTTAGTTTGCATGTTTTCTTTTTTATAGGATTAAACATTTAATTCTATGCAAAGATATGATTTTCTGCTTAAAAACGACAATATGCATATAAATTCTTCTTTTTTTTACAGAAGTAATTGAATTTATCAGATATAAAACTATTTTCCAGCTGTTTTTAAACTAAAGTCACTAGATTTGTGTTTTATACAGGCACAGTTTAACAAATTATTCATTAGATTTTGAAATTCATCGATTTAGCTGTAGAGAAAGAGATTGCCGATTTATCATATGTGGCAACTGTAGGTTTTTTTTGATGGTGTACATATCGGGCACAGACATCTTATAAATCAGGTGAAAGCCGAAGCCCGGAATCGAAATTTACCATCGGCGGTTATCACTTTCCAGTACATCCACGCAAAGTGCTACAAAAAGATTTTCAACCAGCTCTTCTTTGTGGATTTGAAGAAAAATTGGAGCAGCTTGCTACAACAGGTATAGATTATTGTATCAGCCTGCCCTTTACGATTGAACTATCGGAGCTTTCTGCCAAAGATTTCATGCAAAAGGTACTTAAGGAGAAACTTCATGTAGATACGCTGTTTGTGGGTTACGACCATCGTTTTGGGCATAACAGGAGGATGGTTATACCCAATATCAGCGATATGGGAGTGAGCTGGGAATAAATGTTATTAAGGCTGCCGAACTTCAATATGGGGGGGAGAGCGATGTCAGCTCATCTAGAATCCGAAGGTTGTTAAAAGTAGGAAAAATAAAGGAGGCGAATCTGCTATTGTCTTATAATTACAGGTTGTCGGGAAAATAGTGGAGGGTTATCAGGTAGGCCGTACTATTGGCTTCCCTACAGCAAATATATGTGTATGGGAGCGTTATAAGGTGTTGCCTGAACTGGGTGTGTATGCTGTCCAGGTTCATCTTCGAGATATAATATATCCGGGTATGTTATATATTGGGACTCGTCCAACGCTTCATGCAGACACTGAAACAAGCGTGGAGGTAAATATTTTTGATTTCGAAGCGAATCTTTACGATCAGTCGATGGCGGTTGAATTTATAGATTTTATCAGAGCCGATGAGAAGTTTGATACCATTGAGGAGCTGGTTGCACAAATTCATCAGGATAAAGAGTCAGTGAAGAAAAGGTTGAAAAATATTAGATAGTTGTATCGGTATTTCTCTCCTAAAACTTTGCCTTGTCAAACCCTGTTCTGTTTATAATTTTTATTTATTTGAGCTTGTATGCCTCAAATGAAACCATTGTCCTTTCCGGGATTGGATTTAAATGGTTCCTTTAATTATTCAGGGCTTTATCCGAGTGCCCGGCAATTCATAAAACTGCATTCTAATAGATTTTTCTTTCATTCAGAGCCTTTTGGTACGCTGCTGCATTGCGTGTATGTTCGGCATGAGTAACTGCGAAGTTGTGACGGCCCGAGAGATCGTTTTTTTGCACACATAAACAGATACTTGTGTTGCTGAGGTGATAATGTCGCATCTATTGCTGCTATGGACGGTATCCTGATCGGACCCGGCGGCAGGCCGGAGTTCCTATAGGTATTGTAAGGCGAATCTGTTTCCAGGTGTTTATATAAAATGCGACGCAGGGTGAAATCGCCAACGGCAAACTTTACTGTCGGGTCGGCTTCAAGGTTCATCCCCCCCTTTTTTTAGTCTGTTCAGATATAGTCCTGCCACAACCGGATATTCATCTGTATAAGTAGCTTCCTCCTCCACTATGGAAGCAAGTATCGATGCCTCTAATGGTGTAAGTCCGATTTTTTTTCTGCTTTGCATCTTCGTTCTTCGTCCCAAAAAGCGCCATACTCCCTCTTCATCCGGTCCAGAAGATTTTCAATACCCGTATCCCAGTACACTTCGTAGGTGTTTGGAATAAACATCGAAATAAACGTGTATTCGTTAAACCCATATTTTTTTGGCGTTTGCAGTATCATTAAGGGCATTCAACAGTTTTAGGCTGTCTATCATCAATTGTTGGGAGATTCTCCCAGCCAGATTTTCGCTGGTACGCATGTTGTTAAAAGTAAGATTCACGGGCGTTTGATTTCCCGACCGCAAAAGTCGTATCACATCCGGCATGGTCATGCCATCCTTTATGGCGTATCTTCCGGTTTTTATTCTGTTCGCAAGATTCATTCTCTCTGCCAGTAGCCGGAATATATGTTCCGACGGCAGCCCCCGCTTTTGCTTTTAGCTGATCAACCACTTTTTCATAGTTCTTGTCCTGGTCTATATAGATGTAAGCCGTTTCTGATAATGAAAACGGTTTAAAGATAAGATTGTATGCATAGACGCTTGTTGAAATGACAAGCAGCAGCAGAACGCCGGTGATCCATGGCAGAAGCCTGTTTTTTTTCTTTTTCTTCACTTGTTCAATTTTTATTGCACTGTTTTACCCGATATAATAATCCAAATAAATTTGTCTTTTGTAACATCGCTTCACACGGAAGTTTCATCTTTTATATAGTGAGACATGAAAACAGGAACAAATGTAGAAAGATTCGCTTTAAAATATCACATTTTCTTTGACAAGTTAAAAACAAACTTGTATATTTGCATCCGATTTTAGCAAAAATTCATAAGGAAGTGTGGGTGAGTGGCTGAAACCAGCAGTTTGCTAAACTGCCGTACGGGTAACTGTACCGGGGGGGTTCGAATCCCCCCCCGCTTCCGCGAAAAGGCTTAAAAAGTCAACAAAAAATAAATAAAATCCTGTAAGAATCTCATCTACAGGATTTTTTTTATTTTATATATCCTCTTGCTTACAGGTCATGAAAAAGCCGCAAACAAGCCATAAACTACACCTGAAAAGTAACCTATTCGTAACCTACTCCAAAATGAGCCAAATAAGTCGCGATTTGGCTGTAAGTGACTCTTTATTGGCGCTTTATGGCGTGCTAAAAGCTGCGCTAATTATTCAATTATGCTATAATTTTGTAATTAATTAGTAACTTAAAAATGAGGAATTATGAGAACAACTTTTCCACGCTTTTTTTTCTTAAAAAGCAGCTTCTAAAAAAAAGACGGAACAATGCCTATTATGGCAAGAATAACTGTTAAAGGAACTGTTTCACACTTCAGCACGAAATTATCCATTTAACCTGAAAACTGGGACACCTGGTCAAATAGGATGAAAGGTAGGGATAGAGATGCAAAGATGTTTATTTGCGAACAGGGATGAAGTGTAGTAGCAACACAGCTGTAAAGTTTGTACAACTATTCAATATATGTACATATCGACATATTTACATTTGTTTAGCTCTGTACTTGTACATCGACTAACTGGTGTATGTACTAACTTGCATATCATAACATCACAATACCGTAACATCGTATTATAATATCCTAGTGTCAAGTTTATTTCAAAACATAATCGGTTAATAATTTTTTCTAAAGCTTAATGAATGACTTTTGAGATACTACAATTTCTTTAAGCAGCAGCTACTTTTTTTTATTTTTCCAACAACTTCTCAATCGCCACCTTGGTTTCCGGTAAAGACGGAAGTATGTGGTTGCCAAAATCCACCATTACACCGCATTTATCGAAAAGCAGGAAATAAGGGACGCTGCTTCCCGTGTTGAAACGTTTTACGATGTCTTGCCACTCTTTATCGGTAAGGGCTATGTGAATGCCGGGAAGGTCGAGACTTGCAATGATGTTTTTTCCGCGTTCGGTTTCACTGTCCAGCCACAAATAAACAAACACAATGGGTTTGTCGGCAAGTTCTTCGTGAAGGGTTTTGCTGTACGGTATTTGCCTCATGCACGGCCTGCACCACGTCGCACCGATATCCACATACACCACCTTCCCCGGATTGGAATCGAGAATGTGTTTTACAATGTTAGCAGAGTCAGTTATCAGCGAACCGCTTCCGTGCAATTCAATGGCGTTTCGTCCTAAAACGGCATCGGAATAAACGCGCGGATTGGCATTGTAGGCTTTTACCTGATTGTATTGGTTGTTGAGCGTGGTTCGTAGGAACGGGTCGGTAATTGTTTTGTTTATCATTACGCGGTTGCTGTCGATCCAATCCGTTTTGTGAGCGGTGAGGTAGAAGTTACTAACAAAAATGGCAGAGGCTAATTGCGAGAGGTAGTTGTTTTCAGAACTAGATTTCATCTTTTCCAACATTCCGTCCCACGACATATTCGCGTTCTCTTTCTTAAATAATTCGGGGGGGTTACTTTCTTCTACTTTGTATCTCGAAAACAAACTGACCGTTCCAATATAATCAGCCATCATCATCGAATTATCCACTTCTTTCTCAAATTCTTTCACGAAATCGTAATACTTCTCTCGCTCCTCTCTTGTCAGTTCCTTTTTGTTCGAATGGCGTGCTGGTAAGGATATGTGAACAACGCCTGGTAATAATCCAATGCCACCTGCTTTTTTGCCCACGTGTTAAACGTTTCCGGTGTGTTGTGTTTTTGCTGAAACGTGGCGAGCTTTTGCAAAGTCTCGTTGTATTGCTTATTGGTTTCCGCCCTGTAATCCGAAAATAGCAGTTCATAAGGTTGGGAGTATCGTCCCAAATATTGATTTCGGAAGGCGTTGATATGCTTGTTCAGTTCGGCAGTAGTGCCCCCGAAAACAGTATGAGAGATGTTCCGAAAATCTTTTTCGATATACAAACTGTCACCCGGAGCGATAACGATGCGGTCTTCCACGGGAACAAACGATATTTCGCGGGTGGTGATGGGGTAAATTTCGAAACGGAACATCCCGTCTTCGGTAAGGGGCGAGGTGTGCGTGGTTTCATTTCCGTAGAAATCGAGCAGTTTTATTTCGAGCTTTTTAACGTGTGGATAGACATCCAGATTGATTATTTTCCCGGTAATAATGGCTTTCTCGCCTGGTCTGTTTTCTCCCCCCCGGTAAATATGGGCGGCATTCCGTCCTCTTTCTGCCGTTGGCAGGTAGAGAGAATAAGGGAGAGGAAGAGGAAGAGGAAGAGGATTGTTTTTGGGTTCATTATTATTCAATAATTTATATCTGTTGCCACGACTTTTAAGTCGTGGATGTAAAAGTACTCTAAAAAGGGCTTTAGCCAAACTTATCCCGAATATCGGAGACATTCAATAAAGAGAAAATAAACTTCGGCTAAGGCCGGATATCCGGTTTGTTTTATCCGCGCGCTAAAGCGGCGTGGTAATTGGTGGCTCTTATTTTTTTATCTAACGCTTTGTTCAATTCATTTTTCATTGTATCCACACCTGGGAAACCGGTGGTGTAATATGTTTGATTTCCTTCTCTGTCTAATATCAGATAGGTCGGGACTCCTCTTACATTCAGGGTTTTATAAATATACTCCCATTGTGCCTGATTCAAGCGGTAATGCGAACCGTGGATATCGGCAATCATATTTTTCCACGTGTTTTCGGGAGAGTCTTCGCCCGCGAGATATAAAAACACCACATCTTTATCGGCAAACTGCGCTTTCATCGGATTCATTTCGGCATGTGCCGCTCGGCACGGCCCGCACCAGGTTGCCCAAACATCTACCAGTGCAACTTTTCCTTTAAAGGGTTTCATCAATTCGAGAAACAGTTGCTCATCCACATTGGCAGGCGGATTTAAAACGGTATATCCGGTTTTCTTTTTGTTTTCTTCTATTTTTGCCAGCAAATCTTCATTTTCTTTTAGGATAACTTCCCGAATCAACGGGGGCAGGGTGGTGAGTTCGGATTTTTGTTCATCGGTAAGTGGATTGAAGTCCTGCAACGCTGAACATAACTGTTGCGACCTCATCAACTTGAATAAAAATGCATTGTTGGTATTCCATATTTTAGAAAGGAATCCTTCGCCCGATTGGGTTTTCATAAATTTGTTGGTAATGTTCTGATATTTATTGAATACCGAACCGATGGAAGAAGCTTTTTCAAACTTTTCCCCCCCTTTTTCCTGTGCCGAAATGTAATCTTTGAAAAATTGACGGTCTTCCAGGGATACCTTTTTATTTTCAGAGAGATACCGTATGACTACCAATGGGTCGTTTAAATTTTCTTTTGCATACAGTAAGCTGCGAATGAAATGTCCGATGTTTCGAACCAGAAGCACATCGGATCATCATAGGGGGGGATCATCCGGTAAAAGTCATTGAAATCGTCGGTAAACTGTGCAGGATTTTTGATTTTTCTTGCATCTTCAAACGTTACGCCATGTTTAAAGGCATAGGCATCGATAACAACATAATCTGCCATTGAAAGAAAGTTTACTAATTTGTATGCCATCTCATAATTGGCAATTTTCTTCGCCAGCAAACTGATATTGAGATTGTTATTGTATTCAACGGCTTCGTTGTATTTCGTAATCATAAATCCTTGAACTGGTACACATCCATATCGGCAATCTCATTTCTGAAATCTCCCTCAATCAGGTTGGATATATTTTTGTGGCTCAGATCGGTATTGAGTTCTGCCAAATAACCGGAATAATAAGCTTTATTTCCATACGATAACTCTTCCTTTAACAGACGCGATCCGGCACGATAGATTTCAGGAAAGTTTACCCATACCTTCGATTCCTGACCGGGTGCAACCCGAATGGGAACGGTAAAAAGTTTACGGTCTGTCAATAAAACCAGCGTCGGGCTATCGACGGTTATAGATGCGGAAAAAGAGCCGTCACTATTTATCGTAACCGGTTCGTTTTTTTCGGTACCCGTTATCGGATTTAAATAATAGAGTGTATATTTTCGTGTGTGGGCGCATAAGCATTATTTTTCCGCTCACAAGGGCTTCGCCTTTCTGTAATTGAGCCTGAAAATTATTTTCTGCCCGATGTTTTTGTCTAAATTCTGCCGGAATTTCAGGAAGTTGTATGCGTTTGTTCACCAAATCAACGCCATATATTTTAAAGCAATCATTACAATCGCTCTCGATAAAATCGAACGTGCGGGTATTTTGGGGTAGCGGTTCAAACATGAGTTTAAACGATGCTTCGCCCGATTTTGGCATCCAGAACAGCGAATCGAGTTCGATGCCGTCACCGCTGCGAACCATATACTTTTACCATCGGCAAGCAGATAAGTATCGGATGCTATTTTTATCCAATAGCCGGGTGTAAAAAAAGCTTCCACGTCAAGTACCGTTGTGGTGTCCGATAACGTTACTTTGGAGATTTCCAGCGCACGGTTGTTGGCGAATGCCGCATGAGGTAAATCTACTGTTTTTATTTGTGCCTGCAACGATATTGCCGCGGCAACCAGCAAAAAGGTAAGGAGTGTTTTTGGGTTCATCATTATTTTTCTTCTAACAATTTATTAATTTCCGATATCAACTTTTCGTAATCCGACGGACGAGGCGCGTCAAAATCGACGATGTTCCCGTTTTTGTCGATCAACACATACTTGGGAATGGCAATGGCATTGTAAGAACGATGCACGGCTCCATTTTCATCGTATAGTTGCAACCATTGCGGCGTGTCTTTCTTGATGGTGCTCAGCCATTCTTTTTTTTACCGTCATTCACGGCTATTCCGATGATTTCGATTCAGTCATCGTTTTTATAGGTGTCGTAAATCTTCTTCAGGTCCGGAATTTGAGCGCGGCACGGTGCGCACCAGCTCGCCCACAAATCCAGGTAAATCACTTTCCCCTTGAAATCGCTTAGACTGTACGTCATATCATTGTCGCTTTTGAGCGCAAACGGTGGGGCGGGCTGTCCTTTCTGCGTACGATAAAGCAGCTTCTCTTTCTCCGCAAACGCGTTTTCGATGGCTTGCCTGAAATATCGGTTTTCCAAGGAAGCCACATACGGACGCGCTTTTTCCCGGGTTTCATTCAGTTGCTGAAAATTTCCCGTGGCATAATGAATTTTTCCTATCAGTTTGTTGTACAGGGTGTGTTCACGTATTTTCCCCCCCTTGAGGGTTTGATTAATTTTTTTCAATGTTGTAGAAGTTGTTGGCAAGCAACGTGGAATCTTTATCATAATCGAGTTTCAGAAGATAATCAAGGTATTCATTCACATACCATCCTTTGTAATTCTCCGAGATGAAATAGGCTTCGTTGTTGATATCTTTGATCAACGTTGCGTCAGCCAGTTTTTCTACAAATTCACGCGCCTGCCTGGCATTCATTCCCGTAAGCTTTGTAAAGGCTATTTTTTTGTACTCGTGCAGAAACAAATTGTCCAAGCGGGTCATTTCCTCAAAGTGGGAGAAATACGGGTCGTTGCCGACCGCCTTGCCGAAGGCTACCTTTTCTATGGAGTCGGTCAACTGTTTTTCAGCTTCCAGGTAACTTGAGAATTTGGCTTCATCGGTAAATTCGTACCAGTTGTCAGCCTCTTTCCGGCGGATGTATTCTTTGAGGTAAAGTTCCCGATACCGGTTGCTTTCCGCTCCTTTCCCGGTAATCTGAGTGGTTTCCATCAAGGTAGGAAAGTCGGAAGCATCGGCAGTGATGGTCAGGTTGTAACCGGGCGCGACATATATGTTGTTTAATTGGGTTCGCTTGTTTTGAATACTTACCTTTTGGGGGGGATTGATTGCATTGTAGGTTTTCAAGTAAAAGCGTCCCTCATTATCGAGCCGCAGGGTGTCGGGTTTATACTTACCCACGCTGTCGGTGAAAAGATAGAGTTCTTTTCCGGACTGTTGGTTATTTGCCCTTGCAGAATAAGTGGCTCCGTTTTTTTTCGCTTGCGCCGTTATTGTATCGAGCTGAACAAGGTCAACGCGAATTTCTTTTAACTTTTTAGTATTGTCTTGCGCTTGCACCGATATTGCCACGGCGATAAGCAAAAGGATAAGAATTGTTTTTGACTTCATGATAATATTGATATTTAGAATTCTAAGTAGCTCTAGCATTTAGTGCTATAGCTACTTGATAACAACTACAGCACCACCTCCGGTACCACTTTTCCATCAAACAATTTAATTATGCGGTCGGCATAACCGGCATCGTGCTGACTGTGTGTAACCATCACAATTGTGGTTCCCTCCTTATTGAGTTCGGTAAGCAGGCTCATTACCTCGGCGCCGTTTTTACTGTCTAAGTTACCCGTGGGTTCGTCGGCAAGGATGAGTTTGGGATTGGCTACCACGGCGCGGGCAATGGCAACGCGTTGTTGTTGTCCGCCCGAAAGTTGCTGTGGAAAATGTTTCTCACGATGAGAAATAGCCATCCGGTTCATAGCCTTTTTTTTACCCTTTGCTTGCGTTGGGCAGCAGGGATTTTCATGTAGAGGAGCGGAAGCTCGATGTTTTCATACACGTTGAGTTCTTCGATGAGGTTGAAGCTCTGGAACACGAAGCCGATAACGCCTTTGCGAAGGCTTGTCCGCTCGTTTTCGGTAAATTTCGACACGTCGGTTCCGTTGAGGAAATAATGTCCCGACGTGGGATTGTCCAGTAAGCCCAAAATATTGAGCAACGTGGTTTTTCCGCAGCCCGACGGCCCCCCCATAATGGCGACAAATTCGCCTTCGTTGATTTCTATATCCACATCGGACAATGCCCAGGTTTCCACTTCTTCCGTGCGGAAGATTTTTAGTAAGTTTTCTGTTTTAATCATTTTTTTTGAGATTTTAGAGCCAAGAACCAAGAGTAAAGTAAAGACTTTTTGGTGGAATTATTGGCTGTTGTTTTTATTTTATTGTTTTGTTTTTTTTGCCACTAAGACACAAAGGCGCCACGTTGCACAAAAAAAATCTGTTTTCTGATGTCTAGTTATTGGCATATTATTTTATTCCACTTTTATCGCGCTTGCCGGATTAATCTTCATTGCCCGCCGCACCTGCCACATAAGCGTGAGTAGCGACACGGCGGTTACCACAATTGCCGAAACCACGAACAGCCACCACGAAATTGCCGTCCGATGCGCGAAACTTTCCATATATCGGCTAATTACCCCATACGAAACGGGAACGGCAACCGCAAACGCCGCGCCAAGCAGATACGCGTATTTTTCAGCAACAGGCGCATAATGTCGTTGGGTTTGGCACCGTTGATTTTTCGCAGCGCTATTTCACGGTATCGCTGACGGATATCGAACAGCGAAAGGGCAAATAAGCCTAAGCAGGAGATGAAAATGGCGATTAACGAAAACGCTGTATATATACGGATTATACATTTGTCGTCTGCATACAATGCCGCTATTTCATCTTCCATAAACGTATATGTAAATTCGGCATCGCCATAAAGTTCCGTGTTGAGTTTTTGGAGAAACTCTATAGCTTCTTGCTGTTTCCCAGGAGCAATTTTAGCAATCAAATTTTCTTCTTTCATATATTCTTCCTGATATACAATAACCACCGGAAGGGTTGGGTTGGACAAATGTCCGGTATTAAAATCCTTTATTACGCCCACAATTTCGTAGGCGGGATTAACGCTCATATCGCCTTGTGCATACCAAAGCCGATGTTCTGGTTGCAGATATGCGGTGTGAATATCGGTTATGTTGAACTGTTTTTTTGCCGTTTCGTTGATGATGAACCGATATTGAATGGACACATCGGTTGAATCCCACAAGCGCCCTTCGAGCAGTTGGTAGTTAAAGATTTTCATCTGTTTTTGCGACATATTCAAGTAGCCCACACTTTTGTATTCTCCTCCTTCGATTTTACCGGCACAGTGGGTCGGAGGGAATAAACCGGATTGCCATACGCCCACCGCATTAAGCAAATCGCCCGACACGTAACTGATTTTCTGCCCGATGGGGGTTTTCGTTTCCGAAAAGTCGCTTTGCCAATTTCGATGTAATAATCGCGTCTTCCGGAGCCTGCAGCTTGTTGCTCCCCCCCAGCGCAATGGGATAAGGAACAATTTGCAAAAAAAAGCACTGTCCACGACAAAATATTCACACTGTAACGATGATTTTTACCCCAATTTGCTCATTATCAAAAGCGATAAAATCTGTTGATTTCTCAACCGAGGGGGGGCATCTAACGGACTGGTAAAATCTTCACGGCGATTGATGTTTACGGCGGCGCCCAATCGTTTAGGACGGTTTTCCTGTTCAATAGTTGTTAGGTACGTCCTGTCCAACTCATCGATAAACCGATTCACCGTGGTTTCCTGATGCACATACCGCGATACCGTGATAACACACGCCAAGCTGAGCGTCAACCCTAACACGTTGATGACGGAATAGAGCCGGAATCGATTTAAAATTCGAACGGATGTTGTCAGTATTTTCATTCCTTTTTGATTACTAGATGTTTCTTTAAATTATCAAATTTATTCCGACTTCACCTCCTCTGCCGGGTTTTCGCTCGCCGCCTTCCATACCCTGAAAATAATGCTGGTAAAAACAATGGCAGCCACCAACACAAACACACCGGCAAAAAGCCACCATTCCATAGATACCCTACGAGTGTACTGTTCCAACCATCGCAACATCACGTACACACCAACGGGAAACGCCACCAAGCACGCCGTCACCGTTACCACGAAATATTGACGAAAAAACAACGCCAGAATTTCTTTTGCCTTCGCACCGTTTACCTTGCGAATGGCGATTTCCTTGCGCTGTTGACTGCACGCCAAGGTAATCATCGAAAAATGCCGAAAACGGCGATGAGGATGGCAACGACGGTCATGATACCCAACAAAATGAGTAGCCAACGCTCAGATTTGGTGTATTCGGAATAGACTTCTTCCATATTTTCGAAATGTACCCTATTGTAGGGCATATTGTCTTTCTTACCTGCTATTTCTTCTATGGCTTGTTCCGTTTGTTTGCGGAAATCTTTCGCATATTTATATGCAATTGTGTTTCCGGCCATATTTGTATTGCCTGCATCTTGTGGTGTTCGGTATAGGGTGGGTTGAATGGGTAACAAAGGAGATTGAGCGTGCAAATCGGGGGGGATTACGCCGACAATTGTCCAGTGGCTATTTAGTTTTTCGCCAATAGGATTTTCTTTTCCAATCATTCTTTTCGCGGTTTCATTAATCACGCAAACACGCGTTTCGTTTTCATTCATAGCACGACCTTGGAGCAATTTAATATCAAAGAAATCGAAAAATTCGGGCGACTGCACATTAAACAATTCAAAATTCTGCATGCGTTCAGAAGGCGTTCCTTTTTCTAACGAAACCTGGGTAGAAGCACTACTCCTGCTTGGCAAAAAAAAGCCTGCGGAAAATAGATGGCATCTTCCACTCCCGAAACGCTTTTTACTTCTTCCAAAAGGATGGGATCGTGCAATGCCCACATATTCACTTGACTGATGTTGTGCCTGTTAAAACCAATCTCTGCACGGTTTAAAAGGCACATCTGATGGAAAAAAACCGATGTGCAGAAAATAAGCAATACGCCGATAAAAAGCTGTAATCCAATGCTAATGAGCGTAAAACTGTTTTTGAAACCGAGGTGTTGTCTCGTTTCGGGTTGAATATTTTCGCGAACGCTACGTTTCATAAAATAGTGGATAGGAAAGAAAGCGAAGAGTCCCGAAACGATGATAAGTCCAATGGCATACAGCATCATTTCACGTGCAAAATAGGTTTTTGCAGCTTCAATTTGCGACAGTTTTGTGAAAGCAGAAAAAAAACAATTCAGTAAGCACGCCACCGATAAACACCGATAAAAACAGAATAAGTATAAACTCGAAAAACAGCAAAGTCAACAACTGTACGGTTCCGCTTCCTGTTACTTTCCGCAACGCCATTTCTCGGCTTCTGATCTTTATCCGGTTGATAAACAACATCAAGTAATTGAACAACGCGCAAAGAATAACCAGCAACGCCACTCCTGCAAATATACGCAAATGGTTAAACTTGATGTTTGTTTTAGCATCGGGTATGGTGTAATGCACCTTTTTCAGCGGAATGAGTTTGTAAGACATCACTCCTTGCATTGAATTTTCTACGTTAACGCTATCGAGTTTCTGTTGAAAGGCATTGATATCTATTCCGGCGTAAAAGCGCACAAATGCCGATTTTGAATGATATACCCACGGCGAATATCTTTCATCTGGAAGTTTGTATGGACGGATATTGATTTGGTCGTATGCCACATTGCTGTGGAGCGTTTTTTTCGGGAATTATCTTGTAATTAATCAGTAAGCTATCGGGGGGGATTCCACTTTGTTTCAACATTTGATAATCAGTTGATGTAACTAAAGAAATTCCGGTTTCGGGCAATGGTTCCGGAAACCGGACGGTGATTTCGGGATAAAAAAACCTCGAAAAAAAGAGATGTCCGTTTCAATCAAATGTATAGACACCAATGAATCTTTTATCCTCATTTTGTCATTATAAGAAAGCATTGTGGCCGCTTCCACTTCCGGAAAAGTTTTTTTTCAGGTATCCCGCTAAAGCATCCGGCACCAGATTTGATAACCCACCCGCTCTTTTCATCTACTTTGGCAACCATATAAATTCTGTCCCTGTCGGGATTATGGCTATCATATCCCATTTCGTACCTTATCCACGACATAGTGAACGAAAATGCCGTAAAGCCGATTGCCAAACCCAAAATACTGACAATTGTTTGGGTTTTGTACTTAAATAAGTTTCGAAAAGCGATTTTTAGATAATGTAAAAGCATATATTTTATTTACAATTTTAGAATTACGATTTACGATTTGTTTTATTAGACTTGTTGTTCGGGACACGAACGCCTTTGGCTTCGTGATTTTTTTTGACGAAGGCGGAGTCATCGTCTCCCGTTTATTCCGCTTTCAAACTTTCCACCGGATTGCTTCGTGCCGTGCGCCACACGTGCCAGCCGACGGTTGCGAACGCGACGACGGCAACCAACAGCAGCGCGAGCAGAAACGAACCTACCGACACATCCACCCGATACACAAACTGTTGCAACCACCGTTCCATCAGCCACCATGCCGGCGGAAGGGCTACGGCAAATCCCACCGCCATCCATACGAACATCGGTATCATCAGCAGCCACAGGAGTTGCGGCGTTTTGGCGCCGTTGATTTTTCGGATACCGATTTCTTTAGTGCGTTGCTGCACGGCGTAAAACGTAATGCCGAACAACCCGAAACAGGTAAGCAGAATGCTGATAAGCGAATACATGTTGAGCAGGCGCGACATCTCGAAGATTTTGCTGTTGAGCTTTATAAATTCGTGATAAGTGTCGATGCAATTGAATCCGGCATCGGGAAAGGTTTGCCGCCAAACCGATTTGATGGTGGAAAAGGTTTCGGAATTTCCTTTATCCGTGAGTTTTACGCGTAGTGTGCTGGTGTATCGTGGGTCGTGGACATATTGGCCAATGAGGATGGATGTGTTTTTTTTCTTCCAGAGAATTAAAATAGAAGTCTTCAATCACACCACCGATAACGGCCAGCGAATCGCCCGAATCGAAATATTTGGATAAAGGCTCGTTGGTTAATTCCGTTTCCGGTTTGTCCAGCGCGTCGGCAAACGTCTTATTTACAAGCACCGCGTGCGGGTTGGTTTCAAACAGCGTTTCCCAATCGGTTCCCGATAGCTGCCTGAGTTTGAGAATGTGTAGAAATTCCTTATCGCCCGATAGTTGCAACACCGCCGTTTCAATTTCTTCGCCCGATTCTTTCCGCAGGGTGTTGTGCATAATCCACGCGTTCATCATGGGGGGGAGGTTTCCGGTTGAAACACCCGATACGCCGGGGATATTTTGTATGCGGGTTTCAAGTTCGCGAAGTTTCCCGATTTCCATCACTTCGGATATTTCAATCAGGTTGCGGTAACGGTCGCCGTTTTGTTTTACCAGGCTTACTTGCCGGTTTGCCGTGATGGCAGCGGTAATGAGCGCAATGGCAATCAAGAACTGCGCGGTTACCAACGTGCCGATCCACCGGTTTTTCTTGGTTACGAAAAACAGCCTGTAATCGCTTCCCGACAGGCGGCTGAGTTTCCGGCTCATTATCCAGGCCGGGATCACCGTAAGCACAACAACGAACAGTATCAGTATCGGGTAAAAATCTTTGCTGTAGAAATATCCCGGTGAAAAATCGACCGACACCACCTGGTTGAAAACCGGCAGCAAATCGTGCATCATCAGTATTGCCAATACAAAAGAGATGAGAACGGCAAGGAAGGTGTCCGCAAAAATCTGTATCCGCACATCGGATTCGCGGGCACCCATCAATTTTGTGTGTGGAGTGCTTTTACCTGTTGCAGGACGCGTGAAAAACTCATGTTCACGTAATTGAACACTGCCGTGAGGAACACCAGGATCGCGGAAATCAACCCGACGAGCAACAGACTGTTTTTTTGTAATGCCAGTAATTGAGTTGTTGCTGGTTATAAGTGGATGAAATGGATTGATCGAACGAATAAAAATAATACTGTCCTCCTGCGAGCGTCGGTATCCGGTCTTTCTTCACCTTTTCTTCAAATCGGGAGCGGTCTGTATGCACCGGCATCATCAACAACGTGGGGGGGCCTCCCCAGTTGTTTTCGGGGGGGTCGCATACAAGCCCGTCGAAGATAATGGCCGACTGCGTGCGGCTTTTTGTTACTGCCCCAACCGTGTAAACGATTATTTTTCCGAGCTGAAACCGTCCTCCTTACACACTGTAATCTGTTTTCCCAGAGCGTTTTCGTTGCCGAAAAACTTTTGTGCCTGTTTTTCGCTAAGAACGATCGACTGCGGATTGTGGAAAGCGTTCCATGAACCGTACAGCAGTTCGAACGGAAAGAATTCCGGAAAAGAGGCATCCACGTTGAGAATTTCCATTGGCTCAAGATGTTGGTTGTTCACCTCGATATACTTCATGCCAAAACTGTTCAGTTGCAGGAACCCTTCCATTTCGGGATATTTCTCTTGCAGTTGTTCGGGAACGCCGCTTCTCATATAAGCCACTTTTTCGCCCGGATAAGATGGCATATCCTGCATTACCCACACCAATTTATCGCGATTAGGGTTATCCTTCTCGATTCCGTATTCGTAGCTGACGAAAGAAATCAGCAGAGCCGTGCAAGCAATGCCCACGGTTAGGCTGAGGATGGAAATAAGCGTGAACGTTTTGTTGCGCCACCAATTTCGGAAAATGAGTTTTAATGCTGTTTTGAACATTTTTTTAGACTGTTTTTATTCCGACTTCACCACCTCCGCCGGATTTTGATTCGACGCTCTGTTTACCTGACTAAAAATGGTGAGCAACACAATAACAGCCACCACCAAAATTACCACCGCGAACATCCACCATGAGATGGAGATGCGATAGGCGAAGCCTTGCAGCCATCGGTGCATAAATAATCCGGCCAACGGCAATGCCACGGCGCACGCTGCAAGCGTAATAATCAGGTACTCGCGAATGAACATCGCCATTATCTCGCGCGTTTCGCTCCCGCCGTTTTGCGGATGGCAATCTCCTTGCGGCGGCGTTGCGTTTCGCGCTGCGACACGGAATAGATGCCGAAAACGGCAATCAGAATACAGAGCAAAGAAACGGTGAGGAAAAGTTTCAACAGATCCTGCTCGGGTTGGCTTAGTTTGTTTAACAAGTCGGTCATTGTTATGAGCGGAATCTTAGAAACCTGAGATTCTTCAATATACTCTTCTAAAATTGAACGGATGGACTGTAGCGTCTCCGTTTCCGTTCCTGGTGTGGAGCGCACGTAATAAATAGTTTCGCGCCACGACGATACGCTTTTCAGTATCATCGGCATAATGGGTTGTTTAAGCCCGATGCCGTGAAAATCACGAAATACGCCAATTATTTCCATCGTTCCCCTACCAGGCCCTTCGGGTGTATAATAATCAAGGTCGATTTCTATTTTCTGCCCAATCGGATCTGTCAGTTGCATTACGCGGGCAGCCTCTTCATTGATTAACGTTTTGGCAACATCCGTCTTCCAATCAGCTTCCGTAAAATCGCGTCCTTGTATTATTTCCAATCCGAAAAATGAGGCAAAATTCAACCCCCCCACATCCACGGTCTGGAAAAAAAGGCCTGTAATCGGGTTGCCTGCCTTCCCAATTCACATTGTTTTGAGAAAAAGGTCCAGCTTCGTTGCTAACTGTGAATAATCCGGTGGGGGGGCAAATTTCTTCAACGGTGGCCAATTGCTTAATCTCCTCAAGAATAACTTTTTTTATTGGGACCTCCCATAACGCCTACCTGAATGGTGTTTTTGTTTGTATTCCCCCAATCGGAAGTTTGCATAAATCGCACTTGTCTCCAAAAGCAAGAGCACTCATCATAAAAAACGCGCCGACAAGCAGTTGAACGGCCATACTTATTTTCCCCCCCGCAGACAGTGTTCTTTGCATTTGAACACGGGTAATGTTTTTCCTGAAAGATGTTTTTTTGGAGAAATCGGTAAAGGGATACAAAAACGATACTGCAAAGCGAAACACCCACTATGGCGATAGTCTCAAAAGTATTCCGAACAATTGATGTTTCAGGATAACGGTTTGAAACACTTTCTCGAAAGATGATGCAGTTAATTCGGCAACAGATAAGGATAAGAGGATAACAAACAAGATTAACAAACCAATTTCTACAAAAAGTTGTACAAAAAGATTTCGGGTGTGCGCCCCCCCGACACTTTACGAAGATTCATTTCGCGCGTTCGTTGCACTATACTGTTGATAAGAATGTTCAGGTAGTTAAAGAAAACCGATAAAATCAGCAACACGCCGACAAACAGGAATGTGCGTATGTAGGTTAAATTGAGGCTGTTATGTTGTTCAAACACGTTCCCTGCTTGTTGAATGTCGTACTTAACGGTTCTCAATGGGCTTATCGCGAACAACAAATTAGTGTTTAAATCATTATCGACCGCGTAGCTGCGCAATTTTTCTTCAAAAGCCTTTCTGTTTGCGTTTTTATGCAACTGAACATACAGTTGTGTTTGATAGAAGCTCGTCCATTGAATTTTTTTTCTTCCGACTCACTTGATATCGCCCTTACGTTTATATCGGCAATATAACACTGCGCTTGAAAGTTTGAATTGACAGGTGGATTTTTTTTATCACCGCTTTTATGACGTAGCTGTTTTGTAGGTTGATATAAACATTTTACCGAGAGCTTCTTCGGGTGTATTGAAGAACTTTCGGGCGAAATCTTCCGTAACTACCATATCGGCTATCTCTTTTTCCAAAAACAAATCGTCGTCCAACGAACCGCAAATTACTATTGGAGGGAACATTTTGAAGAAGTTCTCATCAACATTCTCGATATCCCGAATTTCCAACCTTTCGTTTTCGTAAGTAAACGATATAGAAAACTGATCGTACAGAACGGCAATTTTCTCCACTTCGGGAAACCCATTTTTATCTTGGCAACTGCCAAATAAGGGATTTTGCGTTTTGATTCATCGTGTTTTTCTCAATGCCATACACTCGATAAATCCTGCCCGAATTAGGATAAAAACCGTCATACGATGTTTCGTATTTATACCAATGGTATCCGTACGCGAAAAACACCACGCCGATGGTCAATCCCAATACACTGATGATGGTTTGGGTTTTGTATTTCAGGAGATTTCTCCACGCGATTTTTAGATAATGTAACAGCATATATTTTTAATTACAAATTATTAATTACCAAATACTAAATAGACTGTTAGAAGTCCGAAAACCGAAGTTCGCAGCCGGCGGTTTGATAAATTTTCAAACTTTAAACCTTAAACTTACTAATAATTACCAACTCAGCACTTAAAACTATTTTATTACCAGTTCCTCCACATCGCCAAAATTAGCGTATCCACTCACCACCACGCGGTCGCCGGCTTGCAGTCCGCTCACTATTTCGTACTGCACCGGATTTTGCCGACCAACACTGATGGGTGTTTTCACTGCCCTGTCGCCCGATTTGTTCAACTTATAAATCCACTGTCCGCCGGTGGTTTGGAAAAAAATCGCCGCGTGGAATGACGATGGCCGTTTCCGGTTGTCCCAGCTCCACCTGCACGCGAAAACTGCGGCCGATGCGCACGTTGTTGGGCATCGAGCCCGTGAACACCAAATCCACATCAAATTGCCGGTCTTTCACTTCGGGAACGACTTTCGACACGCGCAGCGATATCTCTTTCCCTGATAGGTTACCGATGCAGGCAATCCCACCTGTACGCGGTCGATGTAATACTCGCTCAATCGGGTATGTATCTTGAAATTGTCCATCACTTTTATTTCGCCAATGCTTTCCGATTGTCCCACCCGCAGGCCGAGCGTAACGTTGAGGAAACTCAATTGTCCGTCCATCGGGGGGCGCGCACAATTAAATTATCCATTCGTCCGCGGGCGTGTGAGGTGGTTTTCGTACCCGCTCGAGGTCGGTGTCCATCAGCGTTCGGCGCAGGTGTGTGGCGGCGCTGTCTTGTCTTAGCCCGTCTAATTGCAGGGCTGTGCTTTGGGTTTTGTAGGTAAATTCTTCGCGTTGCACATTGAGTTGCGCCTTGCTTTTTACACCCATCTTAAATTCTTCTTCGCCCAGCGCGAAGTCTTTTTGCAAACGGCTCAGTTCGTATCGCGCCTGAAGTGTTTGCTGCTTGAGCAAGATGGTTTTCTGCTCCATTTCCAGCTTTTTTTCTTCGTAAAGAATGCGCTGTTTTTCCCATTCGGCTTGCTGCTCTTCGATGATGCGTTCTAATTCGGGATTTTGCAGCACGAGAATCACATCGCCTTTCTTCAGCATTGCCCCTTCTTCGGCAATCACTTCCTGTACCATTCCGCTTTCCAGCGCGTTGAGCTTGATGGTTTGGATGGGCTGCACGATGCCTTCGGCATCCACGTAATCGAGAAACGGCGCTTCCGCCACGTTGGCAATCACGATTTTTCGTCGTCCACGCGCAGTTTTCGTCCGCCCGACACGCTTACGATAACGAATACGAGGAACGCCACAAACGCCGCTCCGGCCAGCAGGTAGTATTTGTATTTTTGGAAAAACGAGCGTTTGGGCAAGCGTTTGTCCATAGCGCTGTCGCGGGATTCGTGGAAAGAGTTATCGGTTCTAAGTTTTGAGTTCTGAGTTTCGAGTTCCGGGTTGTTCATTTTTATGTTGGCCATTGGCCATTGGCGTTAAAAGTCTGTTATCTGAAATCTGTATGAAAAAAAACAAAGTTGTACTTTAGATATTCATGAAAAACAAAGCTATACTTTAGATATTCATGAAAAATAATGTATCTTTGTAACGGTTTTACCCTGTTATTCACAAAAACAAATCAGAATGTTATCACGAAAAATAACAATTCAGGATGTAGAGAACGAAAGCATTTTTCTTTGGGGGGGTGCGCGGCAAACCGGTAAGAGTACGCTGCTGAAAATGCTGTTTCCCGACAAACGAATCATCGATTTGTTGAAATCGGATGAATTTGAACGTTATAACCGCCGTCCGGCACTGTTACGCGAAGAACTAAGCCTGTTGCCCGTAAACGAGTTGGTTATCATCGACGAAATTCAGAAAATCCCTGCTTTACTTGACGAAGTGCATTGGTTGATAAGCAATCATAATCTTCGTTTTATCCTGAGCGGCTCCAGTGCACGCAAGTTACGCCGAAGCGGTGTGAATTTGCTTGGAGGCAGAGCTATTCGAAAGCACTTGTATCCGTTTGTCAGCGCCGAAATTCCCGATTTCGACCTTGTAAAAGCCTGCAATAACGGTATGCTGCCGCGCCACTATTTAGTGGAAAACGCCACAAACCGGCTTCACGCTTACGTGGGCGATTATTTGCAACAGGAAATAAAAGCCGAAGCACTTACGCGAAACCTGAATACTTTTTCTCGGTTTATGGAGATTGCGGCTTTGAGCAATGGTGAAATTCTCAATTACAACAACATTGCTTCGGAATGCGGCGTGAGTGCACCTACAGTGAAAGAGTATTTTTCTATTTTGGAAGAAACGCTGATAGGTTATACCATTCCCGCTTTTACCCGAAACGTGAAACGTCGTGTTATCCAATCTCCCAAGTTTTACTATTTTGATGTAGGCATTGCTAATTTTCTTCTCAAAAGAACTGAGATAAACCCCCCCGGTTCACCCGAATTTGGACATGCTTTCGAACATTTAATCATGCAAGAACTTATAGCCTACCTTGGTTATTTCAAGCCTCAACTCAGCTTGTCTTATTGGCGCACAACATCGGGTTACGAAGTGGACGCCATTATCGGAAATGCCGAAACAGCCATTGAAATAAAATCATCCGACGAAGTGCAATCGCATCACACAAAGGGATTAAAGGCATTTTCGGAAGAATTTCCCGATTGCCGGCTGATTATTGTTTCGTTGGATAAAATCCGCGAAGGATGAACAATGTGGAGATTTATCCCGTGTTACAATTCTTGTCGATGCTTTGGAGCGGCGATTTCTTTTGATCTGATCAATTTTCGCTTATATTATTATTTCAATTTTTGAAGTAGAGCAACGCTTTGCTGTACCTGTTTTATTTAATTAAACTATAAAAATTGTCTTCCGTCTTCTGACATCTGTACTCTATTTTCTGTACTGACACATTCAAAATCGGACTATTCTTCTCAAAATCCCATCCCGTGATGCTCCGCAATCCGTAATAGAGGCTCCAGTAGTTTTGCAGTTCGCGGATGTAATCGCGTTGCGAACGGTCTTTTTCGGCAATGGCGGCATTCAGATCGAGAACGGTGGATTTCCCGAGCAGATAGAGCCGGTAGGCTACATCGTTCCGGCGCGCGGCGCGTACCGATGTTTTCTGCGCGATGCCCACTTTATCGGCCTGCAGGTTGAACTGCTTCACTAATTTTATCACGTTGGCTTCGAAGTCGGTACGTGCCTGTGCGATGTCTATTTTCACTTTTTCGAGGTTGCTCTTCGCCACTTCCACCCGTCCGCGTCCCACGCCCCCCCAATCCAAAATCGGGATGCGAATTCCCAGACTCACCAATTGCTGGTTGAGCGGATTGCGATAGACATTGGCAAAACTGCGGTCGGTTTGCGACAAGCCGAACTGCATGTACAAATCGGCTTTAAACCCGCGCGAAGCCTTGGCGTAAGCCACCGCACTTTCGCTTTGAAGTTTTTGCAAGGCAAGCAGTTCCATATCGGGACTGTTTTGGCGGGCAAGTTGTAGCGCATCGTCCACGGGAACGATAAATTTTGGAACGGCTTTGCTCACCTCGGCCACGATTTCCACATTCTCCGTAATTCCCAGAAAACTGCGCAAATTCTGTATTCGGTCGTCCATTTCAATGCGGGCATTCAGGCGGTTGGTTTGTTCCGAAAGGTAATTGATTTCCAATTGCAGCATCTCGTTTTCGGTTATGGTGCCTATTTCGTAACGTCCTTTGGCATAGCTGAACAGCGTATCGGCATTGGCGTAATTGTAGTTTGCCGAACGTAAATTGCTTTGCGCCGTAGCCAACTGAAAAATTTCATTGCCGCCTCCGAAGCCACTAATTCGAGCGTTTCGGCGTATTGTTTTTGTGCTGTGCTATATCGCACAGGTTCAATTCGCTTGTTCCATTTCAGGTAGTTGTAGCCGAACAGATTTTGCGAATATCCGATAACCACGGGCGTGGATTTGAACGAGTATTGGTTTTCGGGGAAAATATCCAATCGCTGCAAACCGCTCTGTACGAACACGCTTCCTCCAAGCAGGGCAATATTTTGATTGATGGTCATTGAGCCGTCGTTGAGCAATTGGTTGCGGTGTACAAAACTATCGGTTCCATCGGGCAGCGTAACCGGACTGATGGACCGGTTGAGCTGCGAATTGGACGAGAACGTCAGGCTGGCAGGTAATCGGCCTTGAACGACCGCCAATTCCAATAAGCCGCCCGGTATTGATGGCGTGCCGCCACCGCCTGCGGCGACTGCTTCCGGGCAAGCGCCACCACTTCGTCCAATGTGAGCCGCAGTGTGTCTTGCGCTGCTGCCAAATGCCCGAAGGCAAACAAGGAGAGAATGACGATGATTTGTTTCATATAAAAAAAACGAATAACAAAAGTTGTACCAAAGGTGTATGTATAAGATAATTAGATTATTACGATTTTAATGTTTTTTTGCAAAAAGTGTGGAATCGCACAAATTGAGTTCGATTTCGCACAGTTTCGTAAAGATATATTGTTTACATTTGTGGTGGGAATTAAGTTTAATGTTTAAAGTCTAATGAATGTTTAGGGTAAAAGTTGTGTAAATTTAAACAACAAATCCTGCAAATTTAAAGTTGTAGTCCTGTAAATTTAAAGTTAGAGTCCTGTATTTTTAAAATATTAAGTATCTTTGCATCCAAAACAATCTAAAAAAAACAATAAACTATGATGGTTAAGCGGGAAATAGAAGGTGCTATGAAACAACTTGCAGAAAAATATCCCATTATCGCACTTACGGGACCAAGACAATCAGGCAAAACAACGTTGCTAAAAGAGATGTTTTCGGATTACAGGTATGTGAACCTTGAAAATCCGGATACGCGAAATTTTGCGGAAACCGATCCGCAAAGTTTTTTTTAAACCAGTACGATAAATATGTTATTTTGATGAAGTGCAGCGCGTACCGCATTTGTTTTCATATATTCAATCCATTGTTGACGATAGCAGAATAATGGGACAATTTATTTTTTTCGGGTTCGCAAAACTTTCATCTGATGCAAAACATCACGCAAAGTTTGGCGGGTAGAGTTGCCATTTTTCGGCTTTTTCCGTTCGATTTTCAAGAATTGACAAATGCGGAACTACTTCAACCAGAATACGCGGAATATTTGAAAAAAAAGGTTTTTACCCTGCTATTTACGACCGAAATATCAAGCCTTCGGATTTTATCCGAACTACATCGAAACCTACATTCAGCGCGATGTGAGCGAATTGATTGCCATCAAGGATATGAGCCTTTTCCAAAAGTTTTTGACATTGTGTGCAACTCGTGCAGGGCAGATGCTGAATATGAGCAACTTGGCAAAAGAATGTGGCATTTCGTCGCCAACAGTAAAGGCGTGGCTGTCGGCATTAGAAAACAGTTACATCATTTTCTGCTGAGACCCTTTTACAACAATTTCAGCAAACGCATTGTCAAATCTCCCAAGCTTTATTTCTACGACACAGGGTTATTAAGTAATCTGCTAAAAATAAATGACGTATCGAAAATTGAAAATCAATCCATAAAGGGCACATTGTTTGAAAATATGATTATTTCGCAATACGTAAAGCGTCTGCATCATAAAAATGAAAAACAAATAGAGCCGTGGTTTTGGCGGGATTCGGAAGGCAACGAGGTGGACATGGTACTCGAAAAATCGCAGCAAACTGAAATTGTAGAAATCAAAGCAACACAGACCATTATGCCGGATTTGTTTAAGGGATTAAATTATTACGCTGCACTCGCAAAAGAAACGAAACTCATAAAAACATTGATTTACGGCGGAAACGAAAGGCAAAACCGTACCGTAGCACAAATTGTGCCGTGGAATGAAACAGATGTTTGATAAGTTTTTAATTCAACAACCATGACAACCAAACAAGGAAAATACTCATCGTTGACGACAACGAAGACATCCTCTTCGCCCTCAATCTGCTGCTGCAGCCGCACGTGGAAAAGGTGAAAGTTACAACGCAACCCGAACGTATCGTGCATTTTATGGATACGTTCGCACCCGATGTGATTCTGCTCGATATGAACTTCACAAAAGATGCGGATAGCGGACAAGAAGGATTCTTTTGGCTCGAAAAAAAATAAAAGAAACAGACCCCCGATGCTGTGGTGATTTTCGTAACGGCTTATTCCGATACCGAAAAAGCGGTGCAAGCCATAAAAGCCGGAGCTACCGACTTTATTCCCAAGCCGTGGGCAAAGGATAAATTACTGGCAACGGTGGCTTCAGCTGTGGAATTACGCCGCAAACGTACAGAAGTTTCGCAACTGAAAAAAAACAAGTGGCGGCTCTTGAGAGCAACCTTTCGTTTCCTGAAATCATCGGAGAAAGCGAAGTGATGCAATCGTTATTTGACACCATCGACAAACTGAAAAATACCGATGCCAACATCCTGATCTTGGGCGAAAACGGAACAGGAAAAGATTTGGTTGCCAACCTGCTTTATTGCTGCTCGCCACGTGCCGACAAACCGTTTGTACACATTGATTTAGGTGCAATTCCCGAAACGTTGTTCGAAAGCGAACTCTTCGGATACGAAAAAGGAGCATTTACCGATGCCAAAAAAAGAAAAACAAGGTCGGTTTGAAATTGCATCGGGTGGCACGTTGTTTCTGGACGAAATCGGGAACCTCACGCTCGCCACGCAAATGAAACTGCTAACGGCTATTGAAAACAACAAATTATGCGCCTTGGCGGCACTTCGCCCATCCATATAAACGTACGTTTGCTTTGCGCTACCAATGCCGATATTCACGCGATGGTGGATCGTAGCGAGTTTCGGCAAGATTTACTGTACCGCATCAACACCATCGAGTTGCACATTCCACCGCTTCGCGAACGCGGAAAAGATATTGAACTGCTTGCAGGTCATTTTCTGCATCGCTTCGCCAAGAAATATAAGAAAGACATCCGAAGCATTTCCACATCCGCTTTACGAAAATTAAATTCATATAATTGGCCCGGCAACGTGCGCGAATTGCAACACGCCATGGAGCGCGCCGTGATTTTGGCATCGGGATACACGCTTTCCGCCGATGATTTTATATTGAAACCGGCATCTGCCAGAAAATCGAAATCCGAAAACCTGAATCTGGAAGAATTGGAACAATCCACCATCGAAAAAGCGCTTGAACAGGCCGACGGGAACATGAGTCAAGCAGCAGAACTGTTGGGTATTACTAGATTTGCCTTATATCGGAAAATTGAAAAATATAAGTAAGCATGAAACTTCAAACTAAATATATCTTTTTCCTGAAAATAATAGCCATTATGCTATTATCGCTCATTGGTGCATGGATTTACCTGAGAGGGTTTTACTTCTCGTCAGCTTTGATATTGGTTGGAATTGTGGCGGTTGCGGTTTCCATGTATTTCGACCGAAAAAAAACTGATTAGCCGCATGGAGCAATTGATTGCGGGTATTCGTCATTCCGACTTTTCCACGCATTTTGTTAGCAATACTTCAAACGACGAGTTTCATCAACTTTCGCAAGAAATGAACGAAGCACTCGATATTTTTCGCTCTCGCACGCATGATGCTATGATGGACGAAGCCGAGTCGCAAGCGTGGCAAAAACTTATCAGTGTGCTTACACACGAAATCATGAACAGCATCACGCCAATTATTTCTCTTTCCGAAACGCTCAGCGAACGCGAAACGCCCAACGAAGACGGTTCCGAAGAGTATCACGTCATGAAGCATGCGATGGAAACCATCCACCGGCGCAGCAAAGGATTGCTTTCGTTTGTTGAAAATTACCGCAAACTCACGCGGCTGCCTCAACCCACCGTTCAGCCCATTCACGTGCAATCCATGCTGAAATCCATGCAGCAATTAATAGCTCCTGGTGGCATTGAGTTTACGTATTCTGTTTATCCCGATCAACTTATTCTAAAGGCCGACAAGGGTATGACGGATCAATTGTTGCTCAATTTGCTAAAAAAATGCCCATGAAGCTTGCGTTACACAATCTAAATCTAAAATCGACATAGAAGCCGTAAAGGTAGGCGACGAAATCCACATTTCGGTTTCCGATAACGGACAAGGTATTTCACCCGAAGCTATAGAGAAGATTTTTATCCCTTTTTATTCCACAAAGCCTTCCGGTTCTGGCATCGGATTGAGCATTTGTCGACAAATTATGTTACGACACAAAGGGAAGATAGTGGTAAGGTCAGATGAAAATGGAAGTAAGTTTACAATGGTTTTCCCAGGTTGATAAGCGACTACTTATCAACAATCTCTATATCTTTGTGAAAAAAAATCTATTGAGAATATGTTGTAAAACATATTTTTTTGTTGTATCTTTGTGACGATTTAAATGGCAAGCGAGTTATTTGAAATCATTTTAGGTTATCAATTATTTACTGAAAGGGCTTCTTAATTAAACGGTTGCCGATGAATCATAACTTTTAAAGAACATTTTTAAGTTAAATGTGCAGAAGACAAGTACACTTGGTAATGCTTTAACAGGGAAATGACTAAATTTTAATTGAAAGGAGAAATTATGACAATCAAAAGCCTGACAAAAGAAGAAATCTTGTCTCAGATAAAGTATCTGGAAAAGAACATCTCAAACGGATCTGCTACATATCGTACAAACAGATTGAACAGATTAAGAGTGTTGAAAGCCAGGTTGCGTTATGCAGGCTGAGGAAAATGACTATTTTGTCTTAAGCTGAGTAATCCAAATGTGGATTACGAAAGCTTTATTTTAGAATTTTACTACACATTATTATATATCTACATCAAGCTGCCTTTTGGCGGCTTTTTTTTATTTTATATCTAAGAATAACCAAAAAAAACTTGCCAATAATTTAGCACAAAGTGATTTTAATATTGTTTTTGTATATCTTTGTCTTGTAAATCTAACAAAAAGACTAAAAACATTGAAAATTATTATGGAATTATTATCTGCCAGACTAGCTGCCTTGTCGCCGTCGGAGACTTTTGCGATGGCTCAGAAAAGCAATGAACTGAAAGCTCAGGGCATTGATGTGATAAATATGAGTGTTGGTGAACCCGATTTTACCACTCCCGAGCATATAAAACAGGCAGCAAAAAAAAGCTATCGATAATAATTTTTCATTCTACTCTCCTGTGCCCGGTTTCCCTGATCTGAAGAAAGCAATTTGCGATAAACTGAAAAATGAGAATGGACTGGATTATAGCCCGGCCCAAATTGTTGTATCCTGCGGAGCTAAACAATCGATCTGTAACGTAATCCTCTCAATTGTTGATAAAGAGGAGGAGGTTATTATTCCAGCTCCTTTTTGGGTAAGTTATCCGGAAATGGTGAAGTTGGCAGAAGGTAAATCTGTATTCGTTTATGCAGGGATCGATAAAGACTTTAAGATTACACCACAACAGTTGGAAGAAGCTATCACTCCCAAAACAAAAGCATTGATACTTTGTTCACCTTCAAATCCTACGGGAAGTGTTTATACCAAGCAGGAAATTAAAGCATTGTCTGATGTACTGGAAAAGCACAAGAACGTCTATGTAATTGCTGATGAGATCTATGAACATATCAATTATATCGGGAAACATGAGTCGATTGCTCAATTTGATTCAATCCGTGATCGTGTAGTTGTGGTGAACGGCGTATCAAAAGGGTATGCCATGACCGGTTGGCGTATAGGGTGGATAGCGGCTCCACAATGGATTGCTTCGGCATGCAGTATGTTACAGGGGGGGCAATACACATCGGGAGCATCTTCAATCTCACAGAAAGCCGCTGAAGCAGCATATACCGGAGACCAGACCTGTGTGGATGAGATGAGAAAGGCGTTTGAAAGGCGAAGAAACCTTATTGTGGCCCTGCTTGAACAAATCGCGGGATTGAAGGTTAACAAACCTATGGGGGGGCATTTTATATTTTCCCCGAGTGCAGCAGTTACTTTGGTAAGTCTTATAATGGCAGAACCGTAAAAACTTCTTCCGATCTTGCTATGTACCTGCTTGAAGAGGCACACGTGGCGTGTGTTGGAGGGGGGGATGCTTTCGGCGCTCCCGGATGTATTCGCTTATCGTATGCCATCTCCGACGAAAATATAACCAAGGCTGTTGCGCGGATTAAAGTGGCTTTGGAGAAACTATCCTGACTATTCTCAGATGAAAAAAAATAAACCTGCTTCCAGATGGAACCGGGGTTTGATTTTATTGGTATTTGGAGCACGTATGTCATAGTTTCGCCTCTATCATTACCGGGAAATGATCCGACGGAAAACGCCCGTACTGTATATCATTGAGAGTACCATATTTTTCACAGTGATACCGGGTGTAATCCAGATATAGTCTATACGTCCTTTCATGGGAGCATCAGGCTTGAAAGAGTTGAAGGTGCCGGTTGTACCATAGGGAGGCTGTTCGGTTACCAGAAACGCATCTTTCAGTTTCCCCCCCGAGTCGTATATAATCTGGATAGGCTCATCTTCGGGGGGGTCGCGTTAAAGTCTCCTGTAACAAAAGCTGGTGTGCTGCCGGCTATCTTTCTGATTCTGTCTATCAGTAACAACGATGAGTTTTTACGTGCTTCCCTTCCCTGGTGATCGAAGTGTGAGTTGAATACCAGGAACTCTTTTCCCGATTTCAGGTCCCTGAATTTTGCCCATGAACAGATGCGGTTGCAGCAGGTGGCATCCCACCCTTTACCCGGTACTTCAGGTTTTTCGGAAAACCAGAAATTGCCTTTATCCAACACTTCAAACCGTTTTTTTCTTATATAGGATTGCAGAATGCTCACCTGAATCCTTTCCATCGTCACGCCCTGCACCTGCATAGGCGTATTCGTCCAACTCAACGATATCATCGAGCTGATGTTTAAAACCTTCCTGTGTACCTACAATATCCATGTCGTAAAAGCGGATCAACCCTTTAACCATCTCCTTTCTGTTTGGCCATGCATTCTCGCCGTCGCTGGGGGGGTGTCCATCCTCAGGTTGAAAGTGGCCACGTTTAGCGTTATCTTCTTTTTGTTTTGTGCCTGCAGAGATGCTAATGATACTGCTATAAGGCATATATATGCAAAGACTTTTCTCATTTTTTTTGAAAGTTTTAATTGTTGTCCTTTACTGAAACTGTTACCCATAGCGGAAGGTGGTCTGAGGCCATTAACTCATTTTCCACTTTTGTCTCTAACACATTGAAAACAAATTTAGGGTTATTCTTCACCATCACATAGTCGATACATTTTTAGGATTATTAGCAGGGATTGTAGGTTGTAATGTATCATTCAAAACAGACCACGCCTTTAATAATTCCTGAATTTCTTCAGAGCCGGGGGGGACGGCATTCAGGTCGCCTGCAAGGAAGACCGGTTTTGACGTGTAATTTTTTTATCAGTTCATTGATTACATCGACCGATGCCATCCTGTCGGGCTGATTCAACGACCAGTGAGTGCAGCAGATCACATAATCGGGCATTTCAACAAGCAGCAGGCTTCGCTGTTCTTCACTGCCGGGCAACAGGACTGCTTCTTTACGCAGGGGGGGCTTTTCTTTTGTCAGTATGCCTATCCCGTAACCACCTCCCTGATAATCTATAGATTTATTATAGGTGGCAAACATCCCTGTGCGTTTGGCTAGCTCATCAAGGACAATAAAACCTCCGCTCCTTTGGGTTGCGCTGTCGAGCTCCTGAATTGCCGCACAATCGGCATCAATACGCTTGATTACTGATGCAACACGGTTGTAATCGGTTACTTCGTCCATGCCGCGGGCGTTGCGAACATTGTAAGATAGGATTTTGACTGTCTCGGTTTTATTGTTGTTCCGATTCGTCCCGCAGCAGATCATTACTGATATGGCAAGTAATAGAAACAGGTTGATTTTATGCATAAGATTTATTTTATAAAATCCAAAAATAGGAAAATTTTATTACAAAGAAAAGTTGATTGGTTCAAAGAGCTTAATTTTATGAGCAATGTTATAAAATTATTCGCTTCTAAATGTTATTGC
>JMBV01000067.1_pt1 | contig 39703 bp, 78 predicted proteins | sample 616531 | NCBI WGS metagenome assembly JMBV01 (sample SAMN02727904, study PRJNA239997) | anaerobic digester metagenome | biome: anaerobic digester; isolation source: mesophilic anaerobic digester inoculated with municipal waste water sludge... | place: Germany: Bielefeld University, CeBiTec ...
GCTTCTTACGAAAGCTGCACCCTTTCCAGGTTTAACATGTTGAAAATCTACTATTTGATATACATCTCCATCCATTTCAAAAGTTACACCTTTTCTAAAGTCACCTGCTGAAATCAAATATATTACCTCCTTCAATATTTATAATAAACCAATGCATCTAATGCTAATAAATAGCTATTATAGCCAAAGCCAGCAATTTGTCCCATACATACAGGAGCTATTACAGATTTATTTCTAAATTCTTCTCTATTATATATATTGGATAGATGAACCTCTATTACTGGAGTATCAATGGCCTCTATGGCATCCCTTATGGCTATACTATAGTGTGTAAATGCTGCAGGATTTATAATAATCCCATCAGTGTTATCCTCCATAGTTTCGTGGATTCTTTCAATTATTTCCCCCCCTTCGAAATTACTTTGAAAAAAATTCTACATTTATATTTTGTTCCTTAGCCCTATTTTCTATAAGAGAATTAATTTCCTCTAAATTAAGTTTGCCATATATATTTTTATCCCTTTTACCTAAAATATCTAGATTAGGCCCATGAATAATAAGTACATTCATTGTTATCTCCTTTTTTTATAACTATTTTATTATATCAATACTTAAAACTAAGAACAAGTATTAATTTTTTTTATAAATACTAATAATCTCATTCCCTATTTCATCTACAGTTTTATTATCTATAAAAATTATATATTCCCCACTATTTAAATATAATTCTTCCCTATTATTGTATATTTTCTGGAGTTCTAATTTTAAATCCCCTTGCTTTAAAAGAGGCCTTTCCTCATTTAGAGAATTTGGAGAACTAATATTTTTATATAGAGTATCAATGCTTCCATTTAATAAAAATACAATACCATTATGCCTTAGCCTCTCTATGTTCTTAGGATTTAATACTATTCCGCCGCCAGTGGCTATTACCATATCTTCCCTATGCTCTAAGGAATTAATTGTAAGCCTTTCTAATTCTCTAAAATATTCTTCTCCATAATTAGAAAATATATATTCTATACTTTTCCCAGTATTTGATACTATTATATCATCTGTATCTAAAAATCTGAATTTAATTCTTTAGCTATGTATTCTCCCACTGTGGATTTGCCAGAACCACTCATGCCTATTAATACTATATTTTTCAATAAAAACTCCTCCTAATGTTCAGGGTTTTGCTAACTATTTCTATAGCCTTAACAATTTCCCTAGTTAAATCCACATCAAATTGGAAATCTAAAGTATCTAATTTCCCATATACTTTACCTTTATCAGTCACCACATATTTAGGTTTTAAATTGTTCAACACTATTGCCATAATATCTGATTTGCATTTCTCACATTGGCAAACACAGTTTTTATTGTCCTTCAAATATTTGTTTACAGCCATTCTTACTTCCTCTTCCATTAAATTTGTTAATCCCATTAAATACCCCCCCTTTCTATTATTTAATTTGTAATAATTTCATTTCTAATTCAATGAAATTAGGCAAGTATATGCCATTTTTTTTCTTATATGTAATTTATTATAATTTACATCTACTTCATATCCCAAAGATTTAAAGGGATAGTCCCTAGATAATATAATACCTTCTAAACTAAAGTTGGCATCTGGAGATAAAGCAATCTCTCCACCATTTAAAACAATTATACCATAAAAGTCTAAATTTTTATTTATCTTTACATCTCCTTCAGTATATATAATGCCATTTAATTTTATATTCTCTTCCCCTTCAACAATTAACTTTCCAGAGTCCCTGATTATTAAAAAAAATCTATTTTTGTTTATATACTCCCTTTTAATAGGATTATCCACCATCTTTCTATAGAAATCAATATATTTCCTGTGATCTTCCTCTGAAATAATAATACTTTCATAATCTTTAGATTCTATACCCATTATATCATCATCTATGCTATTTATGCTAATTTCATTTTCTAAAACTTCCATATATTCTATATACTTTTGCCTCTTAGTATCTGAGAAAAAAACATCATATAGAATAGCCTCATTTAATTCATATATATCTTTTATTATATAAATCTTAGATTCCATAATTTTTCTAATATCTCCAAATTTAAACCCCCCCGTCCTAATTTTCATTATTTTTCTATTTTCCTCTTCTATAAAAGATACTTCAACTTCTTTATATATATCTTCATCTGTTAGATCTTCTCGGTCCATATTAAATACTTTGCTAATATCTAAAGTTTTCTCTTGTAAATTAGATTTAATCCTTGGCAATATTTCTCTATTATAATATTTGTTTGAATATAATATTTTATAAATTTTGCCTTCTCCTAAATAATAGGATTGAATATTGTTTTTGCCTGCATTTGCAATTAAATATTGCATACTAGAAATATGCAGTAAAAATGTAGCTAAAATAGATATTATAGCCATAATTAAAAGTGCCATAATGGAGATAAAACCTTTATTATTCAAAGCTTTCACCTACCTAGTGAATTATAGGGCATCTAATAAACACTTTAGACTTAAAATTCATCTCTCTTCCACTTTCTTTTTTTTAATATAAAATTCAAATCCAATATTTTGTTTTTATAATTTATATTAGTCCCTTCCATAGATACTACATATTGTGCTACTATATTATGCCCGTCTTTCCCTGAAAAAGTAGGGTATCCGTCGGTAATTTTATTTTCTGCAATTCTATATATATTATTATTTTTTTAAATAATACGTAGAATAATTATATTTTTCTGTTGCATTTGGATAGTATCTCATGATTACAAAACCAATATTCTTTGGATACTTGTATTTTAAATTTCCCATTTTATCTATGGAAATTATCTCTTCTGCCTGCCTAATCTCTTTTTTTTATGTATTCCATGGCATATTGGCCACTTGTTAAGAGTTCATCCATTTCATCCCCCCATTTTATATGTAGCCAAAGTAAATTCTAAAAGGGAGTGGAAAGATAAAAATACTATAGACATAATAGCTAGGGAAAGCAACAGTTCTATTAAGGTAAAACCATATTCTCTATTTTCACCTAAATAAGCTTTCTTAAGGAATTGGTAATAATGCAGTAATTTTAATTTCATTTATCTTCTTCCCCCCCATTTCCAAAAGAAATACTTACATTGAGCTTCCAAAGATTGTCTTTTTCTGTTTTGTAAATATCACATATATATTTATACTCTGAATTATCTTTGTCTATAGGCAGTGAAAGATTTACTTCTCCTTGTTCTTCAAACAGTTCAATAATATCCGCTAATTCCATATCAAAAACTAATTCTGTATCACTATTATTTTTATAATTAAAAGACTTAATCTGCTCAATTACGGTTTCTGCAGTATTAATCATATCCTTCTTATCCTTTGCAAGATTTAAATTAGATATGGAAGTATTTAATAATGGTAGTGCAGAGACTAAAACTAATCCCAGTAAATACAATCCTACTAATACCTGAGTTAAAATAAATCCCCCCTATTATTCATCTAATCACTACCCTTTTATTTATAGCTTACATTTACCCTACTAGTAACTGGAGTTATGGCAATTTTTATGACTTTTCCCTTGCTATTTTTCAATCTTATAGTTCCTGCTCCATATACAGCACCAGAGAGGTTAAATACCACCTCTCCAGTATTACTCCATTCAATTTGCAAACTTTCCTGTAATTCTTTATGTTTAATTTGTTTTTTTTATACCATCTCCAAGTTTATATAGGGTATAAGAATTAGTCTTAGTATCTATAAGAACACTATGGCTTACGCCTCTGTTATGGCCCTATTTCTAGCATAATTAATATCCTTAACAAATTCTCTAATTTCTTGTTTTTCCTTAAGACCCTGAAAGATATTCATCTTAAAAGCAGGAATTGACAATATTAAAGTCATTATAGAAATACACAATATTAACTCCAATAAGGTAAAACCATTATTATTTTTCATACCCCCCACTCCTAGTATTGCCATTCATTTAATCTATGGAGCATATATACAAATTCGCCTCGGGTAATCTTATTGTTTTTACTATTAAAGCTTTTAGAACGAACACCTTCTTCATATAGTATTTTTTTTGGCATAATAATCCCAATTGAATTTTTCATTCTTTAATACTCTAGACATAATGATTTCCACTTCCTTATAACTAATAGGATTATTAGGTCTAAAAGTATTATCTGAATATCCCTTTACTATATTATGATATACAGCATAGGAAATGGCCTTTTCTCCATACCCAAATTCCTTATAGTCCTTAAAATTCTCTATATTTGAGGAATCATATGGAGGATACCAATCATATAATCTACTTAACATGGTTAAAAATTCTCTTCTGGTAATTTCATTATTAGGTTTAAAATTACCGTCTGGGTATCCATATATTATTTCTCTTTTTACATAAGTATTTATCTCATCCTTTGCCCAATGTCCCCTGGAATCGAAGAATATTGGCAATTCGTTATCTACTCTTACTACATAAATATTCCCTTGAGCATTAATATTATCTAGATTTATATCTGCAATTAAATAATCTCCCTCTTGTTCTGAAGGAATATAAATCCATTTATTATAATGGTATTTATAAATTCCATATTTCACATGGTTTCCATAGGATTTAAATTTGATACTAATATTTTTGTTCTTATCTAAAGTACCTGCTGTATTTAAAATTTTAAGTCCATAAATTCCAGAGGCCTGTGTATGCCTTGGGGAATTTGGATTTATATAACTGGTAGGTATGGAATCTACTGTAACAATCACATCATTATAATAGGTTCCTGCATCTATATCTACTAAAATTTATCATCTTCAGGTATTCCAATATTAGTTTTACCATCAATAGAAACCTTCTCTGTATGAGTTTTCACCTTATTGCTATCTAATTGTAGTTTTTTTATAATTTTCATTATAGGATTCCATAAATCCATCCCAATAACCAATTATAAAGGCTGTGCTATAATTATTAGATTGAAAATCAAGACCATATTCCTCAATAATAACTTTGTCTTGAACCCTATGTCTAGTCCAGGAATTTGTTTGCCCCCCCAAGGTTAAATCTATTATTGCGGCGTATTCCCCCCCTTTCATATGCCCTATTGTTTTACCGTTTTCATTTCCGTTTAAATCAGGTGTTTCTACCTGCTGCTTGTTTGAATCTCTATAGGATTTATTATAAGCCTCCTCATAGGCTCTTTTAAACCCGACTAAAAAGCCTTCTCTATATTTATCTTCATCATAGTTTAGAGAATATTCCCTTTCGATTTCCCTGTCTGAAGGTAAATCCCTATCATAATTTAAACTTCTTTTCTGAAAATAATCATTAGCACCATAAATAGTCCCTAGTTTTTCTCCAAAGTTTTCACCATCTTCTAGACCTTGTTGATAGGATACTTTTTGGGTTCTAAATTTGCCTTTTCAAAACCTTCTCTGTACCCTATTTCAAAATATTCCCTAAAGGAATCTAAAAAGTCATATCTATAGATATAGTCTTCCCTATCTAAATTATACATTCTTACTAGCTCTCTATTAGAAGGGATGGCTCTAGTCCAATTAGAATTTCTTTCACTATAAAAATCACTATAGCCATAGATTTCTCCTAGAGTTTTCCCAAGATCCTGGCATAACTTAGTTTTATTTCTTTTTTTATCGTCTTTTTTTTGCATCTTCGTATCCATCTTTAAAGCCATATTCATAATATTTAAGTATATCAGGAATGTTTTCCTCATCTATCTTTTCTTCATATTCCTTGGAAAATTTATTTATTATTTCATCCTTCTCTGGTAATGCCAAGTAATAAGGTTTATTTTCATTATTCTCTAATCCTGCTTTTCCCCCCATCTTTATATCCTAAATCATAGGCCTTTTGTTTTACACTGCTTTCATTTTCACCGGCCATAGCAAAATTAGTAAAATTAATATTATCAATATAGAAATAATTAAAGGTCTATTAAACTTTCCCACTTATATGCCCTCCTATTTTGGTATTACCAATATTCTGCCTTCTTTTAAATCACTATCTGATTTTATTTCATTGTATTTCATTATTAAATTTTTTTTAGAAATGGTACCATAATTTATAAGGCTAATCTTGTTCAAATCGTCTCCCTTTTCCACTATATAAAAAGTAAATCTAGCTATATCCTTACTGGCATCTCTAGGATAATCTGCCTCTAATTTATCAAATAATATAACCCCATAATCTTCCCTATTATAATTAAGCTCTAAATATATTTTATCTAATTGTAGTGGATATAAGGATAAATCCTGTGGTGGACTAAGTTTTAGGTAGTTCCACCCTATCCAATTAATTCCCTTAGAAAGTTCTACATCTACTTTTTCCATGGCTTGTCCCTTAAATCCTAAACCTATGGTAGCAGGAGAATAGGAATATGAATGAATCCATAGGCCTATGCTATTAGGTGGATATTTGAGGACTATGTTTCTATCACTTAAATCTATATATGCCCTATTTTCATCCTCTGTGGCTAAAATATTATACTCCAACCTTAGGGAATGTTTCCCATGTTTTGAATTAGATGATTTTGATACCCTTCCACTTATATTTTTATGGGATGGTATAAAATATATATTATCCTTATCAAAGGACTCCAGTATATCTCTTTGAGGTTCAGCTTTAGTCTCTTGTCCTAAACCCAGTGTAGGCATATCATCTTCAACTATTCCTCTATCATCGAGCTTACTATCATCTAAGTCCTTTTTCTTTTCAAAATCCTCAAAGGCTACAAATGGATTGGATTTACCACTGATTATATCAGTATCTATGTAAGCTATAGTATCTTCTACTTCTGCAATACCCTCTAAACTATATAGTTTTAGAGACATATTTCCTGAGAGCTCATTGTCAATATTTCTATCTATAATTAGATTTGAAGTCAAAATCTTTTTAGGACTGGATTCTAAATTTTTAACTATCTTTGTTATACCCTCATAGTTTCCCTTATAAGGAATTGTAATATCCATAGTTTGTACAGATAGTTCTTCAAAAATTTCTTCACTAGGATGTCCAAAACTCATGTCTAATATATGAACATTTTCATCTTGCAATAAACCGTTTAATAAATAAATAATTTCTGGCTGACTTAGACTCCCAAAATATTTGCCTAATATAGATTCTTTTTCTATACCTAATCTCTTCCACTCTTTATCTATACTATCCTCTTTTCTTAAGATTTCGTTCATCTTGGCAATTTCCTCTTCATATTGGATTTTCTTCTCATTTAAATCCACTAATTTTGTTTTTTTGAGGATCTATTACAAATTTAAAAACCAATAGGATTATAATTATGCCTACCAATGCAGATAATAAAATTTTCTCATTCTTTGTTAGTTTCCTCTGGCTCAGGTTCTTCATTAGGGGACTCTTCTCCTTCAATTGGCTTTTGTTCATTTTCCTTCACATCCTTAAGGCTAATATTTAAAACAAAATTATAATACAATTCTTCACTAGATATATTAGAAATAAATATTTCATGAAAATCTTCTATAGTTTCTAAGCTTTTTCCTAATTGTGCTATTGCCCATTTGTCCTTTGAATAACCTATTATCTGAATATTATCAGTGTACATACTAATAGAGGTAAAAAAAACACCTCATTGGGAATTTTATAATTTATATTATTGAGTAAATAGCTGTCTATAACACTGGCTTCTTCAATATTTTTATCTAGTATTCTAATCTTTTCCAATGACTCATTAAACTTAATTACCTCTTCTTCTTTTCCTTTATTTCCTCTATTTTTTTTATTTACTCTTTCATCTTCCGCAACTATTTGCAGTTTCTTAACATCCCTAGAGAGTTTTTTTTAATTTTTAATTGATTGGATAATGTAAATATTATAAAAAAAACAAACTTAGGCCTAGGACTAGAATATATAATATTATTTTCTTATCTATAGTAAATTCAGATTCCTCTATATAACTCTACAAAAAAATTCAAATCATTCATATCTACACCTCTATATTCCTAATAATTGTACCTATGGAATTAATGTATTTGTGAATTTCACCATCAAATTTCACATTATCAAATGATTGTATAACTATGGACGGGATGTTGAAATAATTTACAAAAAAATCGGAAATTCCACTAATTTTGCTTCCACCACCATATAGTAGAATTGTGTTGATTTCATTGCCTCTTTCTCTAGTTAAATAATACCTAAAAACCATTTCTATTCTATCATTTAGATTTTCAAGGGAACTTTTGATTATATTTAGCAATTTGTTGTAGTCATCATCTTCACTTTTCATATAAGTAATGTTTTCTATTTCTGCTTTTCTTTCTTCCAATTCTCTTTTATTATAATTAAAGAAATTCGAGATGTTTTGATCAATATGTTTCATACCCATGTCTATAATTCTACTTACCATTATATTTCCATCTCTAATTATGGCAATTTTTGTACTATCATATCCTAAATCTACAGTAGAACAGGTTAGGTTATCTATAAAATAACTATGATTTAAAGTATTATTTTTTTATCAGTTTAGCAACAGAATTTGGCTGATAATCTAAAATTAAAGGATTTAAATCCAAATCTTTTATTAATTGAAAATGGCTTTCTACTATATTTTTGGAATAGCTATAAGTAATATATTTAATTTTTCAATGCCCTCTTCATATATTGGACCTATGGTTTTAAACTGGACAATATAATCCTTTGGATACATTGGAATATAATCCTCAATTTGGTATTTTAAAATATTTTCTATTTCATCTTCTTCTACCTTTGGAATAATTACTTCTCGAGTTATGATAAGGGAGCTGTTTATGCTTAGATAGACATTTTTTTGTCTTTATTTTTCTATTGTTTATTTCTTGGTTTAATATATAGTAAATTAAATCCTTGTCCAATATTTTTCCATCTATATAGGCATCCTCCGGTGTGGGTATGGAAAATAGTTATCTATTACAATGCCATCTTTGGTACTTTTCCCCCCCTCAACCAATTTTATTTCGTAGGAGCCTAGGTCTAGGGAAAGGATTTTTTTTGGTGGTAAGAATGGTAAATTCAATAGACTTCGCCTCCTTTAGATTTTTCTTCTACATGTTCACAATTTCTAATTACGTAATTATTTGTACCACAAATAAAAATCATTCATGTACCAAAACAATATATTTTCTCCCCAAAATACTACTATCATAAAGGCTAAGCAAATAAATGGTCCAAAAGGTATGGGGGGGTCTTTTCTGCCTTTTATTTTAAAAAGTAATAATAAAATAGATATAATTGCACCAAGGAAAAAAAGATAAAAATATGGTTAAGACTATGTTTTTTTTAAACCCAATATAAACCCCCCCAATACCCCCCCTATTAATTTCATATCTCCACCACCCATGCCATCTTTAGAAATTATAATAATTAGTAAAAATACTCCACTGGATATAATTAGGCCTAATAGGCTATTTATTAAATTAGGCGATATATTGTACAATATATACTGTATTATTTTATAAATAATAGCTATAATCAAAATTAATAGATTTAAACCATTAGGTATAATTTGATGGTATAGGTCTATAAAAAAAATATAATTAATAATATACTGAGTATAATAGAATAAAATATAAAATCTATACTTAAACCAATTTTATTATAAAGTAATAAATAAAATAAACCATTAGAAAATTCAACTATTGGATATCGTAGGGAGATTTTCTCCCCCCCACAATATCTGCATTTTCCTCTTTGAACAACAAAGCTTAATATAGGAATTAAATTGTACCATTTTAAAGGAGTACCACAATTTGGGCAGTTGGATGGTGGATAAACAACAGACTGTCCCTTTGGTATTCTGTATATGCATACATTTAAAAATGAACCTATAATGGTTCCTAGTAGGAATATTAGTATAGACATTTATAGCCTCCTTTATGATGTGGTTAATTCGACAGAATTCGTGTAGGAACCAGTGTTTAATTTACTCAAGCGCTTTAATCTGCTTTAGGATCTTAATCTATTTTATGGAGTTGTAACTAATACAGCTTCATCTCCACTAACTTTTGCTTCCCCCCTGGTGTTACGACTATATTACCGTTTTTAAATTCAACTTTATATGGTTTTCCTGCATCAATATTCCCTATCTTTACAGGTGTAGTTGGGATCTTTTCTCCATCTAAATATTTTCAAACTCAATTTTATTATCTCCATCAGTCAATACAGTATTTTCAACAATATTAGGGTTATCAGCTAAATACATGGTTGCGGCCGATTTTAATATCCTAATATTTACATTGTGAGCTGTGACCTGAGATGTAAGTTTAGATCTGCTTAATCTTGGTACGGCTACAGCTGTCAAAACCCCCAATATAGCAATAACTACTAATATTTCAACTAATGTAAATCCCTCATTCTTTTCTTTTATCTTCTTTAAGATCCATTTAAACATATGTTTTCTCCTTTTCAATCTATTCTCATTAATAATACTCCTTAACAATTCCTATATATCCATAGTATTTACCATATCAAACATTGGCATGGCCATGGATATTACAATAAATCCTATTACTACAGCCATAAATACTATTAGTATAGGTTCCAATAAAGTGGTCATTTTTTTGCATGGAAGCCTCTACTTCTTCATCGTAGAAATCAGCAGTTTTATATAATATATCATCTAATGCCCCCCCTGATTCCTCTCCTATTTTATCATGGAATCTACCATAGGAGAGAATAATCCTATATCCTTTACGGCCTTAGACATAGGCACGCCTTTTCGAATATCTTCTTGTGCCAATTGAATTTCATAACCTACTACTTTATTTTCCACTACCCTAGATACTACATCTAAAGCTTGTAATAAAGGTATTCCACTGGATAATAATGTAGACAGAGTTCTTGTAAATCTAGAGGTAATTATTTTAATATTCATATTCTTAATACCTGGTAATTTGATTTTTAAACCATCAAAAAAATCTTCTGCCTTCCCCCCCAGTTTTCCCAAATAATCTTATTCCTAAAATTAAAGTCAAAATTATTCCTATAAATAAATACCAATATTTTGTTAGCCAATTGCTTATGGCAAGTAATACTAAGGTGGGTCTAGGTAGCATAGTTCCGTTACTTTCAAACATGCCTATAAATGTAGGCATTACTGAAGTTAATAAAATATTACCACTACTATAGATACAATACTTAATACTATGGGATATATTAAAGCACCCTTTACTTTGTTTTCAATATTAAATTCTTTTTCAAAATGAATTGCCATTCTCTCCATTATTATATCTAAATTTCCACTGACCTCCCCCCCAGCCTCTACCATATTGATTAACAGACTAGGAAATATTTTTTTTGTGTCTTTCCATAGCCTCAGATAGTGCCATCCCCCCCTTCTGTACATCTTCATATACAATGCCTATGGTCTTTTTAAGGGTCTTATTTTCAATCTGTTGTTCTAGTATATCTAAAGCCTCAACTACTCCAATTCCAGCATTTAACATGGTATAAAACTGCCGACAGAATACTGCCATATCTTTTTTTGCTAATCTTTTTTTTCAAATAATCCGGTATCCTTTATATCTATAGCTGTTTCCTTTTCTATATTCATGGGAATATATTTATTATTTTTTTTAGCATAGCCACAACTTCTGTTTCTGATTGAGCCTGGTGATAGCCTTCAATTATTTGACCCTTCTCCGATATAGCTTTATATTTATAGTTTCCCATTAATTCATCACCCTAAAAACATATTTTTTTTCACTATATCCTGACTTGCTGCTTGAGACAATACAATTTCTTTAGAAATTAACCCATTTTGAAATAGTTCTATTAGAGCCTGATCCATGGTTTTCATTCCCTGTTTCCTACTAGTTTGTATAACTGTATCTATTTGATGAATTTTTTTCTTCCCTTATTAAATTTCTAATGGCTGGGGTAGCTACCATAGTTTCAAAAACAGCTATTCTACCTTTATCATTAGACTTCGGTAATAATTGTTGGGAAATAATAGCTTGTAACACTGATGCCAATTGTACTCTAATCTGTTGCTGTTGATAAGGAGGAAATACATCTACTACTCTATCTATGGTCTTAGCTGCACCTACGGTATGCAGTGTAGAAAGCACAAGATGTCCAGTTTCTGCTGCTGTAAGGGCGATACTTATGGTTTCTAAGTCCCTCATCTCCCCCCCTACTAGAATCACATCTGGGTCTTGTCTCAGGGCTGCCCTTAATGCATTAGCAAAGCTATTGGAATCTGTGCCTATTTCTCTTTGATTTACCATGCTCCTATTGTGTTTATGTAGGTATTCTATAGGGTCTTCCAAAGTTAGGATATGGCAATTTCTTTCTTCATTTATTAAATTTATCATAGATGCCAAAGTGGTGGATTTGCCACTTCCCGTTGGCCCAGTTACTAATATTAATCCCCCCCTCGGTAGTCTAGATAGATCTTCTGCCACTTTTGGAAGTCCTAATTCTTGCATAGTTGGTATTCTAAAAGGTATAATTCGTAGTGCTATTGCATAACTACCCCTTTGCTTATATATATTAACACGAAATCTACTTACTCCTGGACGAGAATAGGAAGTATCTATTTCCCCCTTTGATTCTAATTCATTAAATTGTTCTCTGTCTAAAATTTCTCTAACTATTTTTTTATGTCCTCTGAATTTAGTTTCTCTTCGTTAAAATAGTTTAATGCACCATCTATTCTCAATATTGGAGGTACCCCTACTGTAAAATGAATATCAGATGCTCTATTTTCTATGGCATAATCTATTAAATTAAATAATTCCACATAATCCCTCCTAGCCCAATGTATAACCTGCCCTTAAAACTTCTTCCACAGTTGTTTGTCCTTTTAGTGCCAGATTTACTGCATCTTCTAATAATGTTGTCATACCTTGTTTTTTTTGCTGCTATTCTCAATTCATCTATACTAGCATTATTATCGATTAATTCTCGCATAGCTTCATTTACCATCATAATTTCATGGACAGCTATTCTTCCCCTATATCCATTATTACATTTATTGCAAGAACCAGGATGATATAGGCTTATATTTTCATTTGTATCTAGCCCTAATAAGGATTTTTCTGAATAATTGGCTTCATAGGTCATTCTACAATTTGGACATAATCCCTTTACTAGTCTTTGAGATACTACACCTATAACAGCAGAGGAAACTAAATAAGGTTCTATACCCATATCCATCAATCTTATAATAGAAGACACGCTGTCATTAGTATGCAATGTAGATAATACTAAATGCCCTGTAATGGCTGCTCTTACGGCGATTTCTGCTGTTTCAGAGTCTCTGATTTCTCCCACCATAATTATATCAGGTCCTGCCTTAAAATGGATCTTAAGCCAGAGGCAAATGTAAGCCCCCCGCCTTAGGATTAACCTGTACTTGATTTATTCCCTCTAGTTTATATTCTACTGGATCTTCTACTGTAATTATGTTTTTTTCAATTCTATTTAACTCCTTTAATGTAGCATATAATGTGGTGGTTTTTCCACTACCTGTTGGCCCTGTAACCAAAATTATACCATAGGGTTGTTCTAAGATTTTATTAAATGCTTCTAAATTTCTCTCATTAAAGCCCAATTCATCCTTAGAAAACATGAAATTAGATCTATCTAATAATCTTAATACAATTTTTTTCCCCATAAACTGTAGGTATGGTAGATATACGAATATCTATTTCCCTTCCATTAATTTTAGTTTCAACCCTACCATCCTGAGGAATTCTTTTCTCTGCAATATTCATTTTCCCCCCCATAATTTTAATCCTAGTAACTATAGCAGATAAGGAGACATTTGACAATTTCATAATCTCATGTAAATCTCCATCTATCCTAAGTCTCACACGTATGTCCTCAGCATAAGGTTCTATATGTATATCGCTAGCCCTCAAATCTACAGCTTGTTCGATAATAGAATTGATTAATTTTACTATAGGGGCAGAGGCAACCTCTAATAGTTCCTCTTCTAATTCTTCTTCATAATCGATTTCATAGGAATCTTTAAACTCTTTTAGCATCTTTTCAGTGGATTCCCGTCTATAAAACTTATCTATATTTTTTTCGTATTGCTTCTTTAGGAGCTATTACAGGTTGAATTTCATATTTAGTAAATATTCTCATATCATCTATTGCAAAAAAAATTTAATGGATCTGCCATAGCAACTATTAGGTAATCATTCTTTTTATCTATGGCTATTAAATCATATCTTCTAGCAATATTCTCTGGAACCTCCAACACAATCTCTGGATTGATTAAATATTTTCTAAATCTACATGGGGGTATTCCCAGCTGAAATTCTAAAACTTCCATAATATCATTATCTGTAAGGTATCCGTCATCTACCAAAACTTCACCTAGTTTTTTTTCCCTGTAGATTTTTGCTCTTTTAATGCATTATTTAGTTGATCTTGTGTAACCTTATTAGAATATAAAAGGAGTTCTCCTAATTTTATATTGGATCTTTTCATTATTTTCACCCTTTTCCTGTTTTATGCCTAATTATATTATTCTACATAAATTTCTAGAGTCCTTCTTATTTCTTCAAAATTTTTAAAAATATTTTTAAAATTTTCATCTAACCAAATTGACTGACTATACAAACCCTGATTTATCAGCATAGATAGCCCATTTATTGTATAATATCCCCCCCTTTCTTCTGCCATCTCAAGAAAGTTTGTTTTCCTTGGTTTATAAATAATATCATAGACAATTAAGTTTTTAGGAAACTCTTCTAAGGATATAGGAATTTCTTCTATATTTGGATACATGCCTACAGATGTACAATTAATTACCATATGAATTTCTTCTTTTTTTACATTGTTTAGGGATAAATCTCCATATTCAATATTAATATTTGGAAATTGCCTTCCTATTTTCATTACCAATTTTCTACTATTATCTATATTTCTATTATTTATATAAAGCTTTTTAACATCAGCTAAAGCTAAAGATGTAGATATGGCATTAGCTGCGCCACCTGAGCCTAATATTAAAATGTTTTTATTTTTAACATTAATATTATTGCCTTCTAGGGATTTCATAAAGCCTAAACCATCAGTATTATAGCCAATTAATTTTCCATTTTCATTTTTTTACAGTATTTACAGCTCCAATTAATTTTGCCTCTTTGGATATTTCATCTAAATAGTCCATGATCTTGATTTTATATGGAATAGTAATATTAAATCCTTGTATATTCATGGCTTTAAAGCTTTGAATGATGTTTTCTATATTATCTTCCTTAATATCAAATACTAAATATACATTGTTTAAATTATTTATTTTATAAAATTCATTATGTATATTTGGTGATAGAGATTTTGATACTGGATGCCCTATTAAACAAAAAAAAGTTTAGTTTCCCAATTTATTTCCATAATTTCACCTCTTTTTCTAAAATCATTATACCATATTTATCTATAAAATATGTTTATAAAAAAAATGTTCTTATCAATTATGATAAGGTTTGTTATGATATAGCTTTCCTTCTTTATACATTTAATTTAAAAATTAGAGTAAATAAAAAAAACATAAAAACTCAGAATATATATAGGAGGTGAATTTTTTTTGAAAAAAAATAAAATATTATTTTTCATCTTGGCTTTTGTGCTAATTGCATCTACCATAGGGTGTACACCACGGCAAATGAGGTTAAATAGAACTCAGACTAGATTAGGTGTAGAGAGACCTAATAATGTAGCTAGAAGAAATAATCTAGTGAATCCTAATATAGGTCCAGGGCCCAATATAACTGGTAGGAATACAATTGTAAATCCCAATGATAGAACTGGTACCAATAGTATGACTGGCAGAAATACAATTGTAAATCCTAATACCAGTAATCTAATTGGAAGGAATACTGTCAATGACCCTAATCTTAGAAATAATGTGGGTAGTATTACAGGAGGAAATGTAGCAGATACTGATCTAATGGCCAGATCTAATTTTATCGCAAAAAGAATAACAGATTTAAACGAAGTAGATAAAGCCTCAGTAATAATAACAGGAGATACAGCTTTAGTTGGGGTAGACATTAAAAACAATATTCAGGGGGGGAAATTGACCACAGATTTAAAACGAAGAATTGAAACAAGTGTCAGAAACACTGATAGTAGAATAAAAAAATGTAGCTGTAACTGCTGACCCAAATTTAGCTACTAGAATTAGAGATATGGTTTTTGATATAGAAAAAGGAAGGCCATTATCTGGTTTTGCAGTTGAAATAAAAGAGATTCTAAGAAGAATCACACCTGTACAATAAATCCAGGGATGCCCCCCCTGGATTTATTTTTAAAAGGTATAGGATAGATTAAAGGAAAATACTGAATTAGTTTTATCTTCAATGGTTATAACTAAGGACATAAAATTATCTAATTCATAGGCCTCGTAGAAATAAGTAGTATAGCCATCTTCACTATGTTTCATGGCCTTATTGCCATATAATTCTATCACTTTTTCGTGGTTATCTCCAACTTTAAGTCCTCTATAGGTAGAATATTCTTTGCCTTTAACTGCTATCAAATCTAAAATTTCCTCAAAATTTTTATCTGATGGATTATCATAGTAATAAATAATTATTCCATCTTTTTCAAGACTATAAAGTACTATATTATCATCATAGGGGGAAACATCTACTTTGGTTTTCGTTCCTCCAGCGAGTAAGTTTTTTTAGCTCTAATAAATTACTATTTAGACTTAAATATCTATTATCACTAGTTTTTATATAAAAATCCTCATCTATTAATTCTTTTCCTAATAATTCAGGTGAATAATCTGATATTACAAGGAAAGGAAGTTCATACCATTCAGCATTTATTCTCATTGAAACATAAAGTTCACCATCCCCCCCTGTTACAGTTAAATAATTTTTAGCTTTTTTTTATCGGATTCTAATCCATCACTACTACCAAATCTATCCAACCCACCTCGGTAATCATCTTGAATAAAGGCAATAATATCACCTTTACTTACTTTCATTGGGCTATTAAATAAATTTTTTTTCCTGGAAAACAGGCTTACCATCTTCAATGGTAAAATGTATTTCAATATCTGGAACAATATCAACAACTATTTCAGATATTTTATGTTCAAAATTTTGCCCATTCCACTTATAAGTTTCATTATGTGAGAAACCTTCAAATAGTATTAAACTTTCTTCTTCAATAAATTCTGGATAGTCCGCATAGCTTATTGAGGAGCTTATCATATCCATTTTTATATTATTATTTGCTGAATCGTATTTTACAATATCAACTCCAATAAATCCTGCTGTACCATCAGATGCCTTTCCATATAAGGCTATTTCTTTTCCATTGCCAGTATTTAAAACACCTAATATATTCATTATATAGCTTTCTTCTTGGAATATTTTATCCCATTCTTTTGTCTCACTATTATAGGATAAAATAAAAATTTTAGCATCCCAGTCTACTGACTTCCCTGATGTATCGTATGTACATATAATTTCGGGAATTTCTTCTCCTTTTAAGAAAACAAAATTCAAATTATAGTTTGCATCCTCTGGTATATAATCTAAAACATTGCTTTTATTGATGTAAGTTTTCTTTTCTTCATCAGTTAGAGGTTCCCTCTTTTCTATAATATCACTATCTTTATTGCCTAGAATATTATCCTGTTCTTCTAGGTATACCAGTTCTTTTTTTTCCACATCCTGTTACCAATAAAATTATCACTAATAATAAAAATAAAAACTTTCTATTCATATTTCCTCCTTGTAAAATTAAGATTTATTTTGCAAAATAGTTGTTTATATCATACCACACACTACAATACCATACAACACGAAGGAGACTATTCCTATAGTTAAAATTAAAAACTGGTTTCCCTATTAGAGCTACCAGTTTTTTTAATCCCTATTTTTAATATTAATCTCTCAATTCCCTATAAAGTTTATCTATGGCCTTTTTTTTCTATGCGAGATACATAGGACCTGGAAATTCCTAATAATTTTGCAATTTCCCTTTGGGTTTTACAGCCTCCATCTATTAGGCCATATCTCAATTGTATAATTATTTTTTTCCCTGTCTTTTAAAACCTTCTCGATGGCTTTGTCTAGTCTATTGACTTGGATTTTTAAATGTACTTCATCAGAAATATCATCTACATCTGTTCCCAGTATATCTAATAGAGAAATTTCATTTCCTTCTCGATCTATGCCAATAGGTTCTTGTAATGATACTTCTACTTTGGATTTTTTTATCAGAGCGGATGGTCATTAGGATTTCATTTTCAATACATCTTGCCGCATAAGTAGCCAATCTAGTACCTTTATTCATATCAAAAGTTGAAATCGCCTTAATTAATCCTATGGTGCCTATGGATATTAAATCATCAATATCCTTTCCAGTATTATTGTATTTTTTTTACTATATGTGCAACTAATCTAAGATTCCTCTCTACTAAAATATTTCTTGCTCTTTCGTCTCCTTCCATGTAGAGTTTTAAATAGTATTCCTCTTCATCCTTAGTAAGCGGATTTGGAAAAGAACTACTACTAGATATATACCCTGTAAATATTAAAAAGGGTTCCCAAAACCCTCCTAACGAAAATATAGTCTGTACTAGCATAAGGAACACCCCCACCACTATCCCATATTAAATTATATGTGAAAATAGTAATAGTGGTGCCAGTCCTAATGATTAATCTTATAAATTTCTTTTGAAATTTTTTTCAAAAATTGGTGCAGCGGCTTTTGCGCCTGATATTCCCTCTTCTATAAATACAGTAATAATATATTTAGGTTTTTTTACTTGGAAAAAAAGCCTGAAAACCAACCATGTATTGTCATTTTCCTATTAAATATAGCCTGAGCAGAGCCAGTTTTTCCTCCTCCACCACCCACTTCTTTTAAATCAATATTTTTTTGCTGTACCCTTGTTTATTACATCTATTAAATAGTCCTGAGAAATTCTACAAATATCCTCTGAAAGTATTCTCCTATCTTCTTCTCTATGATATTTTTTTTAATTATATTTCCATTAATATTTGTCATACCTTCAATTATACTAATATCTTTTTCTATGCCATTATTGACTATAATCATCATCATATTTGTAATTTGTAAAGGAGTGGCCTCTATACTCCCCCCCTGACCAATGGAAATATTCCCTATGGCTGGACCTTGAATCTCATTTCCAAAAGGCAGATTTCCTGATATTTCTTCCATTAATCCTATATTAATTTTTCTCCAAAACCTAATTTCCTTGCCATATCTATGATTTTATTGCTACCTAATTCTCTCCCCAGCTGAATAAATGCAGAATTACAGGATTTTGAAAAAGCCTCATTTAATCCTAAATATCCATGGCCATGGATATTATTACATTTAATAACAGTATCATTAATCTCTTCGTAACCTTTGCAGTAAAATAATTTATTTTGAAAGTCCATATTTTCTTCTAGAGCTGTCAATAATACTACTATTTTAAATAGGGAACCTGGTGGATATGCCACTTGTATAGCCTTATTATATAAGGCCATATCTTCACCTTTTAAATACTCATCTATATCTTCTGGATTGAAATTTGGCCTACTGGCCATCCCTAATATATCCCCCCCTGTATCTGCATCAGCCACAATAACAGCACCATTTACCCCTTCCTCATCTAAATATCTTCTACTACCTTTTGTACATTATAGTCTATGGTAAGCTTAACTCCATTGGGAATATTGGGGGGGTCTATTTCTTTTCCAACTGTATATTCCCCACCGAAAATAATGTTTTTTCTATCATCGGCCTCTAGAAATAAACTTCCATTATCAATAGAAGTTAGAATTTCATCATATACCTTTTCTATACCAGTCTCTCCTCTATTTTCTGATTTATTAATATATCCAATAATATGGGATAGTATATTGTCTTTATTATATCTATAGATTCTATTGGCAAAATAAATGTCCTTATTGCTTTCCATATTCAATACAGTTGATTTTAATGGAATATCTATAATATTTTCTTTATTCTTTATATAATCCTCCAGCTGTTTTTCATTTAATTCACTATTTTTTTAAAATATAGTCTCTTAAATTTTCATTTTTTTTCTAAAGTATTTTTATATACAAAGCCAATTAAAATTTTGTCTTTATTCGTCAAAGGAACAAGATTTCTGTCGTATATGGCTCCCCCCCTATTGGATTCTAATTTTATTTCTTTTCCTCTCTGTTTTAAGGCTAATAATTTTAATTCTTCATGTCTTTTTATTTGTAACCAATATAGTCTTCCTATTAGACCAGAGAATCCCATTAAAAGAACTAAGACTAGGCTAATTACTCTATTATAGATAGTATTTTCCTTGTATCTTTTCATAAAAAAACCTCCCTATTTTATTGTTGCCAATAAATAGGGAGTCTATTAATTATTTTTCTAATATGGAGTTTATTTTAGTAGCGATTATATCTATGGCTACTTTATTATAGCCTCCTTCCGGAATAATTATATCCGCATATTTTTTTGCTAGGTTCTACAAATTGTAAATGTGCAGGCCTTACAGTAGTCATATACTGGCCTATAACAGAATCTATAGATCTACCTCTTTCTTTAATATCTCTTTCAATTCTTCGTATGACTCTAACATCTGAGTCCGTGTCTACAAATATTTTAATATCACATAAGTTTCTAATATCTTCATTATTTAGTATTAGAATTCCTTCTAGTATTATAATATCTTTAGGCTCTACTCTTATAGTTTCTTCTTTTCTAGTATGTCTTTCAAAATCGTAAATAGGTTTTTCTATGGCCTCATTATTTAATAATTTCTTTAAATGTTCAATTAGGAGTTCGTTATCAAAAGCAAAGGGGTGATCATAATTAGTCTTTATTCTTTCTTCAAAAGTCAAATGGCTTTGATTTTTATAATAGGAATCCTGTTCAATAATAGCTACATTTTTGTCCTGAATAGATTTTAGAATTTCTCTAGATACTGTGGATTTACCAGAGCCTGTCCCACCTGTAATTCCTATAAGTATTGGCTTATCCATACTATCAGTCCTCCCTTGGCTTTCTAATAATATCAAACTTTTCAACTTCCTCTTTCATTTTCATTTTAATTATTTGCTGAGGATGAGGTGCTACATCTATTTCATTTCCTTCTTCATCCCAAATTTCTTCTATTTCCTGGGAAAAGTATTCCTTATTTGGTCCAAATATTTCTATATTATCTCCCTTAAACATTCTATTCCTTTGTTCTATTGTGGCTAATTTTGTTTCATTATCATAATCTAGTATTAAACCTACAAAATCGTAGCCTCGAATATAGGAGCTGGTAGTATATACCTGATCCTCCTCCGTAGGTTTTCTAAAATAAAATCCAGTAGTAAAGTCCCTATGGCTTACCTTTTTTTTATTTCATCTAAGAGTTTTTCATTAAATTTATAGTTTTCTAGCTCCTTATAGTATTGGTCTATAGCCATTCTATAGGATCTAATGACTGTAGACACATAATAGGAAGATTTTACTCTCCCTTCAACTTTAAAAGATTTGATTCCTGAATCTATCAATTTATCTATATATTCTAACATACATAAATCCTTAGAATTCATTATAAAAGTACCTTTTTCGTCTTCAAAAACGGGGAAATATTCTCCTGGTCGCTTTTCTTCTACTAAATGATACTTCCATCTACAAGCTTGGGCACAATCTCCCATATTGGCATCTCTACCTGTCATATAATTGCTTAATAAGCACCTGCCAGAATAAGAAATGCACATGGCTCCATGGACAAAAGTTTCTATTTCTAAATCCTTTGGAATCTTATTTGCTATTTCTTCAATTTCCTTTAAGGACAGTTCCCTAGCTAAAACAATTCTTCTAATACCTAATTCATACCAAAACATTATGGTCTCATAATTAGTTACACTAGCTTGAGTGCTTAAATGAATAGGCAAATCTGGTGCCGTTCTTCTAATTATAGAAAAAAAATCCCTGGGTCTGATACTATTACTCCATCTATATTATTATTGTATAATTCTAATATATATTCTTCTAATCCATCTAAATCCTCATTATGAGGAATAATATTCATAGTTACATATACCTTTTTGTTTCTATTATGAGCGAATTCTACTCCTTCTTTTATTTCTTCCATGGTAAAATTTTTAGAGGCAGTTCTTAAGCCAAAGGCTTCTCCCCCCCCTAGATATACTGCATCTGCTCCATATATTATGGCCATTTTTAATTTTTCCAAATCTCCTGCTGGTGCCAATAGTTCTATTTTTTTTCCAAATTCTTTACTCCTCTCTATAACTTAGGGCTATTCCATCTCCAATAGGTATAATGGCGGATATATACCCATCTATTTCATTAATATATTTTAGATAATTTCTCAATCGCTTTACTATGGTCTTTTTTTCTTCGGACCACTAATTTATCAGAGGCCACCATGCCCCCCCTAAAAAGCACATTGTCTGAGACAATTAAGCCTCCTGTTTCTAATAATTCCATGCATAGGTTAAAAATTCTAAATACTGTCCTTTTGCTGCGTCTAAAAATATAAAATCGTATTTTCCTTCTAAATTAGATAGTATTTCCTCAGCTTCTCCTTCTATAATATTTATTCTATCTTTGTATGTGGTATTATTTATATTCTCTTTAGCCAATTCTACCATATTTGAAGATCTTTCAATAGTGGTAATCCTTGCATATTCGTTGGCCTCTGCATTATAAGAGCAGAATACCCAATAGCAGTACCAATTTCTAATATATTTTTTTGGCTGGTGGATTTTTAGCAATAGTTTTAAAAACTGGGCTACTTCTTTTTCCACTATAGGTATGTGATTATTATCAGCATATATTTCTAAATTCCTTAAATAGGCCTGATTTTCTGGCAAAATACTTCGTATATAGTCTTCTATATATTCTTCATTTATATTACTCAAATTTAGATTTTCCTCCTTTGCATAAATTAATCGTGGTTTTCCACGATTAATTTAAAACTATTTATTAGGATTAGCTTTTTTTTATGTTCTTCATAGGTCCTAGAAAAAGTATGGCCTCCAGTGCCATCTTCTTTAGTTCTAAAATAAAGATAATCTACATCTGCAGGGTTTAATGCTGCAATTAAGGATTTTTCCCCCCCTGGTGAGGCAATAGGATAAGGTGGTAATCCCTCATGTATATAGGTATTAAAATCTGATTGTATTTGTGTATCCTTATCTGTCAATACTTCTTTTCTTTCTCCTAATGCATATTGGACTGTGGCACAGGATTGCAAAAGCATTCCATCTTCTAGTCTATTATGAAAACAGCAGAAACTAATTCTCTTTCCTCATCTAATCTGGCTTCTCTTTCAATAATTGAGGCCAAGGCAACTACTTCATTTAATGTTAAATCATATTTTCCCATGTCTTGTTTAATTCTATTTTCATATACTTCATTGAATTGGCTTAGCATCTTATCTATAATCTCCTCTTCTGTAACACCAATATAGACCTCATAAGTAGATGGAAATAGAAAGCCCTCTAGCCCTTGACCATCTTCTAATTCTTCTAAAAATTGATGCTTGTCCTGGAAATTATTTTTGTCTGAAACTAATTCTAAAATCTATCTTTATTTACTAATTCTTGTTCTGATAATCTATCAGCCATTTGGCGAATCTCGTAGCCTTCAGGAATAGTAAATCTTGCTACATTTTCATTTTTACTACCCTTAGTTAATTCATCAATTATATCATATACATCCATACCTGTATTTAGCGCATAATTACCTGCTTTTAGTTTGTTTCCTGATTCTTTATTTCTTATGGCTATTTTAAATATAGATTTATTTTTGATTAATCCTTGTTGAAATAGGATATCTGAAATTTTAGAACTAGAGCTTCCCTCTGGTATCTCCACAGATATTTCTTCTGGATTAGTTTTATTTACTGCTAGAAACTGTCTATCATAATAGGTTTTACTCCCTATTATTAAGACAACAACAATTAACAGGAAAATGATTTTCCTCATACCATTTTTTTTATTCTTAACTAATTCTTCCATAAAATCTCCACCTTCAATAGATGTTCATCTATATATTATACATTAACGATCTAATTTTATTCAATATCTATGGCCTCTCCTATGATTCCATTTATATCTTGGATCATTTGAGAAAATCTTAATTCTGCTTGAAAATAACTGTTTATTATTGGATTAAGTGTTAGGACTTCTTCTAATTTGCCTATTTTTTTTAATTTCTTCTTCATCAATATCCTTACCGCTCATATAATCTATTTGTAATTGTAGTATTTGTTCTTGGAAATCTTCTACCATTTCCTTATTTCTTTCATTTTCCTCTAGGGCATCCTTTCTTTCCATAAAAGATTTATATTCATCTGAATCCTTTATGGCTCTAGCTAATTGATGAGCTAAGTCATAAACATTATTCATATTATTCCCCCCAATTTTTATTAAAAATAAAAACAAATCATTTAATATAATATTATATCATTAATTGCCAATTTTTAATAGATATAAAGATCAAAAAAACTAGTCTATTATAAACAGACTAGTTTTTTTTATATTATACTTCCATTATTATTGGCAAAATCATAGGATTTCTTTTAATTTTCCCATATATAAAGGCTCTTAGAGCGTCTCTAATATTAGATTTTAGTGTAGCCCAATCTGTTATATTTTTTTCTCACATTCTGTCAATACATCCCTTACAACGGTTCTGGCTTCTTCCATTAAATCTTCAGATTCTCTAACATATACAAAACCTCTAGATATGATATCTGGCCCTGCAATAACCTTTCCATCTTGTTTGCTCATGGTAACTACTACTACTATTAAACCATCTTCTGAAAGATGTTTCCTGTCTCTTAGTACAATATTTCCTACATCTCCTACACCTAATCCATCTACTAAAATATTTCCAGCTTGAACAGATTTGCCAAAGCCTGCTGAGTTTTTAGTAAATTCGAACACGGAGCCATTTTCTCCTAATAATATATTTTCCTCAGGCATTCCCAAATCCATAGCTAATTCTGCATGTTTTTTTAGATGTCTATGCTCCCCGTGGACTGGTATAAATATTTTGGTTTTAATAATGTATGAATTAGTTTTAATTCTTCCTGGCAGGCATGCCAGATACATGGACATCTGCCAAGGCTTCATATATGACTTCTGTTCCTAGTTCCATTAATTTGTTTATAACTCTAGATACGGTTTTTTTCATTGCCAGGTATGGGAGAGGCAGATATTACTACTAGGTCTCCAGGGACTAGTTCTATTTTCCTATGTTCTGAAAATGCCATTCTAGATAGGGCTGACATAGGTTCACCCTGACTACCAGTTGTAAGTATGACTATTTCATTGCTTTGGTATTTATCCATATCATTAATATCTATTATAGTATCTTCCTTCATCCTTAGGTATCCTAATTCCTTGGCCACATTTACCGTATTGATCATAGACCTTCCTGATACAACTACTTTTCTATCATAGAGTTCTGCAGCATCTACAACTTGCTGTACTCTGTGAACATTGGATGCAAATGTGGCTACAATTATTCTTTGAGGTGCCTTTAGGAATATATCATTAAAAGTATCCCCCCCTACGGTTTTTCTGACATAGTATAGCCTGGCCTTTCCACATTAGTACTATCTGCCAGTAAAACTAATACCCCCTTGCTACCTATTTCTGCAAATTTGTGCAAATCTATTAGATTATCGTTAATAGGTGTAAAATCTATTTTAAAGTCTCCCGTATGACATACCACACCTACAGGTGTATTTATAGCTAATGCTACACTGTCTGGAATACTATGGCTGGTTTTAATAAATTCAATAGAAAAAAAATACCTAGTTTAATAGTGTCCCCCCCTGCCTTTACTTGATTTAGCACCACATTATTCATATTATGTTCTTTTATTTTGTTTTCCAATAGGCCTAGAGTTAGTTTTGTACCATATACAGGCACATTTAATCTTTTCAATACATAGGGTAACCCTCCAATATGGTCTTCATGGCCGTGGGTCAATACTATGCCTTTAATTTTCTCTTTGTTTTTAAATAGATAGGTAATATCTGGTATTACTATATCGATTCCCAACATTTCATCTTCAGGAAAACTCATACCACAGTCAATAATGATAATATCGTCCTTATATTCTAATATAGTAATATTTTACCTATTTCCCCTAGTCCTCCTAGTGGAATAATTTTTAATTTGTTTGGCTTTCTTGCCATTTTATCATCTCCTCTTAGATTTAATTTCTCCATTTTTAAATTTATATATTAGTAAACAGCTTTAAAAAAAATAAATCCCAAAATGGGATTTATTCTTGACAGTCCGCACAGTATCCAAAAAAATTTTACATTGTGGTCTACAATTTTAAAGCCATTTTCCTTTTCAATTTCATTTTCTAATTTTTCTAATAAGTCTAGTTTAACCTCCATAATTTCTCCACATTTTAAGCAGATTAAATGGTGGTGATTTTCAGAGTTTACATTTAATTCATATCTATTAAATCCATCATCAAAATTTAATTTATAAATAATATTCAAACTCTCTAATAATTGCAAAGTCCTATATACAGTGGCTATACCTATTTCTGGATAATTGATTTTAACAATATTATAAATCTCCTCTGGACTTAGGTGATTTTCTTGATTTTCAACTATTACATCTAATATGGCTCTTCTTTGGGTAGTTAATTTATATCCTTCTTTTTTTTAATAATTCCTTAACCTTTTCCATATCAAAATCCATTTTTTTTCACCTGCTTGTATCTATATTCCTATTGTAAATTTTCTTTTTGTATTTCTTCATAAACTTCTATTACTTCCTTAAGTTCTTCTTCATCATCTATACCTGATAAAATTACTTCTCCAAAATCATCATATTCGATTCTAAGTAAATAAGTTCTCAATTCAGGTTCATCCATAGGAAGAAGAGCTGCATAATCGGTATCATTTATGCCAAAGGTTGCCAGCACTTGAAATTCTACTTCGTTTCCCATTTCGTCTAATAAAATTATTTTATCATCCATAGTATCACCTTCTATCTAAATATACTTGCAATATATAAGTAGCTGCCACTGTGTCTATTACTTTTTTTCGCTTTTCTCTACGGACATCTCCCTCTATTAGAAGTCTTTCAGCAGATACAGTGCTTAGTCTTTCATCTTCTAAAATTATTTCCACATCTACTCGTCTCTTTAATTTTTCTACAAAGTCTAATACTTTTTCTCCTTGAGGTCCTATGGTATTATTCATGTTTTTAGGAAATCCAATTACTATTTTACTTATATTGTACTCTTCAATTATAGCTTTTATTTCCTCTATATCTTTTTTTTATACTCTTTCGCCTTATGGTCTTTAAGCCCTGAGCAGTAATTAACAAGGGATCTGATATTGCCACCCCCCAATAGTCTTATCTCCCACATCCAGCCCCCCCATTATTCTTTCCATATTTTCACCTATTCTATATTACCTTTATACAAAATTCTGGACAATTTCTCGCACAATAGCCACATAATATACAGTTTTCATTGGGCTGAGCCTTACCATCTATGATTTCAATTCCATTTTGTTTACAGGTTTCGATGCAATTTCCACAGCCAATACAATAGTCTGCAACGATTAATTTCCTTTTCTTCTTCCTTAAATTTTCCTTTAAATCCTCTGGCACAAAGCTTTATTCATTAAGGATATATTAGAATCAATTTCCTCCATAGACTGCATTCCTATGGCAAAGGAATCTATAAAAGGTATGGACTTTACAAAATTAAAAGCCTTTTCCATATTAGCTATTAAATGCCCTCCCCCCCCTAGGGGTTTCATTCCATATATGCCTTTACCTAATTTATGGGCTTCTTCTATAGCATTTAACATTTCATCAATACTACCATCTTGTATTCCAATTCCCTTCATATTTATAATGGGATGAATTATTTCAATTTCCTTATATTTTTGGCGCCTAATACACCTTCTATTCTATGGGTAGATATGCCTATGGCTCTTATTAAACCCTTTTCCTTTGCTTCAAGAAAGTATTCAATGGCCTCATAATGGCCTCTAATCGTATGGATACTTTCCTGTTCATGTAATAGAAAATATCAATATAATCCGTATTTAATTCTTTTAAGGCTAAATCTAAACTCTCCTTTGCCAATTCTTTTGAGTAGGCATAGGTTTTAGTGACTATTACATAATCTTTTCTATCTATACCCTTTAATGCTTCTTTTATATATTTATAATTATCATATATTTCGGCAGTATCTATAAAATTTATTCCACTTTTATAGGCATGTTGAATTAACTCTGCTCCCTCTTTAATACTCAAATTTGCTTGAAATGGAGTCATAGTCAAGGAACCAAAACAAAGTCTAGATACTTCTATATTAGTCTTCCCTAGTTGCACTCTTTCCAATTAATACACTTCCTGTTCTACAAAGCTTATTTCATATAAATAGATTATTTTTTATCTTTTAAATAGTATTCTAAAACTTCCTCTAATAATTCATCTCTTTCCACTTTTCTAATTATACTTCTTGCATCACTATGGCTAGTAATATAAGTGGGATCTCCAGACAATATATATCCAATTATTTGATTAATAGGGTCATAGCCTTTTTCCTCTAAGGCCCCCCCATAAACTGTAAATAATATTTCTCTAACCTCATCTGCCCTTTCACTTGGTGGTTCGAATTTCATAGTTTCATTAAAATTATTATTCACGAAAACACCCCCTATAATAAATATACCATATTAGAGATATAATATACAGTAGGGAAAACAAATCTAATTAAATAGTTTATATACTAATTTAATTGTTTTCTGACAATATTCTCTACCATATTCATTGCTTCATCAATTTTATCTAGGTCTTTACCACCAGCCTGTGCCATATCTGGACGACCACCGCCACCACCGCCAGTGATTTTGCAATATCTCTAATTAAATTTCCTGCATGTAAACCTTTATCTGTTAAGTCTTTTGTCACCATGGATACAAAGGAAATCTTTCCATTATGAACTGAGGATAATACTATAACACCAGTACCTAATTTGCTTTTAATCTCATCTCCTAGGTTTCTTAGGGAATTCATATCCATATTTTCTACTTTATAAACCACTAGATCAATTCCATCTATGTCTTTTTATCATTTATTATTTCATCTACAATCGATAGGGCCATTTAGATTTTAAGGCTTCTAATTCTCTTTCCTTTTCTTTAATTCTTCCATTAAGTCTCCAGCCTTATCTATTAAGCCTTCCCTATTGGTTTTCAAAGTATTACCTAGATTATTTAAATCCTCTTCTATTTCATTTAAATATCTATATACTTCTTCTCCTGTAATAGCCTCAATTCTCCTTACTCCTGAGGCTATACTAGATTCTGATATTATTTTAAATAAAGCTATATTTCCCGTATTATCTACATGAGTACCTCCACATAATTCCATAGAGAAGTCCCCCCCCATTTGCACTACCCTTACTTCTTCTTCATATTTATCGTCAAATAAGCCTATTACTCCCATTTTTTTTGGATTCTTCTAAAGTGGTTTCTAGAGTTTTTATATCTAAATCTGCTAGAATTTTTTTCATTGACAATTTTCTCAATTTCTCTTAACTCTTCCTCTTTTACAGCTTCAAAATGAGTAAAGTCAAATCGTAATCTATTGGGCAAAACTATGGAACCAGCTTGATTTACATGTTCTCCTAAAACTTCTTTTAGAGCCTGATGTAGTAAGTGGGTAGCAGAGTGATTTCTCATTATACTTTTCTTCTTTTTCATCTACTAATGTAGAAACTCTGTCCCCCCCTAGGGATACATTGCCTTCTTTAATTTTAACAAAATGGATTATAGTATTGTCTGCATATTTAGTATCTAAAACTTCTCCTAGGAAATTTTCATTTTTAATATAGCCAGTATCTCCTACCTGTCCACCAGATTCGGCATAAAATGGGGGGGTTTCTTTAATTATAATAATTCCTTCATGGCCTTCACTTATATTGTCAACTGATTTATTCTCTATAAATAGTCCTAATACTTCTGTTTCTAAGTTTAACAATTCATAACCTTTGAAATTACTATTATATTCACTGAAATCTATAATAGAGTCCTCATTTTCCATCCAGAATCAGCAGTTCTAGCTTTTCTAGCTCTTTCTCTCTGTTCCTCCATATATTGATTAAATTCAATTTCATCAACTGTAAATCCCTTTTCCTCTAGTATTTCCTTAGTTAGGTCTAAAGGAAAACCATAGGTATCGTATAGTTTAAAGGCCTTCTGGCCATTTAAAGAGTTTTTACCACTATTCTCCATTTCCTCAATATAATTTTCCAATATATGAATTCCCTGATCTATGGTTTCTTGGAATTTATCCTCCTCTGCACTAATCACTTTCTTTATATATTCTTCCTTTTCCTTTATATCTGGATATTCTACTTTCCAAGACTCTATGACTTCTCCTACTATGAAATTTAAAAATTCTCCTTCAATACCCAATAATTTACCATGTCTTGCTGCTCTTCTAATAATTCTTCTTAAAACATATCCTCTACCTTCATTACTAGGAAGAACACCGTCAGAAACTAAAAATACCATTGCCCTACTATGGTCTGTAATTATTCTCATAGAGGCATCCTTATTTGGATCTATGCCATATTCTGTATGGGATACCTTCTCTACAGCATTTAAAATATCCCTAATGGCTTTTATTTCAAATATATTATTTGCATCTTCCATAACTGCAGCAATTCTCTCTAATCCCATGCCCGTATCTATATTGGGATGAGCTAGTGGATGATAATTTCTCTCTTCATCTTTATCAAATTGGGTAAATACTAAATTCCATATTTCTATAAATCTATCGCATTCACAGCCTGGTTTACAGTCTTCGCTTCCACAGCCTACTTTCTCTCCCATATCTACATAGATTTCTGAACTGGGACCACAAGGGCCAACTTCTAATTCCCAAAAATTATCTTCTTTACCTAGGCGAACAATTCTATCTGTGCTTAAACCTATATCTTTATTCCATATTTCATAGGCTTCATCGTCCTCTAGATATACGGAAACCCATAGATTTTCCTCTGGAAGTCCTAGTCTTTCAGTTAAAAATTCCCAAGCCCATTCTATGGCTTCTTTCTTAAAATAATCTCCAAAGGAAAAGTTCCCAAGCATTTCAAAAAAAAGTAGCATGTCGTGCTGTTTTCCCCCCCACATTTTCTATATCTGCAGTTCTAATACATTTTTGACAGGTGGCAGCCCTTTTTTTTGTGGTGGAGTTTTTTTTCTCCTGTAAAATAGGGTTTTAATGGTGCCATTCCAGCATTTATAAGTAATAAGGATTTGTCTTCCTTAGGTACTAAAGAAAATGAAGGCATAATTAAATGTTCTTTTTCTTGGAAAAAGTTTAAAAATTCTTTTCTAATTTCATGTAATCCAACTTTTTTTCATATATTAAACACCTCTTTAATTTTAAGCTAAATTTAAAAAAATATGCCCCTACATAGGGGGGGACGAGAAATCTCAATTATCCTATATTTGGATTATAATTTAAACTTATAGCTTTGTCAATCAAACTAGGCCCCTTCTCTGTTATTTAACAAATATCCTAAAGGTAAAATAGATAAATTAACATTAGAGCTGCAGCTATGGTCCCTGTATCGTTAAATAAAAATACGAATATACTTCCAAATAAAATAACTATAAAACCTTTGTACAGCTTCCCATAGCTCTTTTTGATATTTTCTAGCATCTGTCCTTTGTATTTATATAGTAAAATTCCTAAAATAATTTCCGTAAACAAAATAATATTCCAGGAAGCATGAGCTAAATTCCAGAAAACCTGTCTTAATTTAGAATCTATTATTTCAAGAAACACATTCCAGCCACCAGCGCTCAAAGACTTTAAGGCCTTTCCTGCATGGGTAGGATTTGGATTAAATGCTACATCTAGTCCAGCCAATAATAATATGCCAATAATAACTCCCGCCAATAGAATAAATGTCTTTTTAAGGGAAAATTTCCTTTCTAATACTATTAATAATATTAACAAAAGTATTACTGTAGCAGATAAGGTTCCTCCCATATTGGCGCCAAAAATGGGCTAAGGCCTATTATTATTAAAAACATATAAAAAAAATGTAAGTAAAACCATATTAGATTTTCTTATATTAAATAATTGAGCTATGGAAAATAAACCTAATATACTAGATCCCAATAGTATTCCCATATAATCATTGCCTATGCCATAAAATCTGCCTCCTGCAATAGCATCTGAGCCGAGTGGAGAGATAATCATTAATTTTTCTATAAAATAAACATCTATTAATAAAAATAGACTGATGCCTAAGGATAAAATAGCCATATGTATTAATTTTTCTTTAAATAATTTATTTAGTATAAGGCTAAAATAAATGCAATGCCAATTATATAAAATATATCTAAGACTATAGATTTATATCCAAATAGTGAAACCGTCATCATGGACAAAGGTATAGCCATTGTAGTTAAACTTAAATAATCTAAGGCTTTATTAAATACTACTTTCCATTTTGTAAATACAGGTAAATAAAAAGCTATTAAGCAAAGAATTGCTAAAATAATAAAAGTCCAATGAAAAACTTTACGGTATTTTCTAATATATAAAAACTGTTTCTGATTCTTTAATATTGTTTCATCCGGATTTTCCTTTTCCACTATTTTCATATTTTCACCAATAAAGTCTCCAGTTTTAATATTAAAGAAATTAAATAAAGTCGGTCCAAAATCAAAATTTGTGACTAAACCTTCCCTACGGGTAGTGCTAGATATTAATAACCCTTTTTTTAGTATCTTTTCCAGATATAATAATAGGTGTTAAGGCAAAGTTCCCTTCATCGACCATTTCCTTTGATGGATTAGGACTGATTATTATAAATCTGTTTTCCTCTAAATTTATCCTATTCATAATCTGCCCTAAAAATAGATCTGCCCTTTCAATTGCTTCAGTTCTCTGTTTTTTTTATAACAAGGTCTGTGGCTAATTTTTCACTTCTTTCCAGTCTGGTAATATCTCCATAGTCTATAAATAATATATCTACATCAGTTAAGATTCTCTCTATTTCTTCTAAAAGCCTATCTGAATTTAATCTAACACCACCTAGGATACTGGTGTCTGCCATTAATAAATCAGAATCTACATAGCCAAAGGGTATTATGCCTTTTTCATCCATGGCTAGCATAGTAGCCTCTCTGGATATGGTGTTAAAATCACTGTTTCCAACCATTCCAATTTTAAGATTATTTTCTCTAGCAATCCTACCTAAGAGTCCAATGGAATTATTTGGTGTGGTTTTTAGGGCTACTCTTTCAATATCTCCTAGAGCTATATTGATTATTTCTCCTTCTGCAGGAATTTCTCCTGCATATAATTCATAAAGCTCCTCTGTAGTAATATGTTCAGAAATTAGATTGTATTGCATTAAATAATCTGGTAGAGGAAACATCTTTTCTCTAGAAAAGGCTAAGCCACCCTGAGTTGAAGCTGAAGTTCGGACTCCCATACCCAAACTAAGATATGCACTTCCCCCCCTATTTGAAACCCCCCCTGATTTTGTTCTAGTATTCATTAGGCCTATGGCGCCATTCTCCAATAGTCTGTCTATATTTGGAGTATTGCTTTCTAACATTTCTTTTATACTAATTTGATCTAATATTAAAATAATAGCCTTTTCTCCATTACTAGCATAGGCCTCAGAAATTGGCATAATTAAAATTATAAATGCGGCCAAAATAAAAGCAAATATGTATTTAGAAATAGGCCTAGATTTTTTTTGCAAAATACTGTTCCTCCCTTAAAATAATTTTCATAATGTAATTGTAATAGAACTTTATCCTCAATATTTTAATATATATATGACCAAAAGTCAATTTTACCTATTCTTTAGGGTTTAGAAAATTAACTTTTCCTTTAAAATAATTGTATAGTATTTTCATTGTAGCAATAAAGGGAATAGATAAAATCATGCCGAATACGCCAAATATACCTCCTCCCAATACTAAGGCTAAGAGTACAGTTATAGGATGTATGCCTATGCTTTTTCCTATGATTTTAGGGGGCTAATACATTGTTTTCAATCCATTGTATTCCCAAGAATATTAAGCCTACCCAAATTGCTATAATGGGACTTTTTAAAAAACGCAAAAAAATACTGCTGGTAAAAAAACCTAAAAAGGGCCCTAAATAAGGTATAATATCTGCTATTCCCGTAATTAATCCTATAATTAAGGCAAAATCAATTCTAAATAGTAATAATAATGCAGTAGTGGTTATGCCTACATATAATGCTAGTATTAGTCTTCCCCCTAATGAACTGTCCTAAAACCTTGTCTATTTCTATAATTAGAGTTTTTATTTCCTTCCTAGAATTTTCGGGAAGCATATAGTAGATTTTTTTTCCTTAAAATAATCCTGGTCTTTAATGAAATAAAAAAACTAATATGGGTATTAATATTAAGCTGATTATCTTAGAAAAAGTAAAGATTACGCCTTCTATAAATCTAGATATATTTAGACTTATGCTCTTCTCTAATTTTTCCATATTTCCAATTATTATTTCATCTAGACCTTGAAATATTGGAGGCATATTATCCATGCTTTCATAGTATTTTATGTAGAAATTGTCAATCAGCCTTGAAATACTATGAAAATAATCAGGCAGCAGTTTAAAAAGTCTTTTAATTTCCTTTCCCGTCTTAGGTATTATTATAAAAGACAGGATTAAAATTAGTCCCAATACTAGAGCATAAATAAATAATACTGCTGTTCCCCCCCTTTTCATATTGTATTTTTCTAAATGTATTACTAGAGGATTTATTAAATAGGCTAGTACCATAGATATGATAATAGTGTAAATCATATCCTTTATAATATTGTGTTTTCTAGATAGTAGGTAAAAAAATATAAATAAAAATAATCCCTAGAATTATAATAAAAGCTTTTCTTTTATTTATTCTAATTCTCTTGTCTTCTAAAATATATTGATTTCCAATATTAATTAGATAATAAATTAGGAGAATGAGGAGCATTGAAAATTCTATTAATAGGGTCTTTTCTATATTCCAAAGCATAATTATATAAATAGGCAGCAAATGCTGCCTATTCCCAAATAGAATTTATTCCGTCTTTTAAACTATAGCTAGCACGTCTTATGTTTCTCATAATCTTTCGTTTTTGAAATGGACCTAATTTAGCTCCAAATACCATTCCCAAAGAAGCTCCTAAAATAGTACCAATTAAAGCTCCATTTTTAAATCCATTGTTATTCAAATATATCCTCTCCTTTATTCTTCTCTGTATTATTTTAACACCTAATGTGTTTTTAATTCCTTTATTTTTTTGGAAGTTTTTTTTGTCTTTTTACCATTTAAAAAGGAGAAGATATTTAGTTTAAAACTCTACAATTTCATGATGATCGTGAGGATCTTCATTTGGGTCAAAGTCTTCTAGGCCTTCTATTTCAATATTATTTTTCTTAGAATAATCTAATAATGCAGATTTAATGGCTTGTTCTGCCAAAACAGAGCAGTGCATTTTTATTGGAGGTAATCCATCTAAGGCCTCCGCCACTGCTTTATTGCTTATTTCCATAGCTTCCTTTATGGTTTTCCCTTTTATTAATTCTGTAGCCATACTAGAGGATGCTATGGCTGAGCCACAACCAAAGGTTTTAAATTTTACATCTACTATGGTATCATCTTCTATTTTTAAATACATTTTCATTATATCTCCACATTTGGGATTTCCAACTTCTCCTACACCATCTGCATTTTGTATTTCTCCAACATTTCTTGGATTTTTAAAATGTTCCATTACTTTTTCCGAATACATTTATTTTTCCTCCTTTACACTTTCATATAATGGAGACATGGCTCTAAGCCTTGCCACTATTCCCACTAGTTTTTCTACTACAAAATCTACCTCTTCCATTGTATTAAAGTCCCCCCCTAATGAAAGTCTTAAGGAACCATGGGCTATTTCATGAGGTAATCCAATAGCCAATAGTACATGGGATGGGTCTAAGGTTCCTGATGTACAAGCAGAACCACTAGAGGCTGCAATCCCCCCCTCCATATCTAGACTAAGTAGGAGAGATTCTCCTTCTATAAATTCAAAGGACATATTTACATTTCCAGGAAGTCTTTCAGTAGGATGTCCATTTAATTTTACATGGTCTATATTTTCAAATATTTTTTTCGATTAAACTATCTCTTAAATATATTAAATTTTTGTTTTTTTTCTTCTAAATCTTCATAGGCCAATTCAACGGCTTTTCCCATACCTATTATTCCTGGCACATTTTCTGTACCCGCTCTACGATTTTTCTCTTGGGCTCCTCCAGATATAAGAGGGTCTATTTTAACTCCTCTGCGAATATATAGGGCACCTACTCCCTTAGGCCCATAAAACTTATGTGCAGCCATGGAAAGTAAGTCTATGTTTAGTTCCTCCACATCTATATCAATATGGCCTATAGCCTGAACTGCATCTGTATGGAAATATACATTGTTTTTCTTGGCTATTTCCCCTATTTCCTTAATAGGCTGTACAGTTCCAATTTCATTGTTGGCAAACATTATGGATATTAAAATGGTTTCCTCATTTATAGCCTCTTCTAATTCTTTTAAATTGATTAATCCATATTCATCTACATCTAAATATGTTATTTTAAAACCCTGTTTTTCTAAATACTCACAGGTATGAAGTATTCCATGATGTTCTATTTTGTAGTTATTATGTGATTGCCTTTATCCTTATTTTTGTATGCAATACCTTTTAATGCCCAATTATCTGCCTCCGAACCACCAGCCGTAAAATATTTCTTTTGGATTTGCACCAATAGCCTTTGCTATTTTCTCCCTAGCATTTTCTACTGCTACTTTAGAATGGCTACCTAAAGAATATACACTAGAAGGATTTCCATATCTTTCAGAAAATAGGGGGAGCATTTCTTCTAGTACCTCTTTTTTTACTGGAGTTGTAGCAGAGTTATCCATATATATAAATTTATCCATATTCATCCTCCTTGGTTTCCTACATTTTTATACTTTTGTCTAGCATATCCTGTAATGTAATTGAATCTACAACCTCATCTATACTATCTTTAATTTTTATCCAAACAAATTTTGTTATACAATTTTCTTCATTTTCACATCCTGAATCTTCTTCAATTATACAATCTGCTGGGGCTAAATTGCCTTCTAAAACCCTTAAGACATTTCCAACAGTAATTTCTTCTGGTGACATAGCTAACATATACCCACCCTGTGCACCTCTAACACTTTCTAAAAGTCCTTCCCTTCTCAATTGTGATACTAATTGTTCAAGATAATTTTCCGATAAATTTTCTTTATCTGCAATTTGTTTTAGAGGAATGGGACCTTCTCCATAATGTGTAGCCAATTGATACATGGCCTTTAGGCCATATCGCCCCCTTGTAGATAATTTCATATAACCACCTCTTAATCCCAACCAATTTAGTTGGTATTCTTTTATAAGTATATTATATCCAAGTGTTTTTGTCAACATTCAAAAAAAATTATAGGGGAAATAAAAAAAAGAGAAGCTTTCGCTCCTCCATCTTGCTTTAAAAATCAAATTCTATTTGTTCAAACTTTAATGGAAAAAAAATTCTGGAAAAGGTCTACTATCAAACTCATCATATACACTATTTGTGTCAAATTCTTCACATAGACTCGGTTCTGGTGAATAACCTAATGAGGGAATTAATAACTGCACTGTTCCTACTACCTTAATTATTACAAAATCCCTACAGCAAAAGTTAAAACCTTTTCTTGTTGCAATGGTTTACCCAATATATCAGTATTTGTATCTATAATAATTTCAAACTGGAATTCATCTCTAGCCTCAGGAATAAACATTATAATGTCCTTTTCAACATCTGGTAAATATCCTTCTACTACCTGATCTTCTTCATCTGTTACTTGAAAAGGTATCCTAAATGTAAACCTTACTCTTCTAAAATGTGGTCTATTTTCAATATCGTTTATTATCAAAGTATTAGGTACAATAAAACCAGACTTAAATTGTATTTTTTTATAATTTCTTTCTCCTAAATCTATTTCTACATTAGGAATACATTCTCTATGTTGGCATGATGTAAATACTTTCTCTACAATAATAGATTCTCTATCTACATGTTTTAATAGGTCTTCTATTATTTTGTTCTCATTAAATTCATTCATAATACTTTTCACTCCTTTTATTTAATAAATTCACTTCTACTTACATATTATGAAATAAGGTTGTTTTTGTGATACTTTTATGTAATAGAAGGGAGGAAGGTAAATAAATGTATAAAAATTTGATTAATAAACATACAATTATAAATTCTGTTGGAGAATTTATTGTATTTCAATTAGGGAACTCTGGAAAAATAAATTGTAGTTTTTATGATTATGAAAATACCTTTTTAAAAGATTACAATTTATATAAAGAAAATATATTGATATATTCAGTAATCATCGATGAAAAGATATTATTCATCTTGTAGCCTTATCCAAATCTGGAGAACTTGATTATTTTAAATATGAGGACGAAAAATGGTCTAATGCCATAATTGCTAAATTTGATACTCAATCGAATACTTATAATAATCTTAGTATTTATGTGTTAAATAAGTCTATAAACATTATTTATTGTTATGCCAATTTAATTAACTCAAGCATTTGGACTATCCAACATATAACCAATGAAAAGCAAATTTGGAATAAATATAATGTAATAAGCTTTATATCTGATAAAAAAATCTATACCTTTTTGTTTAGATAAGGATTCTTTTAGCACTACTCATATTTTATATCGTTCAATTAATAATAAAAATTCTCAAGTTTTTCATATTTTCAATAATCCATTTATTAATAAGTGGAATAAAGATCCTGAAAAAAACATCCCCCCCCTTATCTTACAATAAAACTTCCCCCCCATATTTGTTTATAGATACTTGTGATAATCTTCATGGAATATGGTTAGAAAATATAAATAAAAATCATATCTTAAAGTATTATAAAGCAAATTATCAAAGCCATGAAAAGTATATATGGAATGAGATAAAGATCCCTCTTGTATCAAACTGCATTGACACTCCAATTATTTTTGAAGAAAATGGAATGCTAAAAATCTTATATTTAACTAAAAATCATATAGGATATTTATATTCTGTAGACTATGGAAACACCTGGGATAATGGTGAAAGTTTGAGTATTGACACTTCTAAGGTTTGTTTTTCTAGATTAAATGATAATTTTTTTCAAGTATAATAAAGTAAAAATAAATAATCTATATTATTCTTTTGAAAATAAATTAAAGTTTTATTTTGTAGACTCTTTAGATTATATAAATAAAAAAAACAGATAACAATATTGAAACTAATTTAGAAGAATACAATCTTCAAATAAAGATAGTAGATAATATTGAAAAAGTTAATATGCAGATCCAAAAATTATTAATAGATAATGAAAAAAATTAATAAATCAAGAAGAAATAAAAAGTATTATAATTGAAGTTTTAGAAAATCAAAAAAAATATTGAAGAAAAAAAATTGCTCATGTTTTAGAACTATTATATACACAAAAAGATTCTTTTATTGCTAAATTATTTAATCACCCAAAATAGTTTCTAATATTTTTTTAAAATATATTAAGACCGGGTTCTCAGTCCCGGCCTTAATTTATATTAAATGGATATTAGCAAACATTATTTGCTGCATTGCAAGAGCATTCT
>JMBV01000068.1_pt1 | contig 39496 bp, 64 predicted proteins | sample 616531 | NCBI WGS metagenome assembly JMBV01 (sample SAMN02727904, study PRJNA239997) | anaerobic digester metagenome | biome: anaerobic digester; isolation source: mesophilic anaerobic digester inoculated with municipal waste water sludge... | place: Germany: Bielefeld University, CeBiTec ...
AGCTCGAAATGGTGTTTTAAGAACGCTTACTGATGTTGTCAATTGTACCTAGCCTTCTTAGCGGCTTAAGCAAGGCTAGAAGCTGAATCCAGGTCAAACATTTCTTCCGGTTGTGCGCAATGATTTATGCCGCTTGCGCCACTCCAGGCACGTCAATTACTAGTTTCTTTGGATCATAGGCAATGTCTTTTGTTAACAGAGCAAAAGTTATCCGCAAAAGCTTGCCACAAAGGGCTATCAGCGATTGCATCTTCGTCAACGAATTCCCCCCCAAGCGAGTGATATTGCGCTTGTGCAATGCCCGAAATTCTGTGTTCGTTGCTAGGATCGGGATCATGGCTTGAAATAGTCCATGCCTCAACCTTCTGCGTCCTCGTTTGCTGATGGTGGTTTTACCCTTATGCATCCCCGAACTGTTCTCTCGAAGATTCAAACCCGCATACTTAATCAATTGACGCGGATCGGTGAAACGGCTTATGTCCCCCCCAATCTCACTGACGATGATGGCCGCTGCAACTAAGCCCATGCCCTTGATTGCTAGCAGGTGACTGGCGTTTGGGATCTGGGATAAACAGTCCGCCATCTGCTCTTTGAGATCTTCCAGTCGCATTGTGATTAACTCGTACTCAGTCATGAGAAATTGCAAACTTGAGATTGATGTTCTTGTACCCTCTTTTCGCCCAATGGAGCGGCCGGCAATCAAGCAAAGCCGTTCAGCCCTTTTTAGGCTGGGTCTTTTCATCTCTCTCCGCCAGGTAAGAAGTATTTCATGGGCCCCTGCATCAACCACCTTTTGCGGAGTTGAAAAATGCCTTAAGGTCAACCAAGCGGTTTGTTTAGTCCAATCTTTAAAGACGGTTGTGAACTCCGGAAAGTAGATGTCTAACCAGCGGATAATTTGATTTTCAGGCGCCCCGCCGCTCTTGCAGCCGCTCCCGTTCGTAGACCATCTCCCGCAGCTCTTGGTAAACACCAACCGGAATGTAAACATCACGATAACGACCATCTTTAACGAGCATTGCAATTGTTTTTGGGTCTTTACGATCACTTTTGCTAGGACTGTTATCATCCAATTCACGTGCACATTTAACGTGAAATGGATTGACGATGGCCAGCTTGTGCCCACAAGCAATGAGGTGATCCCCCCCTAGGTTAAACCAGTAGTGCCCCCCCGTTGGCTCAAAACCAACAATAGCCTCTGTCATTTCATATTTCTGCATGATTCCCTTTAACCAAGCATCAAAGGCCTCAAAGCCTTGTGCCGAATTTTCGAATCTCAGCGGCCTTCCTAGTTCGATACCCCTGTTGTCAAAGGCTCGAGCAAAGTGAACTCTCTTGGCAATGTCAATTCCAACCACCAATGTTTCATTTTTGATTTGCAAAATCTTCTCGTTTTGTGTACGCTTCATGTAGAGACACTCCCCCCCAATTTTAGTTTTGTGCTACATTCGGGCGAACGAGCACAATACTATTGTATTGCGTGGTGTCTCTTTTTTTCAAAGTCCGTTTTTAAGGATTACAGGAATGCTCCTAATGCTTATTGGTTAGTTTGGCTCCACCGTGGTGAGGTAGATGAACTTGCCGTCATCCACCTTGTTAATCACGGCGGATTTGACCGCATCACCGTTTTCATCTAGGGTGATAATTCCCGTTGCCCCCACAAAACCCGCAACTTGAGCCAGTCCGTCTCGAATCGCTTGGGAGTCCGCGGACCCCGCCTTTTCGATGACGTCCAAGATCACCATATAAGCATCGTAGCCCAGAGCTGCAAAAGCGTTCGCTTCTTTGCCAAATTCATCCCTATAAGCGTCCAGGAAAATAGCAGATTCTGATGTGACCGGTGCTTCAGCCGTAAAATGGGTACTAAAAACCGCCCCTTCCACAGCCGCTCCGCCGATAGCCAAGAACTCAGGCGCTTCCCAGGTGTCCCCCCCACCTAAGAAGGGTACATCAATACCCAAGTCCCTAGCCTGCCTAATGAGCAGGGCGGATTCGCCGTAATTGCCCGGCGCAAACACGATATCGGGGTTTTTGTTCTTCACGTTAGTAAGCTGGGCGGTGAAATCCTGGTCACCCGTATTGTAGGCAGAAACTTCCACAATACTATTGGGATCCCCCCCGGTTAGCAATCTGAAGGCGTCAATGAAAAATTTACTCAAGCCCACCGAATAGTCCTGAGTCACATCTTGAATCACCGCCGCCGTTTTAGCGCCCAATTCATTTACTGCATAACTGGCCATAACCGTGCCTTGGAAAGGATCGATGAAGCAGACTCTGAAGTAGTAGTCGTTATTTAGTGTCACTAAGGGGGGGTTCGTTGGGGAGCATCCCACCGTGGGGACTTGTGCTGTCTTAACGATTTCTCCCGCGGCCATAGCCAAGGAACTGCCGTAGCTGCCGATAATAGCTACCACCTTTTCCTTTTCGATCAGCCTGGAGACCGCGTTTGCCGATTCTACTTTATCGGACTTATTGTCCACAACAATAATTTCTATCTTTCTGCCCAGAACTTCGCCCTTCATTGCATGGGCAAGTTCGATTCCTTCCACCGTCATCTCGCCCCCCCGGCCGCACTGGGCCCGGTCATGGGCTCGAAAACACCGATTTTAATTACTTCTGCCGAGGCTAAACCGGAAAAAAACCAACACCAAAACCAACAGCATTAACCCAAATTTTCTCTTCATAGCTACTCCCTTCTTTTTTTCGGATTAGAGGCACCATAGCTCTAAACCAGCGCCCTTAACAGAAATGTCCGAACCATTGCAAAGTAAAGGGAATGATCAATACTGTAACCTTCTGTTAACAAAAGTATATAGCTTTGTTCATAAAATGTCAATCAACAGAATGTTCCGACCGAACACTCCAACTGTAGCAGCCGGCTTTCGGCCTTAAGTAATATTTATTGTTAAGTTCGAATCATATGCTTGATCACCACTGTATCGGTCTCTTTCATTCCTTCCGAGGCAATGTTGCCGATTACTCTAATCGTTTTTCCACATCCTCTTTCACAACCCCCCCGTCCCCCCCCTCTGCGAAAGAGGAACCGTTCACAGCCATCTTATAAGCCAAAAGAGCGGCATCCACACTGTATGTCTGTTATACCATTACTCTTTGAGAAGGCAATCGCAACAGAATCAAAAACCATCCTACGGTGGAGCAGACGGTTTTGTAGATACTACTTTCCTCTGGCGTAGGCGGTACAGAATACCGGGACAGAGTGGCCAGCATTGATAGTACGTGCAAGATAGATTTTAGGCCAATTGGCATCTATTTTCCGGTACAGATGTACAATTCCAATCCAGTCTTTTGATTGCACTTATTGTAACAAAAAAATAAAGTGGGCAGAGCATCAACGTACGTTAGCTGGCCCCCCCAAGGAACAAACAATTATAATCCACACAACGCGCCGGCCGATAGAAGTGGTCCCACACTTGTTCGCGGCAGTGCGGATAAATACGTAGCTCGCCTTGAGAATAAGTTTCCTACAGTAATTAACACAATAATAAACTGTCAAATTATACCACAAAACTTCCAGTCCTATCAATTCGGGCGTTCCTCCCATTCTTTTTCTCAAAATCTATCAAAACTAACCCTTGCCTAGTCAATAGTGGCGCTTCACCGATAGGCCATCTATGCCAGCAAAAACCCTAACTTGTTCTGCAAAAAAAGGCCGCATTGCTGGAACACTGACCGATTTGAAAAAGCCACCCGAACGAGTCATTTACCTCTGGGTGGCTTTTTTTCATCCCTCACCAAAATTGTTATCGAATAACTCTTTCAGGGCCAAAAGCGCTTCTGTTTCGTCCGGACCATCCGCTTTAAGCGTAATTAAATCTCCCTTCTTTGCCCCCCCTAACGTCATTAGGCCTAACAACCTTTTACCATCCACTTCTTTTTCTCCCTTACACACACGAACTTGCGCTTGAAAATGGCCCGCCGTTTTTGCTAGCAAACTACCCGGCCTAGCGTGTAAGCCCACCGCCGTATTGACAACCACATCAATTTTTTTTCACATTTCTGCCCACCTTCTAGTGGTAGCCGGGTGGATGGAATAAAGTGTTAGCCGCGGCCATTTGCGGTTTTATCGTACTAGAGAGGTCCGGGTGATGGCCACGTTCAAGAGTGAGATAATACGTCAACAGATACAAGGGGGCAATGTAAGTGAAAAAGACATGTTTTCCTCTGTTTTGTTGTCATCTCGATAAAATCACCCCCCCTTCGGGTTTGTCCACGATTTTTTTTGTCATTGCAAATGACCACACAACGAACTCCAACATGGAGCATCCCTTGTATTACATGGTTCGCCCTTGCCGCTACTTTGCACCCCCCCGCCGGGAGAAGAACCACGGCCGCGCAATTTCATCACAGTTTAACTCGTAACCGTGTGCCGCCTCCTCTACCTGTAGACCTAGGGCGCAGACAAGGGGGGGCCTCTATTAGTTTTAGGGCTGCCTCGTTCGCATTAGAGAAGTTAACGCCCGAACCCACCACATATATCTGCCTTGCATTCTTCAGCTCTTTAGCAGCTTTTTTTTATGGGTTCCTCCACTTCAGCCAACGTTTCACGCACAAGCCGGGGAACACTGCGAATTTTGTCCCAGTCAACCTGCCTGCCTTTTAGTTCTGCGATACATGCTCCCAGCATATAAATCATATACTGCTGAGTCAAATAACTTCTGGTTTTTGGAATTGCATGATCTTCACCACCGGGCCCGACGATATTGAGTTCGGCCGCTTTAAACACCCTTGAATCGCGCACGTCTGTTAGCGCAATAGTTGTAATACCCCCCCTGGTGCCCATTTCCCTTAGGTAATCTTCAACCGCCTTTGTACCACCACTATGCGATACACCCAGAATAGCGTCCCCCCCTTCGGTAATATTCAAATAAGGATATTTCCTTAAATCCAACCCGTTATCCTGTATGATCTCAATGCCCGTGCCAAACTCATGCCAAGTAATACGATTGGAATAGGCGGAATATAGCGATGTACCGCACCCCCCCGTCAAAATGATCCGCCGTATATCTCGTTCCACCAGTACCTGAGCGACTGCCCTTAATTCGCCTACAATCCGGTCATCCAAGCAGGACTGAACAAATTGTGGGGGGGCGTTTGTGATTGATTCATACATCAGATAGGGATGCCCTGTCCGGATTTCTCGTTTTCTTCATTATGTTCCTCCTATTGCATATTTTCTGCCGTTTATCTTTTTATTGACATTGCCATGCGGCGATAGGTATGCCGCCGCCCTCTAATAGCCATCGAGTAATGGAAGATATTAAGGGGATCGGGCATTTGTTCGTTATACCCGGCATCACCCAAATCGTGCATATCGCACCGGCCATTTTTGCGTATAAGGCAATTTGCTCCAACGTCTGGGAAAAGGCACCTTCTTGAGACGTATGAATCCCCAAACTTGCTAAGGCACCTTGTTCGTGAATTAATTCTACGAATTTTTTTGCATTTGTCTAGATCCCAACCGGGAAGTGTCCCGGGCGCGGGAATCCCAATTATATCCACACCGGAACGGGTTAATGCCCGTATCTCGTTGTCAGTGATTAAGTGGGCAAATCCCTTTTCTTGATTAAGTATGCCAGGACCATGTGGTCTGTTGAATTGGATGACAAGATCATTATCCAACTCCTCACGAACCGCTTCAAACAGTTTGGTAAATGATTCTTCCCTGGCCCAACCCGATACGCAGATGTGTTTCACACCGGCTCGCCGCGCATTGATCATATGCTCGGCTGTAGCAACAAGACCCTTACCGTAAACCCGCTCTATGTGGTCCACATCCTCGGGGGGGTCACTGACAAACATCAAAATAGACAAGGGTCGGCCAACGATTTCACTGATTTCCTGATATGAAAAACCACGCCCCCCCAGGGGAATTTGAACGTTTTCTTGGAAAGGCCTGTCAACATCCGGATCCTTCGAGGTCCATCCCGGAATAGAGGGATTAAGGTAGTTGAAAGTGTCTATGTTGATTATATCCGCTCCGAATGCAGCAGCTAGTTCTGCATTTGAAATTCCGTCTACCAAATTGGGGGGGCCGCGAATTCTCGCAGCAGCCCGAATGATCCGCCCTTCAGACATCTTAATAGCCGTCAATAATTCCGCCGGTGCCATCCCCACTAGTTCAGAGGGCGTACATGATAAAAATCTTTTCATCTTAGCAAATTCCCTTCTTAATAATATAAATGTGCTTCGCCACCGAATCGCCTAACAACGATCCCAAGATAGCGCCTAGGCCGCAACCGGGGGGGCATTCTTGCTTCTTGCCAGTTGATACCGTCTGAGAAGTGCCAACCCCCGCAACCACCGCAGAACCGACGATTAAAGAAATAATATAAACAAAAGGCTTATTGACCAAGGGAATCCCCCACAATCCTGGCGGGACGGTTCGCGCCATATGCATACCGAACATGTGGGCCGTAACGGAAGCAATGCCCCCTCCAAGACAGTTGATAGGGATCATGACCAGTGGATCTGAAATCAAAAGGGGGGGAAGCCCCCCTTCGGCAACACCCAGTGCCCCGAGAATAAACCCAGAAAACCCGGCTGTACTGAGCTCGTCATCAAATGCCTTGATATTAGTTCTTTGTGACAACAACTTGTCCCAAACGACTGCTAAACCGAAACCAATCGCCGGAACCACAGAACCTATGGAAAGAGGTGCTTTTGAGAAACCTGCATCGGCAAGCTGAAACGCAATAGGCAAAAAAACCTTTACTTACCGGCCCTCCAATGTCGAAAGAAGTGCCTGCGGCAATAATAAAGGAAATTAATGCCCCCCCACCCATCTGGCCTATCGTATCTACCATGGCTGAGATACCATTTATAATGAAAGCACCCAAAGGATTGATCACGAAGTAGCTCAAGGCAAAAATCGCTAAGCTACCAATGAATGGGTATATGGCGAGATTCATTACGGGAAGATAGGTACGAGACACCTTGATTTTTGTTTTAATCCAATTCATCAGATAACCACCGGCGAAGCCTGTAATAACCGCTCCGAAAAAAACCGGCCCCCGACAGAGTTGAAAGAAGACCGCCAAAAAAACCCACCACAAGCCCGGTCCTATCCGCAATCGAGTAAGCAAGATAAGCGCCGAAGACAACGTACATCAAGTCGCGGACTGTGGTGCTGCGTATTGATTCATCCAGGCCAAGAAGCGAACCAAACCATTGGGATCCGCAAGGGCCTCGGCAGTTTTGACATCAAATCCAAAGATTAGACCGGTTATCTGTGCCACACCCATTACTACACCCGCCGCAACAATGACAGGAATCATATAGCCGATGCCGGTCATCAGATGCCGTTGAATGTTTTTCCAGTTAAATTGTTCCTTATTCACCGTTTCCACCTCTATTACTAAAATATTTGGTGACGATTTCTTTCCCGTGGTGCAAAGCCCCATGCATATTGGACTGCACAACCTTGTCTTGATAACCTGCAAAGCGTTCCGGCTCGACGATCGCGATGTCATTAGCCATGATAATCAGCTCCGCATCACTTAGGTCCTGTTCCGTCAGCTTATTTTCAATACCGGCCATACCCTGGGTCTCCACCTTCACTTCATAGCCAAGACTTTTTACAGCCGCTTCGAGTCTATCAGCGACTATATAAGTATGGGCCACACCGGCGGGACAGGCACAGATCGCTACCACCTTTTTTTTCATTCTCTTCCCCCCCTCTTTAACAAACGGTGTGAATGTCACTGAATAGCAATTTAATAAACTTATCAAAGTCATCCATTCGAACTAGTTGTTCTACCTTGCTACGCTCCCTAGTCAGCTTATACAGCAGAAGGAAAACCTTTTTGCTGACCTGGATCGAAGGATTAATTGCGCCGGCCAAAATCAACTGGACTTGGCCATGGCCCCCACTCCAGGGGGGGTTCTTTGAGAATAGCCACCCCCGATCACAGACTGTAATTCCAATGGTAGAATACTGTGTGGTATTGCCACTAGCTCATTGATTTCGGTAGTAGAAACCTTTTCCCGCTTAAAAATTGCCTCCTTAGTGTCAGCAGTAATATGTCCCTCCCTTAACATTATATTTGTGATCTGCTCCAAAGCCTCTCGCTTGGATTCCACCTCCAGCCCGGCCAAAAACAATTCTTCCCTAAACAAGCTCTGCAGATAGGCAAAATCGTTGAAATAGTTGATACAGTCAGTTATCACCGCAATATCGTCCTCTGTTAATAGTTCATTTACGGTGACAACAGGGACTCGGCCGCTATGGTGGGCCGGCAGAGTTAAATCGCTGGGATAGTTGGGGGCAGTCATATGGATAATGAAATCTATATCAGTCAGGTCATGATTATTAATTTCAAAAGAAGAACAGATATCTATAATAGCAATGTTGGGCAGGTACCTACTAAGCTTGGCGCGCAGGAAATTGTATGTCCCGAAGCCGCCGCCGCAAACAGCGATAACTCGGTAGTGTTCGCTTTCACCGCTACGCTCCATTGCCGCGGCGAAATGAAGGGCAACATAACCAATGTCATCTTCAGTAATATTGAAATAATAGCTGTCCTGCAGAATGCTACAGCATAAAACGGAATAGTTATATGCCTCAATATACTGAGACTTAATTAGCGAAATGAGGGGGGGGTTGCCAACCGAAATATGGAGCTGGAAGCGGTGAAAGGCACTATAGATGTGCTGGATAAGGCCCTTGCGTAAAATTTCGTCTGTGCTGAAGTCAACATCGTAGACCTCCTGGATGCGAAAAAGCATTTCGTCTGTCATTTCCTCAAAGAACACGTTCATCTGCCCGTCACTGGGAATTTCACCCCCCCGATACGAACTACCGATCAGCAGGTAGGCGAGGTAGCGTTTCTCCTGCTCTCCGAAACGAAGTCTGCAACTATCCTCAAGATAGGACAGAAGTTCTTCGCAGATGCAATAAGTTTTTTTTATCAACCTTAAGGGCGCTCTTGCGTTCAAACTTAATTTGCCTGTCGTTTTGAATTCTTACTATGCCTACTGCCAGATAACAAAGAAGATTATTAAGATTTCGCTCTGGCAGTTTAAGATCGTTTTCCGATAAGACAGCCGTTACTTTTTCCCTCAACTGCTCCAAGTCTAGGGGCAAAACTTGTAGTAGCTCCGGTTCCGCCGCGGCTAGATCCTCACCGGAAAAGAGGATGCTCACCATATAATTGCGGATATCCCTTTCATTTCCCTCGATAAAATAGCCATAATGGGGGGGAGCGGAGGAAAGCACGATCCCCTTAGCTTCGAGAATCAATTTCACGCCCGGAATATATTTACTTAAGGTTGAGCGGCTGACAAACAGCTGCTCCGCCATTTTTCTTGGGTAATGTGCCCGTTCACTAATAGTAGCTTCACAATGGAAAAAAAACTGTTTTATCCCTTGTTTCTCGCCGTTTGAAAGTTCTATCAAGATTTTCGTAACACAGGTGGTACAGCCCTGATCAGTAATCTGTAGAACGTATCCCTTAGGGCCACTGGTGAGCATAAAACCGTTTTCGGGTAGAAACTGATCATCGCTCAAGCGGGCCAAATCCCGTTTTACCGTGCGAGAAGAACAGCCAATTTCTCCTGCTAGTTCGCTACTGGAAAGGGGGAACCCCCCCGCGTTGGCAGATAGGATTTTTATTATGTTGAACATTCTTTCCGTTACCACTGACAAGTTGGTCCGACCCCCCCTTTCATTGACTTGTGAAGGTGCAGAAAATCTGATCCGCCGTTTCGCATTGCATTAATCTGGTGATAAAATCATCACAGCTCAGTTTTCTAGCGATCTGGGAAAGCAGTTTAAGATGGACGGAAGGCTCACTTTTATCCGGCACGGCAAAATTGATTACCAGACGGACAGGCTCCCCCCCATCGTCCCCCCCGTCCCAGACGATTGGTTGTTTCATTTTCAAAACTATTATTGAAGGACAAAGGACACTCTCGCTTCTACAGTGTGGAATCGCTATTCCCTGACCTAAATTGGTAGAAAACTGCTTCTCCCTCTGTAAAATGTCCTGGAGATAAATGCCGGCATCAGTTGTAATATTCAATCGATATGCTATGCTACTTAGTTTTTCTATCACGGCCTGCTTAGAATCCGCGGCAACTTGAGTGAAAATTCTACTGCGGTTGATTAGCGTTTCCATAGAATCCCTACTGACTTTCTATTTTTGTTTTCATTTTCAAATAAATATTGTCCCTACCCTTGCATCTTAAGTTATACGGCAACCGCCTTTTTTTTCAAGGGAAGTCTTGCCCCCCCCGCGGTGACATGTTTCACAAGGAGAAGGCAGGAGCACCAACTTATAGTATTTACAAGCTAACATGCCTGGCCATCTTGCACATCGGAGAAAAGAAAACCGGCTACAACTATTCCGCAACCCCCCCGATTGTTGAATGCTTGCTTTAACACGATTTCTTGTTCCCACAAACAGAAAAACGTTTATTTGCTAAGTCTTCGATACAATCTGGGCTACCCTTGACATTGAATTCTCCAACAGACGGTTCCGTTTGGGTAACATCATGAAATATTTGCCGAAGGCAAAAAGGTAGGTCTTCTTCTGCATTTTTGTGAAAAAAAACGAAACAGCCTAAAACCCTCTCAACACCAAAATTTTAGGCTGTTTCTCTACATAATTTTGTTCATAAAATGTCAATCAACGGAATGTTCCGACCGAACACTCCGACTGTAGCGGCCGGCTTTCGGCCTTAAGTAATATTTATTGTTAAGTTCGAATCATATGCTTGATTACCACTGTATCGGTCTCTTTCATTCCTTCCGAGGCGATGTTGCCGATTACTCTAATCGTTTTTCCACATCCCCCCCTTTCACAACCCCCCGTCCCCCCCCTCTGCGAAAGAGGAACCGTTCACAGCCATGTTATAAGCCAAAAGAGCGGCATCCACAGCTGAAGCAATTTTCGCGGCACACGATGGTTTTGCTCCATCACAAAGTATGCCCGATACGTTAGCTAACGTATTAGTGATCGTACCGCTTACCTGCCCATAGTCCCCCCCTCCGAGCATGTAAGCTAAGGCCGCTGCCGAACCGCAAGCGGCGCTGACCGCGCCGCAATATGCTGATAGCCTGCCGATACCGGTTTTTGGTGGATGGCGATGAGATTGCTAACGCACAAAGCCCGCATTAGGCGTTCTTCCGACAATTTGTAATGCTGAGCGTAGACAACCACCGGCAGAGAGACGGTAATACCTTGATTTCCGCTGCCTGAGTTGATCACCACCGGCATTTGGCAGCCGTCCATTCTGGCATCCGCGGCCGCAGCGGCCTTGGCCCGGGCGAGATTGCTCACGCCCGTACCGAAATTAGCCAGCAAGTGCTTGCCCACCCTTGCCCCAAAATCTTCTACCAACCCCCGTTCCGCCAAGGCAGTGTTGCATTCGATCTGGGGGGGCCGTAGTATGGATTCAATATCTTCCAAGGACACGCGATCGGCAAAGGTAAGAATATCGCGGACATTAAGTAGCGTTCGATCGGTGAACAGTTCGCCTGCCTGCATATCTTCCGTTTGATCTAACAGGATTTCACCATTTCTTTCAATGCGGACGAAATTGGTATGTGTATGCCTAATTTCAACTGAAGCCCGGTTGCCGCCCCCCCGTTCCTTCCAGCCATAGATGCAATTTAACGGGGGGGCTGTCCAATAATTCCACAGTAGTATGGGAACCTTCCCCCCCAATGATCTCTAAAACCCCGTCTATATCACGGCGCGACACCGAACTGAGTACAGCCAAGCCCAATTCAGCATCGCCCCCTAAGATGCCCAACCAAATCGCGGCCTCAATTCCCTTTAAACCATCGGAATAGGGGGGGATCGTCACCGATTTAGCGTTTTTTTATCAAATTACCGCTCATCTGGACCCTGACGCTTTCGGGCACCTCCCCCAGTACGCTTCGCAGTTTCGCTCCGGCTAGTGCCAAGCAGCCCGGTTCGGTGCATCCCACCGCGGGCACCAATTCTTCCGCCAAAATCGCCAAATAATTGCCATATTTTATCGCATCAATGCCCATGGCCCACCCCCCCATAATTCATATTTTATCTCATTACTTCTAGGGGTATTGTAAAGAATCCTCCGCCAAGGTGTCTGTTTAACACCTATCCCACAAGTACCGGAATAAGATGGAGTTGGACACGTACCGCATTAGCGGAAGTTGATGCTCAATTTAAGCGCTTTACCATTGAGCAGTACTATCAGTCGCTCGACCTCCAAAAAAAACGATGGAAGCATCTGATTTTGTAATGATTACAGCAAGCGGACCCTGAATTGAAGCTTGAATCTGGCCACGCCCTTACTTTCCGGGAATCCGCCTCAAACGATCCGCTGTGTCCCATAGCCCTTCACCCCGTTCTGTTTAAGCTTATTGAGTGTGCTTCGCAAGTTAAATAGCCGAACCGCGTTTTGGCCTAGGATACCGTCCCAATCGGATTCAACTAATAACTTTTTATCCTTGGCGAAGTAATCTGTGTAAAATTCATACGTGTTTTCTCCGTCAATGGGGCTATCGCTGCCAAACAAAACCTTATGGGAACCGCAAACGTTGGCCGCGACCATAGCAGCCTGCGCCGTAACCCAAGATGTATCGAGATAAAGGTTTTCCAACCGAACGGCAAAATTGATCGCCTCTTGATGATCGCTGCCCAAGCCCATGTGAACCATAATAAACGGAATCCGCGGATACTGTTTGGCAGTTTCGTATACATAGGAAGGTTCCGAGGTCTTATCCATCGCGGTATGAACCGCAATAGGCAGCCCTGCCTCTTGGGCAAATTGAAAATAATCTCTATAACGCTCATCCGTCACAGGCAACCTAGAATAAAAGGGGTGGGCCTTAAGGCCCACAAAATATTCTCTGTTGGCTACAATAAATTCGCCTATCTCACTAGTAAAGGGCTCCGTGTGGGGCCGAATCCAAAATTGACCCCCCTCAGGCGTGTAATATTTTCCCGCACTAGTTCTAGCGTTTTTCGGTTGATTTCCAATTGTGTGAATTTGTCTAATAAAGTTCCGCTATTAGGCTCAAATTCGCAGGCGGCGATATTGGATACTATACCGAAGTCAACACAGTATGTGTCCATAGCCCTCAACATTTTCTGCGGTTGAAGATCAAACTCGCCCATTTGCCCAAAATGTAGATGAGAATCGAGAATCATTGTCTAACCCCCCCCGGAATATAAATTTGGGCCTCAAACGGCTGTAATATAGTTGTAAATACCCCCCCTTCCCGGTTTTGAGCGGTTTGTTGGGAGAATAGCTCCGTATAAACCTTGCCGGCATCGCCCGGATTTGGGATCGAAAGAGAAAACTCCCCATCTCGCGCAGAGTTATTCAGCACTACAATAATGTTCTGCTCCCCCCCCAATCGACGTGAATATGAATAGATGCCATCTACCGCGCTAAGCGTTCTAAAATCTCCGACCTTAAGCGCATCATATCTTTTTCGCAACCGAATTAACCCTTTCACGTAGTCAAACAGCTTGCGATCCTGAAACTTTTGATCCCAAATCATGGGAGCGCGCCCCCCCTCTTCCATCCCATCTTCGCTTGTCATCCCGATTTCATCACCGTAATAAACAATGGGCATCCCAACAAAGGTCATTTGGAAGGCCAACGCCAGCTTCAGTCTTTCTTTGCGGTTATTGCAATATCCCAGAAAACGGCCCGTATCGTGGCTTCCCAATAAATTTAGATTAACCTCCTGCGCCTGCCGCCGGTACATAACCAACATTTTGGTAACCCGCGCATCAAATGCGGCGGCGTCTATGGAACGTTCCGCGAAAACTTCAGCACACTGTCCCGAAAGGTATAATTCATGACCGAGTCAAATTGATCGCCTTGCAGCCAACGGTTGGCGTCGTGCCAAATTTCCCCCCCATCAACAAAGCGTCGGGAAACTCCCGCTTAACCGCCTTCCGAAGATAACGCCAAAAATCCGGGTCCACTTCATTAGCAGTATCAAACCGCCACCCGTGCACACCCGCCTCCCGCAGCCAATACAAACATACCTCAGTAAAGTAGCTGATCACTTCCGGATTAGAAGTATTTAAACGGGGGGGCATAGAGGGCGCATAGGCAAAGGCCTCGTAATTAGGTAGCGGTTCCGTTTCAATTGGATATCCCTTAACATGGAACCAGTTCCAATAACGTGAAGCCGGCCCGTTTTTCACCACATCCTGGAAGGGACCAAATTCAAATCCGCAGTGATTAAAAACACCGTCCAAATTATCCTGATTCCACGTTCAGTGCATTCTTGCACCAGTTTGCACAGATCGTCCATGTCCCCCCCAAATTGGGGTCAAGCATTAGATAGTCGCGAACATCATATTTGTGCATGGTGGGGGCGGCAAAAATGGGTGTCAGATAAATAAGTTCAATGCCCAATTCGGATAAATAGGGCAGCTTAGATATGATACCTTTCAAATCGCCACCAAACGACGTATAGGGGGGGTGTGTTACCACTTCCCGGGGGAGGATTGGTCTGCCAGGCGTAAACACCCTTTGGATCGTTAGAGGGATCACCGTTAGCGAAACGGTCCGGAAAAATCTGATAAGCAACAGCCCCCCGAGCCCACTGGGGGGGAACACTCAATAGATCGCCCTGTGTAATCATGGGAAACTGAAACCAGCCCGCTTCCTGGGGGGGTCGCTACTTAAGCCCCCATTCACCGTACCACAATTGCCCAGGCTGTTCGCCAGCCAAAAAAAAGAAATACATTATTCTGCGAGTGGAAAATCCTATATCGCCCTGCCAATAAGTGAAAGATTGATCACGGCCGATCATTTTCATGGGCGTGATGGTGTGGTCCGTCTCAAGATCGTAACGTTCGCGGCTAATGATGTTGCACTTTAGATTATTGTAGTTCCCTGTACGCAGCATAACGCTAAGACGATCTTTAGATAGTGGATAAACCCAGGTGCTCTCGGAGCGATGATAAACTGCTTGCTGAATCATTTTATCCTTCCTTTCTTCCGTGGTGAAACCGCCGCTTTAATCCCAATGAAACAAAAGAGTCCACTCACAAGCCCCCCCGCCGTGGTGGGCACCAAATTCACAGGCAATTTCATGCACATACCTACTGGCAAGGAAAGCATTTTTTTTCCTTCACTGCCAAACCGACACCGCAGCCCGCCTCCGCTCCGATTGAAAGAGTATGCTGAGAGGCGGAGTTTGTAACCCGCACTTCCTTGGGCCCGATTGTGCACTGCAACGAACTGCGGCCATGATGGAGAAGTGCCCAATAATCGGGCGTAATCTCGTTTTCAACCCGAAACCGGAGGCTTTTTCGGGGGTGAGTGACAAACCAAGGCGTAATCCGCCCGCAAACCATGGGGGTAAGCAAGTGATCGTTTTTCGCAACGAAAAGGACCTGCCGCTATAGCTGAATTCCAAGCTCAACCCATCCTCTTGGCGAATTTTCTTGGTAGAAAAAAAATCAAGTCCTGCAACCCTATAAATTCCCGGCCATCACAGCTTAATTCATCGTTCAAACACCGCCTGCGTAGAACAAGGTTCTCCTCCAGGAATTCCACCGCCCTCATCTGGTCCTTTCTGTGGGGGGGCCTAATTTCCCTTCCCCCCCGAAAATCGGGCACAAAGCTGTGGTCGTCTCGGTATAGCTCCAGATAGTGGGAGGCATTCTGGTTCCCACCAGCTGGACACCGCGGGCTAAGTCAAACCAATAAAGCAGGCGGGCCCCCCCCGGGACGAAAAGATATAAGCATTATCGCCGCACACAACTGTGATCTCATCTATTCCATCGCCGTTAACATCTTCTTCCCGCACCCGTATTTGCTTTTGTTCCAAGGCCATGGCACTGGCCCAAAGAACGGCTAGGGCGGTGCGCGCCAGTTGCCACTGTGCCCCGATGTCCACATTAATTCCAATACACCCGAATTCATATTGATGAACTAAGAAGGTTCTCACCGCCAACCGGTACAATTTCTCGCTGGCCGCAGCCCGATCGCTGCCTTTTTCTTGCTCAGCTATTATATCTGCCTGTGCCTGCAGTTTACCGCTTATATCCGCATACAGTTCCTTGGTGGCGATGTTTTTAGCGGAGCGAGCTGTATAATCGAACCAGTCTTTGTAACCCCCTTTCACCCCCAAGGCAAATTTTCGGACCGTAGGGCATCAACCATCCAATTTGCTTGTCCGGCGGGAAGGTCAGGGACAAATACTGCTTGAGCGGCGACCGCCTTTTCACCCAACGAGCCAATTGTTAGCCAAGGCAAGGCGGATAGTTCCGAGAGGATCTGCTCCAATTTGCCGTAGACATCCGCTAAAGACTGCTCCCCCCCTTTCAAATTGCCATAGCCCGGTGGCTTCCGCGTCTTGAGCATAAATCACAGATAAATCGAGTTCGGGGGGCACTGCCGCTGCTGCAGATAAATGTTATAAAGGTACTCAATCAGCTCACCGGTGGAACCGGTCCTAACGGCTTTGCCAAATATGGTGAGCATATTCGTATCATCCGGAAAAAGCGTGAGTCTCCTTCCCTCATGTTCCGTACTTCGGATTACGGCCTGGCTGAGTGTATCTCCCGCCATGCGGAAAACGTTTGTTTCCAAAAAAGTGTACTCGTATCCGCCATCCGCTATCAAGGGGGGGACCACATCCTGGCTCCAGCAACGTTCCGCATTCCAAAAACCCGTAGGCTGCACTCCAAAAATTGTTTTGATCTGTTCTCGATGATGGGTTATTTGCTGCGCATTATCCCAGTGATCGGTGGCCGGTAGAATGTTTTGCGCAAAAGAGCTTCCTAAAATTTCAAATTGCCCGCTCGCAATTCCCTCTCTTAAAAGACCGATTGTTTCGCTATTCGCCCACTGTAAGGCGGTAAGTAATGTTCCCGAGAAGTGAATTGTCATTTTACAAGCGGGATATTTCAGAAAAATCTGCAGCAACCTGCGATAACAAACCTCATCAGCTAAGAGCGCATCCGGAACGGTATTCTGGTTAAAGTGATAGACGAGTCCTAGATGTAAAGGTTTCATATTTCTCCCCTTTTCTCCATTATTTGGGACGCGGCGACCTCAATGAAGCGCTTCACCGCCAGGCAATAATAAAAAGATACCCTGGACCGATTTACTGCGGCCTAACTTTAATATAACTTAAAACTATTATAATTGCCCATAATCATTCTGTCAAACACTCCTTTCCGGGCGCATCCCCCCCAGATACAAACACTCGGCGCCCCCCCGGCTAAAACGGCCTTAGGCCGAAAACAGATGTCCCTCGGACAACCTTTTGAAGCGCTCAAAAAAAATGCGATCCGCTACCGTCTCACCCAATTTCAGGACAGATAAATGGCAAGATGCGACACTTGGCCCCCCCGAAGTACTTGACATATATTACATTTGCATTATATAATTAATATCGACGGCTAAAAAAAAGGCGTCGTTTGATCATCAACCGCTCCCCTTCGGGCTTTTTTTTGCGCCCGACGGTGAACCGCTTCAAAAGCCGGGCAGGCTAATGGGAAAGGATACTGAATTATGTCGACTATTTATGATGTGGCAAAAAAAGCAGGCGTGTCGGTGGGCACGGTAAGCAATGTAATCAACAACCGGGGAAACGTAAACCCCCCCAAACTGCGCAAGCGAGTTGAAGAAGCAATGCAGCGCATCAACTATGTTCCGAATAAAGCGGCCCGAAGCCTGGCCTTCGGCCGTTCCGAAAACATAGCGGTTTTGTACCCCTTCAATCCCAACAGCATAACAGGCACAAGCTACCTTGAGTATGTTTCGCACTTGATCAATATAGCTAACGAGTACGGCCAACAGCTGATTCTTTACCCTTCAAATAATAGTGCCGCTGCCGTGGTGGATTTGGAAAAATAGCCACCAGCGGGCAGGCATGGTCGTTTATCCTTTTGAAGTGGAGAACATGGACCACAGAGTTTCGTATTTGACCAGCAAAGGTATTCCCTTTTCCATGGTGGGGGCGCACAGATAACAGTGATAACCTCTCCTATGTGGATGCGGATGTAAGCCAGATTATTAATAATACGGTACTGCACTTAAAAGAGAACGGCTACGAACGCTTGGCGCTTTTGGGACGTAAATCTTTTGTGGGAGTCGACCAGAGGATTCACACCGAGATGGTCAAAGCCTGCACGCGCCACGGACTGCAGTTTGACCCCTCATTGCATCTAAGCAGCTCTTGGCACAAGGAGGAACAGCAATCCGTTATTGATTACTTCATCCGCCGGCGTGATGATTTTGATGCAATCTTCATAACGGAGACTGCCGCTCGCCTGCAGTTTGCCTTAAGCATCCTCAAACATAATTTGAGCATCCCTCATGATATCGCAGTGGTGGGCTATATGGATAGTTCCGTGGATGAGCTGATGCAGCCCCCCCATTACCGCCACTCGAATTCCGGTTGGCCCCCCCATGGCCCGAGCGGCCATTGAAATGCTGCTGGACCTCAAACGTGAAGAACCTAAGCAGATACTGATACCGGGAAATCTTGTCGCACGACAATCAACTGCAAAACGATGATTGCGAGGTGATATGACAATACGCTAGAACACGGATGGGCAGGAAACCTATTTTAAGGAGGAAAATCAATGAAACGTCTTGCAAGAATAGTGTTGATAACACTACTGAACGTCTTGGCCGTTGGCGGCCTTGTTTCAGCATCCGATTCCTTAGTACTTTGGGCTCCGCCTGAAGAGTCCCCCGTTTTGGAAGAACTGATTGCGAAGTGGACATTGGAGACCGGCATAGATGTGACCATTATTGACGTTCCCTTTATTGCCCAACACGAAAAATTGGCACTGGACGGCCCGGCGGGAAGGGGGGGCCCGGATGTCTTCACGTCCACCCAAGATCAACTGGGGGGGAAGCTAGTCCTTCCCGGACTGGTAAGCCCCCTTTGAAACTTCTGATGAAACCCTGGCAAACTTCCCCGATCGCATCCTGGGAGCACTCTCTTACGACGGCGTCCTCTACGGATTACCCCGCTCGGCAGAAGGTGTTGCCTTAATTTATAACCGAGATATCATCAAAGAAATCCCCGCAACCTTAAATGAGTTGCTCGCTTTAGCGCAAGAAACACAGGACGATATTTACGGGTTTCTTTACGACTACACCAATGTCTTCTTTAACTGGGGGGGTTTCTTTAGCGGGTACGGTGCCTATATCTTCGGAGAGACGGAGCAGGGCTACGATCCCTTTGATATCGGGTTGAACAAACCGGAGGCGGTCCGCGCCCTTGAATTCCTCGTCAGCTTGTCCAAGAGCGGTTTAATACCACCGGGAACGGATTACGGAGTAGCGCACAGCCTGTTTTTAGAGGGCAAAGTGGGAGCAACCATTAACGGCTCTTGGGTTTTAGCCGATTACCGAAGCGCCGGAATTGATTACGCGGTGGGCCTAATCCCCCCCCTTGGCGGACGGAGACGTCCATAGGCCCCCCCTTATTACGGTGGGGGGCTGGTCAATAAGCTCCTTCAGCGATAAAAAGAGCAGGCGCGCTTGCTTGTCGAATTTTTGGCTTCGGAACAAGTTGTAGCGCGAGTTTTCGAAGAAGTGGGTACAATTCCGGCCCACTTGGGAGCCCTTGAACATCCCGCCATGCAATCCGATCCGGACCTGAAAGGTTTCGCGGAACAAAGTTCACTCGGAATTCCCTCGCCAAATATACCGGAGATGGTTGCAGTATGGCAACCGTTCACGGACGCGGTAGTCTTGGCCTTGAATGACGCAGCAGAACCCCCCCAGCTCGCTTTAGATCTTGCTGTGGCTGATTTACTAGAAACGATTGAGGATTTGCAGAAGTCGAAATAGTGCTGATGAGGGGGGCAGCCACCCCCCCCTCTTTTCCCAAGGAGGTGTACCTGTGCCGGACATAAAGACAGTATTGACCCTGGTGTTATCCATAATCTGGTTAGGAACCGGGCATCTGCTGAACAAACAATGGTTTAAAGGTGTGGTGTTTTGTGGTCTACACGGATTTATAGTATTTCGGGGGGGTTTACCTGCACTTGTGCATGCCGTGCGCATGTTGGTTTCTCTTGGTGAAATACCGGGGGGGCAGGATCACTCTATCTTTCTATTAATTCAAGGTTTAACGGCCTGCCTCGCACTTCTGATTCTGGCGGCATTCTATGTGGGCTTTATTGTGGACGCGGTGCGAATCTCCGCGGGAAATCACGGAGGGGGCACCAAGAAATCGTCCCTGGTACCCATAGTATTCTTAACGCCCACCGTGCTCTTTGGCATATTTATTTCCTTATTGCCCATCTTATTCGGGTTTAGCCTGGCATTCACTGACTATGACCTACACCACTCACCACCCGCCCGCCTGGTCAGCTGGGTGGGGGGGATGCGCAATTTCAAGGATTTCTTCTCCATAGCCAGCTGGCGCACGGCCTTTTTGGGCGTTTTGTCATGGAATGTTGTGTGGGCTTTTGTCTCGGTGATCACAGCCTTTATGTTAGGCCTGTTCTTAGCCCTTTTGCTCAACCGAGAGGAAATTAGGCTTAAAGCCTTTTTTTTAGAACAGTTTTGATTCTTCCTTGGGCCATTCCCGCTTTCGTATCCATTTTGGTCTGGACCGGGTTGCTCAACCATTCCTTTGGACCCGTTAATTTACTTCTAAGTGCCATGGGATGGGAAAAAATAGCATGGTTGACTGACCCCCCCGCTGGGCGAAAGTGTCATTATTTATCGTCAATCTTTGGCTTACCTTTCCCTTCCAAATGGCTGCCTGCTCAGGGATTATTCAGGGCATACCGAAAGAAATGCTGGAGGCCGCCAAAGTTGATGGGGGGGCTTCCACCCTTAAAAGCTTTTTACATATCACCTTACCAATGGTCCTGTACAGTGCGGCTCCCTTGTTGATCATGCAGGTTGCCAATGCCTTTAACAACTTTGGCATTATATATCTCTTAACTGAAGGCGGCCCGCCGCAGCTGGGTATGCGGGGGGGCAGGTGCAACGGACTTGTTAATTTCCTGGGTTTTCAAATTAACCCTGACCCTATCCCGCTATAATTTTGCGGCCGTGATTTCGGTTCTGATTTTTATCCCCCCCATTGCCATTGTCAGCCTGCTCAATCTACGGGGCACACGGGCATTTAAAGAAGAGGGGGGGGTGATGTAATATGAAGATCAGGCTGGTGATTTCCTATTTAATCTTAACCGTCATGTCCATTTTTGTTCTCTTCCCGGTCGCTTGGATTATTGCATCTTCTTTCCGCGTGGGATCGTCGCTGTTCAGCACACACATTATTCCCCCCCGGCAGATCACCGTAGATAACTACCGTAATTTGCTGCATAATCCCCCCCGCAACCCTTTTTTTGCTGTGGACCTTGAATACCATCAAAATCAGTATCATCACCACACTACTTGTACTGCTCGTGGTCACCCTAGGAGCCTATGTGCTCTCGCGGTTCCGTTTCACCGGCCGGCGGGCACTGCTCATGACTTTGCTTGTACTGCAAATGTTTCCAGGGACTTTGAGTATGGTAGCTATTTATGCCTTGCTGAATACGGTAAATTTGCTGGACACCCACCTAGGCCTGATTTTAGTCTACGCGGGAAGCGGCATCCCCCCCTTCGCCACCTGGCTTGTAAAGGGTTATATGGATTCAATACCCATATCCTTGGATGAGGCCGCCCTCCTCGATGGTGCGACCCATCTGCAGATTTTCAGCAGGATCACCTTTCCCTTATGCGCCCCCCCACCCTGGCGGTGATCGGGTTGCTCAACTTCATAGGACCGTTTAGCGAGTATTTGTTGGCACGCTTGGTGCTTTTGACACCGGAGAAGACAACTTTGGCAGTAGGCCTACACCAGTTCATCTCCAATCAATACGGTCAAAATTGGACCCAGTTTGCCGCGGGGGCTGTCTTAACTGCGATACCTATTACCATCCTGTTTTTATTTTTGCAGCGCCACTTCATCCACGGACTGACTGCGGGCGCCACCAAGGATAAACTTAGGAGGAATGGAAAATGTTAAAGCCTTTAGAATACTATAGGGCGGATTACGCCGACGTCATCAACAGATTCGAACATTTTTACCAAGCCGCGGAAAATAAAACGGGCGGCAATCTGGTCTATCGGGCCCTGCTGGACAGCGACCTGAAAATCTATGAAAACTTAAAGCTCAATACCTATGATTTCACCACGGATACCGGTATTAGAACTTATGTGCAGGATCTGGCAAACGAACTACATCTAGTGGGCGAATCACGGCTGGGCATGGAAGACGACACTCTGCCAATGGTGATGCCCATTTTGGGAATTGGCGACTACAGCGCCTTTGTTGCCGGCGACATAATTTTTAGTGAAGATACAAGCTGGAGTCAACCCGTCCTGTCCGAACTGGATGGTTGGCGCGGCCTGCCCGAACTTGGTACCGCGGCCTGGTATAAACGATTCATGGATATTTGTGAGCACCTGTTGGAAAGCACCTCTTCCAGCAACATCCCATTCATGCGAGGATTCTTCTCACCCCCCCTTGATTTAGCCCACGCCCTGCGCGGAAATGACATCTATTACGATTTTTTTGACGATCCGCCCAAAGTTCACGATCTTTTGGCTTACTGCGCTGATGCCACAATTACCTTTGCAGAAGATTTATACGGGGTCGCCAGAAAATATTTGGGGCAAAGCGCCATAGGCATGTGGTTTTTGGATGGGAACATTAACATGTCGGAGGACACCGCCTGCATGATTTCACCCGAACTGTACCGCACGTTTGCAGCCCCCCACACACCCAAAAGGTGATAGATCACTTCGGCAGGGGCTTACTGCACTGCCATTCCAGGGCCTTATATTTGGTGCCCGAAATTTCCGCACTCAACAATGCGGTCAATATTTGGGTAGCCACAGATCCCAACGAGACACGCCCCCCCATCGATGTTTTAGAAACTTTGATTCCGCAAGCGGATGGTGTGGGCTTGTCTTTGGATATTGAATCAAACAGGACATAACAAAGCATATTGAAATAGCCAAAACCGGAAACATTGCCTTTTGTTCCCCCCCCGTTGAAAGTGTTGACGAAGGCAATGAGATCACCCGTTTTGTGCGCAAACACTCCTTGTCATAAAATCGGTGGGAGGCTAAACAGGGAAATGAATAGCTATGAACGTTATCAAGCAGTAATCAATAGCAAGGAATGCGACCACCTGGCAAGAGTCCCAATTTTGATGGCGTTCGCCGCGCACTATATAGGTGCAACGTACGGCGAGTTCGCTTCGGACTATAAGGTACTGACTGAGGCGAACCGGCGATGTGTCCAAGATTTTGGCTACGACCAGGTCAGCGTCATATCTGATCCCTACCGGGAAACGGCAGGTTTTGGAGGAGAACTACAGTTTATTCCGGACGGGGTCCCCCCCGCTTGCTAAAAGAACCCTTGGCTCACACCAAGGACCTACGCACCTTAAAGGCCCCCCCCAATCCCCCCCATGTAGCCGAACGCATGCGGGATCGGATTATGGCGGTCAAAGAACTAACAAGGCTTTTTCATCGGCGCTATTCCATTTTAGGTTGGGTTGAAGGTCCCGCTGCGGAAGCAGCGAACCTGCGCGGTGTAACAAATTTTCTATTTGATTTAATGGATGATCGCGACTTTTGCCGTGGGCTTATGGAATGCTGCACAGATGTGGGCATCTCCTTTGCCCTGGCGCAGATCGAAGCGGGGGCCGATACTATCGGCATCGGTGATGCCATTGTCAGTCAAATTTCCCCCTCTCTCTACAAACAGCTGATCTTCCCGCATCAAAAACGCCTAATAGAGGCTATTCAGGGCGCGGGCGCCTTGGTGAGGCTCCATATTTGCGGCAATATCAGCAAACACCTGCCCGTGCTGAAAAATCTGCATGTGGATATTTTGGATCTCGATTGGCCCGTTGACCTAACCTACGCTCGGTCTGTGATGGGAGATACCGTTTTGGTAAGTAACTCTAATCCGGTTGCAGATATACAGCAGGGTACGATGGCACAAATCGAGGAGCAGATCGAGGCGATGTACGTCACAGCAGGAAACCCGTTTCTCATTGGGGGGGCGGGCTGCGAAATACCCCTGGGTACGCCGGAAGAAAACCTAGAGGCACTGTGCGCACCGGTTTTGTATAGGCGGGACAATGAATGAACTTGAAAGTGATTGCCTGTGAAGTCTTTTTTTCGGGAGGTCTGCCGCGCTGCGGCCCGATCTCCTAACACTCTGGATTTGGAGTTCACCGCCAAAGACGCCCATAACGAAAGCGATCAACTGCGCCAACAAATCCAAAAACACATAGATGGCGCTAAAGATAAATACGATGCCATCCTATTATGCTATGGATTATGCGGTAGTGGGACGGTGGGCCTCCGTGCCCGGGCATCCCCGCTGGTAATACCTAGGGCTCATGATTGCTGCACTATTTTTCTCGGTTCCAGATTGAAGTATAAGCAATATTTCGCAGATAACCCCCAGCAGACCGTACAGCTCCCTTGGCTATATGGAGCGGGGGGGCAGCGGTTATATAAACGACACTAACCTAAACAGGCTGCTTGGGCTGGACAAAACCTTTCAAGAATATGTTGATCTGTATGGCGCGGATAACGCGCGCTACATTAGAAAGCACCTGCAGGCGAAACTGGCTTTATCTTCCCACGCGGACAAAGTCGTTTACATTGAAATTCCGGAAAACAAACACTTGGGCCGCAGTGCCGTATTCGAGGCTCAAGCGGCCAAAGACGGAAAAGAGTTTATTAAGCTGCGCGGCAGTGGCAGGCTGGTTCAAAACCTCATAGACGGCAACTGGGATACCGCGGAATATTTATGCGTACCCCCCCCGGCATGCAATTGAGGCGTTTATGATTGGAACGAAATCTGCCGCGCAGTCAAAGCGGAAGGAAGTCTCGAAAACCAATGAAGGTCACCGTTTTACAAGACAATGTGACACACGAAATAAAGGCAAGGCCAAACGAGAATGTTTACCAAGCCTTAGCGCGCCACAGCCTACCTTTGGAATCATACTGCGGCGGTGGCGGAATTTGCGGAAAATGTAAAGTGAGGCTGAAAAGCGGCTTAGTCCCCTACAGCGAAGGCGAAATCTCCCTTTTAACTGAAGAAGAACTGACGGCAGGAATTCACTTAGCCTGCCACCTGCTTCCGGAAGAAGGCATGGTTGTAGAACTGCTAGCAGCCGGCGAACTATCGGTTGTAACCGCCGGATTGCAACGGAGTACCGCCGGCAGCCCCCTGGTAAAAAGGATAACCATCTCCCTGCCGGTACCCGATCTTGACGACCAAAGGGGGGGACTTGCCACGCGCATCTGCGAGCAAACCGGGCTGAAGACCATATCACCTGCTTGCTTACCTGAACTGGCCGAACTGCAGCCCGGATCAGAAGCAACCCTTACAGTAGCAGAGGACACTGTGATACAAATAGTTCCGGGCAGGCGGTCCCACAATTATGGAATTGCCTTTGATATTGGCACTACCACAATTGCCGCTTACCTCCTTGATCTACGAACGGGAGAGGAAAAAGCGGTAGCTGCCGGTGCCAACCCCCCCAACGCCAATACGGAGCAGATATACTTACCCGCATCAATTACAGCCACACAACCCCCCCGGGGGGCACGGCCGAATTGCAACGGTTTTTGGTTCAAGGCCTCAACGCGTTAATCGAAAAGCTCACACTACAGGCGGGCTGTACCAAGGAGGATATTACCCTTGTGGTTGCCGCAGCTAACACGGTAATGCTGCATACTTTAATGGGCGTCTCGGCGCTCAGTATTGCTAACGCACCCTTCACACCCGTTTTCTAGAACAAATACGACTCAATGCGCACGAATTGGGCCTCCATATCTCGCCCCCCCACGGACTGCTAATTTTGCTACCGGGCATTTCGGGCTATGTGGGTGCCGACATAGTTGCAGATCTACTGGTCTGCGACATTCACAAAGATCCGGACCGTCACGGCCTTCTAATCGATATCGGAACAAATGGCGAGATTGTCCTGGGCAATTCATTACAAACGGTGGCTTGTTCAACCGCGGCAGGGCCCGCCTTCGAAGGAGCCAATATTCAGCACGGCAAAGCGGGTTTGCCCGGGGCCATTGCCTCTTTTTCTCTCACCGATAAAAGTAGGTCCTATGATGTAATAGGGGGCGGGCCCACCAAACGGCATTTGCGGCTCCGGATTAATCGATATCACCGCACAGCTACTTAAACACGGCTTCATTACCAATACGGGCGCGTTCGCCCCGCAGACGAAGTTAAAGCCGTGGCAGCGGCAAATGATGACAACCTTCCGCAACCAACCCGCCTTTGTGGTGGTACCGGGCCGCGGTGAAGAGCAGATTCTTTTAAGCCAACGGGATATCCGGGAAGTTCAGCTCGCCAAAGCAGCCATTGCCGCGGGTATAAAAACATTGATGCAATACGCGGATATTACCTACGCCAAAATCGATCGTTTATTTCTGGCGGGTGGTTTTGGGAGTTTTATTGATGTTGAAAATGCCTGCAGATTGGGATTGCTGCCTGCTGAACTAAAGGCGAAAGTCGTTAAAATCGGCAACGGAGCAGGCCTCGGCGCCAAACAAGTGTTAGCAGACGGTGCAGAACTAAAGCGGGCGCAGAAGCTGCTCAAGAATATCAGCTATTTAGAACTTTCGGCGCATACGGCGTTTCAGTCACTTTTTGTGGACGAAATGTTTTTTTTCCTGAACCCGGGAAAAACGGAAACAATTAAAATTTTATCGAGGGGGGGGCTTTATATGGCCATTATTCAAGAAATTAGCGCAGCCCTAAAACAGGGAAACGTAAACGGTGTACAGCAAGCTGTCAAACAGGCACTGGAGCAAAACAAGAAACCAAAGGAGATCCTTGATCAGGCCTGCTCGCCGCCATGGGGGGGAAATTGGCGTGAAGTTCAAGAACAATGAAGTCTTCGTGCCGGAAGTGTTAATCGCTGCCAGGGCCATGAACGCGGGCATGGAAATACTTAAACCGCGGCTTGTGGAAACGGGCGTAAAGCCAGAGGAAATATAGTCCTGGGCACTGTAAAAGGGGATTTACACGATATCGGCAAGAACCTGGTGCGCATGATGTTTGAAGGCGCGGGATTCGAAGTTGTGGATTTAGGCGTAGATGTACCGGCAGATCGATTCGTCTCGGCGATTAGAGAACACAAACCCGAAATCTTGGGCATGTCAGCCCTGCTCACCACAACCATGGGCGAAATGAAAACCGTTATTGAGGCGGTAGATGCGGCGGGATTAAGAAACCAAGTGAAGATTATGGTGGGCGGTGCCCCGCTTACTCCCAAATTTGCCCAAGATATTGGAGCGGATGCTTATTCTAAAGATGCGGCGGAGGCAGCATCCACCGCAAAGGAACTGGTGTCTTAAGAGCGATCCGAGGGAGGTTGAAATAATGAGACCAATAGAACGAGTGTCATTAACACTGCAGCATAAAGAGGCCGACCGGGTACCCGTCTACCCCCTGCTCTGCGGCGTAAGTCGCAAACTGGTTAATGCTTCTTACCCTGAATGGAGCCTCGATATGGATGTCTGCGGTGAGGCTTACGAAAGGGTCACGGAGCAATTTAACTTGGACATCATCTGTACCCTCATTGATCTTTCGGTGGAGGCAGCCGATTTTGGTCAAAAAAATCATCTACCCCCCCGAAAACGAGGCCGCCCATCCGGATACAACAGACTACCTGCTAAAAAGTACCGCCGATCTAAAAAAATTGGAACCCATTAATTTTAGCCGGGCAAAACGGATGAACGGGCATGTACAGTTATGCCGGCGGCTAGTACGAAATAAAGGTAAAGATGTACCGGTGGTAGCCTTCGTATTCGGTCCTTTGGGCGTGCTGAGCATGATGCGGGGGCAAGCAAATCTTTTCATGGATATTTTGATGATCCGGCCGCGGTAAAAAGTGGCGTAGCTGCCGTGAACGAAACACTGTTGGAGTATGTGGATGCTCTAGCCGAAACGGGAGTCAACGCGATCATGCTCGATACCCTTTTTGCGTCCCAGTCAATTATGGGTAAGGAGATGTGGCTCGAATTCGAGGGTGTTTATGTGCAAAAACTCGCTAAACGCATTCGCAAACACGGAATGCAGACGATGGTGCATAATTGTGGGACGGGAATTTATTTCGATGCACAAATTGAAACTATGAAACCAACCGCGATTTCATTTCTGCACATTCCCGATGATTGCAGCTCCTATGCGGAAGTAAAGGAGAAATACGGCAACAAGGTTACGCTGATTGGCCATATTCCGCCCCCCCTGGCTTTTACACGCAACCGCAGAGGAAATAGAAGCCGAATGCCGCCGAGAAATTGATACCTTTAAAGAAGGTGGCGGCTTTATTCTGGCCACAGGGTGCGAATACCCCCCCGCTAACCTATCTTTTGACAAGGCAGAAGTGATCGTAAAAACAGCCATGGATTACGGAAGATACTAGGTTCGAAAACATTCCCCCCCTAAGCATCTGGATTTGATGCTTAGGGGCACATTTTTTTTCGGCGCTGAAGAAATAATTTTATCCTTGACCATTCTTTTTACACAGAACATCTTACCTAGAATTATCACCATTCGCTCTAAATGGTTAAGGTATTAAGCATAGGCAAGAATAGCTTCTGCGGTTACTTCGTCCGTGGCTAAAACATTGATCATTCGCGCTTTGATTGCCCCCCCACCATGGCCTCAACTTTTTGCGTACCTGTGGCGGCGCCAATCACCGTTTCCACATTTCTCAAGCCTTCTAGGCCAATTCCGATCAGGCGGTCATGATAATCGGACTCAATAATATTCCCTTCCAAGTCGTAATGGTATAAAAGCACTTCACCCACTGCACCCTTTGCCTTGAAATCTGCCAGTTCTTTTTGGAAATACAGCCTGTCTGATATAATGTGGATTCCTCGCCCATATAACCAATACCTACCACGGTCAGGGAAATATCATCCCAGCGTTTGAGCGTATCCTCAACGGAGCGTTCTTCAAGGATGGCCTTTTTAAGATCGATTGAATCCACAACAGCAGGTGCTGAAATATAAAACACCTCGCCATCGTAAAGTTCACCTAAACGGTGAATTAAGGAAAGGGGGATTTATGGAAGACTTTGCAGTAAGCCCGGCGATAGTGGAAACGAACTCCACATCCTGCCTAGGTTCTTTAATGGGCCGGATTGAATTAACAACAGCGCTCACCATCTTACCCCCCCAAGCAACCCCCCCGACGTGAATCCCATCCACAATCTTTTGATCAAACACTTGGGCCGCTTTAGCTGCAACCTGCCGATGCACGAACGCCTCGTTAGAGGGCGCCATGACCACATGGGCCTCTTTCAATCCGAACTTCCGTATTAGTTCGTGTTCCAACTGAACACACTTGACGAGGGGATCCTCAATCGTGAACTGCATAATACCTAAATCAAGGCACTTTTGCAGAACCCGTTGGACTTTAACTCGCGATAGGCCGAGCTCTTCCGCGAAAGATAATAAATTACTAAGGCCAACATGGATCCAAGTGAGGCTCTAACCCACTAGGATTCTTAAAAAAAGATCACCATAAGCCCTCAAGCCCATTTCTTTTCGAATATTGAAAAGCCTTTGGGCCTGTTCTTGAGTAAGGGCATTGACATTGCCTAACAGCCTCGCCGTTAAGGTGATTTTAGCAACCTGCTCCAAGCTTTCCATGCGGAAATAAGCCTGGAGAACATTTTCACCGACCGATAGGGCACCGTGGTTCGCCAATAACAAAACATCGCTGCCCATTATTTCAGTCTTTACCGCCGCAGGAACTTCCTCCGTGCCGGGCGTGGCATAGGCCACAAGAGCAACCCTTCCCAGGCCGATTACCGCTTCGGGTAAGGCGGGCTCATCGAAGCCCTCCCCCCCGCTTCGCTAACTCTAAATTATTTGATTTATTCAAACCCCCCCAAGCTTATATTTTTTTATCTCACCGGCCTGTGCACCTTGCCAAGCGAAAAGCAAGCCTAACCCCCCCTTTCCCGGTGCGGACTCTCGCTCGATTATGGCCGCAACGGGAAAAAGCCGGGGTTAGGTAATTGGAAGTGCATGGTATTACTCTTCCATAGCCTTCTTTAAACTTGCTTCATACGGCGCCCGATGTACCCCTTTTTCCGTAATGATGGCATCGATGTACTTAGCGTCTGTGACGTCAAAGGCCGGGTTAGCCACCATCCCCCGACGAAAGGGCTATCATAAGGCAGGTTGTTGTCTTCGGGCAGCCGGTGTGATATTCTGTTCTTGTATTTTAATGAGGGTGGGCAAAAACATGCAGAGTATTTTAACGCAAGGATTGTGGCAGCGCTTTAAAGCTAAATTTATCGGGGGGGATCGTAATTTTTATAAGATGACCCTGCTTCTAATCGTTCCCGTTATTGTCCAAAACACAGTAACTAACTTGGTTAATCTTTTGGATAACGTTATGGTCGGCAACCTAGGCACAACCCACATGTCCGGTGTTGCGGTTGCCAACCATTTAGTGTTTGTTTTTAACTTAAGTATTTTTGGGGCTCTTTCCGGCGCGGGTATCTACGGGGGGGCACAATATGCCGGTGCTAAAGACTGTAAGAGTTTTAGAGAAACGATACGTATGAGGTTGGTTGTCTCGCTGGGGATTACTGCGGCAGCTACATTTATTCTTAACAAGTGGTGCACACCATTGCTATCCCTGTATCTGGCGGGCGAAGGGAACCCGGCAGATAGTGTAGCCATGCTTGATTATGGCCGCCAATATCTGCGGATTATGCTGTGGGGGTTCTTGCCTTTTGCCTTGTCCAGTGTTACGGCAGTGCCCTGCGGGAAACGGGGGAAACGAAACTGCCTATGAAAGCAAGTGTTATTGCAGTAGTTGTGAACTTGGTGTTCAATTACATCTTAATTTTTGGCAAGCTGGGGTTCCCCCCCGCCCTAGGCGTAAAGGGGGCCGCACTGGCCACGGTGATCAGCCGCTTCGCTGAATTAGCGGTGGTTGCCTTTGTCGCCCATTCCAATCCCGTTGCCTTTCCCTTTTTTTACTGGGCTTTACCGCCCTTTTAAGATCGGAAAAACGCTAGCAAAAGACATTACGGTTAAGGGCGCCCCCCCTCTTTATTAATGAGTTTTTGTGGTCCGCCGGAATGATTACGATGACGCAACTATTATCAACCAGAGGGCTTGCCGTTGTGGGAGGCTGAATATCGCCACCACTTTTACCAATCTGTTCGGTGTTTTCTTCTTCTCGATAGGTACCGCGGTCGCCATCGTAACCGGGCAAGAGTTGGGTGCGGGCAACGTCCGGTCCGCAAGGGATCAAGTCTGGAAACTTCTTCTATTTTCGGTAGGTATCTCCGCGGCGCTGGGTATTTATTGTCCATTAGCGCCGGGGGAATCACGCAGATCTACAACACGGATCCCGAAGTCCGCCGCCTGGCGGCCTCTTTCATGCGCGCCAGTGCCATTTATATGCCCTTCCAAGCCATGGCGAATTGCTGTTATTTCGCCATTCGCTCCGGAGGAAGAACGCTACTGACAATGGTGTTCGACAGTATTTATATTTGGGTGGTCTGTATACCTTATACCTATGCCCTCGTTACCTTTACCCATTTGGGAATTGAAACTGTTTACCCCCCCTCAGCCAAATGATCCATGTTCTAAAAGCCCTTTTAAGCCTTATGGCAGTAAGTACGGGATTTTGGGCGAGGAATCTTACCAGCAAAGAGCCTGACAGCAAGCCTTTGGCCTCGCCCGGCTGATTCTCGGTTATAGTAGTGAAGCCGCTTCGCGGTCCAGGTAAAGGGTGGCCCGAAAGTGCCTTTTCAAAAGTAACCATAAACGATGGAAATTGCGAACTTAAGTTGACACTAACTAATGCGATTCGTGTTCCTCGGTCCGCAACTTTGCTCATCATGCCTTCTTCGGATTCCACCCAGCGATGGAAAGGCTTGCGCTTGGCTAACGGTTGGCAACTGCCAGACTATGAAATTGAACATTCACCACTAAGTTACGGGCCATACGTGGCGCACAACAAATGGGGCCCCCCCTAGAGGTTAGCTCGGGGCCCTTACTTATTCCACATATTAAGTTGTTGACTTCCGCGAATTCTACATTTTACCTGGGCCTGTATTGCCCCCCCTTCGGGCAATTTACCAAACATAGTCCACAATGCCCACCGGTAGTCTGCGTCACAATTCTTCTGGAAAACTGTTGGGGGGGAGATCTAGCATCAACCTGTTGCCGGGCTTTACGAACATCGTCCCAACTTAAATCTTCGGGCATCTTCATCTCAACTGTGCCAAATGTTTCTGTGGCCATTCCATCGTGGAACCAAGAACATTTTTGTTTCACAAGTTTAGCCACTGTCACTTTCTGACCGGCTAGCTCGTAGGTGATGCTTTCTTCCCGGGAAATCGCATTTGCCGGACAGACTTTGGCACAAATATGGTTGCAATCCGTGCATACATCTTCTTTCAGCATTCGGTCCGGCTGTAAATCTGCAGTAGTCAATATGGTAACTAATCTCTGGCCTGTTCCAAACTCAGGAGTAAGAAGCAAGTTATTCCATCCAAACGTTCCCAAACCCGCTACTACGGCGGCGTGGCGGTGCGATATAGAAGCACCTTTTCCACTTTTCAATGAAGAGATGGCAGCCTCGGCCACTGGGAGGCTATCCTGCTGTGTTTCGCAAAAGCGGGGGGGAAGGGCAGGGCTAGGTGACCTTTATCCTCTAAAGCCTCGCAGTTTCCCACGCTAATTTATTTAATTTTACCGAACTCAACCAACCGTAACCAAAAAGCTGATAAGGATAATTCTCTATCAGTCTTCTCTGCGGAATCTGTACCGCTTTTAAAATCCGTACCGCTATCACGATTACCGATTTAACGCCCGGCAATAGCATTTCGGGATGCAATCGTTCCGGAGCCCCGACGAACCGATCTACCGAAGCGATACCCACTAAATCTGCCCCATCCGGAGCAAATTTTGCTTTATATCTTCAGTTAAGGCCAATCTCGGTCACCTTTTCAATATATTTCCGCATATCCCTATATGGGCACCCCACGCGCAAATACCGATGTTCTGTTTCCTATTCAGCGAGGCGTAAAGTAGCCGTCTCAACACCTTCACGCCTGATTCGTTTTCCGATCTCCACCATGTCAGCGTTCTCGTTAATTAAAGCAAAACGGTCACATCGGTGTCTACATCAACGCCCCCCCGCCTGGGGATTGATCTGCCGTAAAAATGCAGAAGGATTTAGATGGCGGAACCATGGCTAAGACGCCCCCCCGTCTTCGAAAAAAACGTTGGGGGTTTTCCAACGGAAGATCATTTTCAGTTGGGATTCCCTTGTGAAACACCTCTTCCCCCCCAGCCCACATAGCATGGATCAACTCCACGGTTAAAGGAAGACTATTTATGATTTCCTTACACGTGACAGGCGCCTTGTCCTCTAAGAAATCCGCCGTTACAACTCCACCTTTTTCAAACTCCATTACAAGCTTTTTTTGCCAAGATGGTCCCTCCATGTTCATTATTTTTGACTGGGGGCCCATTGCAAGCCCCCCCAGTCTGCAAACCTTATTTGTTGTACACCTGCTTATACCATTCGGTAGCACGATCAGTTACGATTTGCCCGCCGGTGCTATACCAGCGTTGTACATAATCGTCCCAAGCACTTACTGGTAGTTCACCTACGATGATTTTTGAAGCTATTTGTCTAAACAGTGTTGCATTTTCTGGACGATGATCCGAATGACCGTCGTATACCGAATCGGGCATTCCGTCATTATCAAGCCCTCTGACATCTTGCATAGCCGCCTCTATAATGGGTACTTTTAAATCACCTAATGGAGTGTGTTTTACTATATCGGAATCGAACGTATAGTTCACGGCGGCATACTTGTAAAACGGCGTTGTGTGATTGATGATTTCAAAGCCGCCATCGTCCGTGCTGACCCAATCTTTACCGGGTAGCCCAAGCTTGTAGTACTTCGCCTGTTCGTCCGCTATAGACCAATCCAACCACTGGATAATCTTGGCGGGTTCCTTCGCCTGGTTCGTAATGACAAGATTTGATTGTATGAGCCGTGGCAGATAGTTCTGCTGTTTTGGCACACCCGGAACGGACGGCAACGGCATGTACGCCCATTCACCCTCCGGAACATTTTCCAAGAATCCTGAAAATAAATCAATTTCACAGGCCAGGTGGAAATAGTGGCCAACCCTATTATCATTAATTTTGGCTTCCCAGTTTGCTTTAGGTTGAATAGGCATTACTGGATCCATTAATCCTTCTTCCACGAGCATTCTAATGAAAGTTATTGCTTCTTTCATCTGATCCGAAACCTGGTGCGAAACCATGCGCTCTTGCATAGGATCCCAAGACCACATGGGGGGGTGCCCTTCATACATAGCGACTCCATGCATGACGAAAAGATCGTCACACCAACGCAGGCCTTCGCGTCCGGACACCGGGATTTCATCGTTCGGATCGCCATTACCGTTCGCATCCAAGTTTTTGAATGCCCTTAATACTTCCACATATTCATCGCGTGTCCGGGGGGGAATGTCCATACCAACACGGTCAAGCCAGTCTTTGCGAATAAATCCCGCACGGACGCGCTCGATAGAGGACAGGTAAGGAATGTAGTAAATTTTCCCATCCGCCCCCCCGGCCGCACGTACTAAATCCCATTCACTCTCACTAATCCCCCCCTTAAGGATATTCGGCCCATACTCCTCAAGAAGATCATCTAGCGGAATTGCTAGCCCACTATCTATCAGTTCCTTGTTCATTTCCCACGACCAGGGGGGGCGAATGGCGTCAGGGACATCACCAGAAGCCAACATAAGACGAAGTCCCTGGATATAACCTGTCGAGCCGTTCCATTCCCAAGAATATGTCAAGGGCGCTGCCCCGACTTGTTCAGCGACATACCGCCAATACGGATCATCAGGCTGATCTCGGATATCAATGCGCCCTTGCGAGAGATCCCACGGACCCCCCAAGCCAAGGTAAACTTATAGACGCTTTCCTGAGCCGCCGCTGTGCCTGTCAGGAATAACGCACTAACCAGCACTAGGATTAAAGCAACAATCCTATTCTTCAACATAATTTACCTCCCCCCTTTTTCATTTCATAATTCATAGTGACCATGCACGGAGTTTGACGTATTCCCCCCCTTTCGCAAGAATGTTTTTAGCCTTTGATCGAGCCCAATTGAGCACCTTTCATAAAATGTTTTTGTAAAAACGGATAAACTGCTACGATGGGTATTGTCGTCATAATTACTAGCGCGCTTTTGATGGATTCCGATTCAGCAAACGGATCGCGCTGAATTGAAGCTGTGCGGGCTATATCTCCACCCCCCCTGCATAATACCTCTGACATACATCTGCAGGGGCTGTAAATCGGCGCTACGGATAAATAACATTGGATGCATAAACATATTCCAATACAGTGCTGCCGTAAATATCGTTATGGTAGCTAATACAGGTTTTGACAAAGGTAATGCAAATTGCCAAAACAGGCGAAAGTCCCCCGCGCCATCAATACGGGCAGCCTCCAATAAACCTTCCTCGAGACCTTGATAAAAGCTGATCATCATCAATAGATAGTAAGGATAAACGGTGTGGGTAAGAATTAGGGCACCGTAATTGTCCATCAAACCATAAGATCTTATTGCTAAAAAAAATACGGGATCATAGGAGGGAAAAATACCATGCTAAAAACAACCACTAGCCTAATTGCCCGACCAATCTTAAATTCTTTTATACTTCGGGATAATGGGTACGCCATCATGGCCGTCATAAACACTGTCCAGATGGTTCCCACGACAGTGATAATAACAGAATTGGCAAAGGACCGCCACAGTTGCTTGAACTTGGCGAAATACAAATAGTTCCCCCAGGTAAATCTTTTTGGCCACAGTGATACTCTGCCAGCAGCAACTTCCGTTGGATAACTGAAGGATTTTGCTAGTTCGTGTATAAAGGGAAAGAGCATAATGCACCCTATCAAAACGAGAGTAAAGTAAACAAGCACTGTACCGAATTTAGACTTATTGACTGCCTTGTTTTTTTGCCAAATTAGAACAGCCCTTTCCCAGTTAGTTTTTTTGCTATGTGGTTCCCACCCAGTAGCATTGCAAAGCTAACGCTCGATTTAAAAAAAGCCTATTGCAGTTGCTAAAGAGTATTTGCCTTCCAGTAAACCTACACGATAAATGTAGGTGTCAAAAATATCACCTTTGCTCCACACTAACGGATTCAACAATGTATAAACGTGATCAAAACCTATTTCCAAAAATCGCCCGATATTAAGTAATAGTAACACTGTAATTGTTGGAGCCAGCCCGGGAAGGGTAATATATATCATTTGCTTCCATCTTCCGGCCCCGTCAATGGAAGCGGCCTCATATAATTGAGGATCAATACCCGCTAACGCAGCCAGATAGATAATCGACTGATAGCCAGATTCTTTCCAAATACTAGAGAGAATAACAATTGGTTGAAACCATGCTTCCTTAGCCATAAAAAAAGATAGGCTTTGTGCCAAAAACGTTCTTAAGAAAAATATTGATAATTCCTGATGTGGGTTCCAAAATATTAATTACAATTTGGCTAACGATGACCCAACTCAAAAAAATGGGGGGGTACATATAGGATGGTCTGCATCGATCGTTTAAAAAAACCTATGACCCACTTCATTTAATAAGAGAGCTAGGATTATCGGCACAGGGAATCCGAAAGCAATTTTGCCTAGTCCTATGAATAAACTATTGGCGAAAATCTCGGAAAATTGATAATAGCTAACCATTTCGCGAAAGTGTTTCCATCCAACCCATGGGGAATTCCAGATTCCGGGTCGAAAAATGGAATAGTCTTTCCAAGCAATAACACTTCCAACAATAGGGGGGGCAATACGAATGAAAATGAAAATATAATTCCCGGGAGAACCATTAAGTAGAGCACCGGATGCTTTTCATGTTCTTTAAAAGGCCATCAGAATCAGGATTTGACCACGCCCATACCCTGGTTTTCTCTAAATATAGCTCGTACGTCGTTCATCAGCACACCCCCCCTAGTGTTATTCTTCGCTTAATACATTTTAATTATAAGGCAACAGCCCCCCCGCCCCCCCGTCTCCTCCTTCTGATCACATTCTTAACAAAAAGTTGTCACTAAAATATGATCCCTGTCATGTCCTGCATGACGGGGATCATATTACGATTTGCCCGGCTAGCCTTTTTTTATCCTGTCAAATTCCGTGTCGGATAGCCCATAGAACGGCCTCTACCCGACTGTGGACACCAATTAACTCATAGATTCTGCTCACATAATTTCGCACTGTGCCCTCCGCCATATGCAATTTTTCCGCTATTTCACGATTATCAAATCCTTCCGCGACAAGCGCTAGAACCTCCTTTTCCCTTAACGAAAGAATCTCTTTTCCCAACCCATCCTCTGCCGAATCTCTAATTCTCTTCTTACCGGTGTTAGAGTCTAGCTTATCTACCAAAGCATTGGCAACTTCTTTCGTCATTAATACCCCACCTTGATAAACGGTATAAATGGCGTTTTCCAATTCACTCCATCCAATGTCCTTTAAGATATACCCGTTGGCACCAGCCTTCATGGCATCTACTACAAGGCTTTGCTCGTCGTAACTTGTTAATATCAACACCTTGATATCCGGGTATCGTTCTTTGATTGCCCTAGTAATTTCCGCGCCTGACTGCCCCCCCGGGAGGTGAAGATCCATCAAAATCAAATCGGGGTCTAACTTACCGACCTTGTCTAGCGCTTCTTCCCCCCCAGTGTAAGCCGTACCAACGACCTCCATATTATTAGTCCTAAGTTCAATCAACGTCTTAAAGCCGTCTACAACCACAGTATGATCGTCTACAATCATTAGCCTGAGTTTAACTATTTCCTCACCCCCCCCGCCCTGCATTGGAAAGACAATTAGAATATCGAATCCTTTCCCAGATTCACTATACCATTCCATATAACCATTAATTTCATTGACCCGTTCCCTGATGCCAGTCAAACCGAAACCTTCTCTAACAACCTTCGTGCCGTGACCATTATCCGAAACACGCGCGCGAAACATGCTGTCCCGCTCCCAGACTGCCACACCAATCAGGCTAGCCTCGCCGTGCCGATAGGCATTGGTAATACCTTCTTGGATAAAACGATAGACAATTGCATTGGTTACATCGTCCACATCATTAAATTCTTCCGGAATGTCAATTTCAAATTTCACGCCGGTACAATTAGTGAAAACTTCGCATAAATGAATCCACAAATCACGGCCGTGTAGGATTTCGTGCCCGGGTTCACGCAGACCAAAAACGACTGACCGCGTTTCCCTTAACGCCATCTGTACCATTGTATGTAGATGGGCTATTTCCTCGCTGGCTTTAGCAGGATCCTTTCGGATAAGATACTCAACCGTCTGTAGCTTGACCGAAACCCCGGTGAGAACATGCCCAAGAGAATCATGAATTTCTCTAGCAACTCTATTTCGCTCATCAGCCACGGCGGCTGCCTTATATTGAATCGCTTGATTCTGTAGCCGAACATTGGCCTGGGCCAACTGGCCAACATCGCGGCGATTTTTGCTTAATTCAACCCTAGTAGCCACTAACTCCCCCCCACCCATCTCTCTTACTAGCCAGTTGGCCACTGATAGTAGTACAAAACTAGCATAATATGGCTCATAATTGGAGGTAGAGCGAATACAGCGTCCAAAAGCACGATGGCAACTACAAGAAGGCTCCATAGGCGAACCCTTTTTTTTACATCCAATCTAATATAGGCAATTCCAGTTGTACACGCCAGTATCCATAAAGAATAACCTTGATGCTCCTTTAATAACCAAAACAGAATGATAGACCCCCCCGTCCAAAGACCGATAGCAGCGAAATCGTGTAGTAACTGGGCGATTCTTTTATCTAAATCGATCTCGCTAAGCATAACGATAGCGGCGAGCCATGTACCAAAAAGAATAATGGGTACCTTTTCGGGCACCCATGGCACCCCCCCACCTAAAGCCAGAAATATTACCAAAAACACTATTGTAGTAAAAACAAAAGGACCCCCCCAGCGAAAGGCCATGTCGTAATATTTCATCATTTTATCGCCTCCAGTGCCGCGATCAATCGGTCCAACATATGCACATGGCTTTACTTGTCCTGACGAGTCATTTACTTCTATTGTACGGTTACGTAACCTTTCAGTCAAACACTTAATTCTTCATCAGACCCAATCAACTCCTGCATTCGTAAACGTTCCACGCCTAAATGCTGTAAGACACCGCCTTTTGATTACAATAGGTCCGTTTTAGTCCGTTTTAGTACGCTTGCGTCCGAGCAACATAGGTCCCTAGTGGCCGAAACCAGATAGTTATAATTACAGTTACAAATTAACAACGAAAAAAACCAACTATAAGGATGTTTATCCTTCGGGGGGTACGGAAAAAGATTTGTATTTGCGATGTTGCAACCTAAAGTGGAAA
>JMBV01000069.1_pt1 | contig 39221 bp, 65 predicted proteins | sample 616531 | NCBI WGS metagenome assembly JMBV01 (sample SAMN02727904, study PRJNA239997) | anaerobic digester metagenome | biome: anaerobic digester; isolation source: mesophilic anaerobic digester inoculated with municipal waste water sludge... | place: Germany: Bielefeld University, CeBiTec ...
CCTTGACAAAACATAAACAAATTAATATAATTAAATTAACGATATATCTTCAGGGGGGGAGGTGCAAATCCTCACCGGCGGTATAGCCCGCGAGCCAATTTGGTTGACTTGGTTAGATTCCAAGGCCGACAGTTATAGTCTGGATGAAAGAAGATAATATAGACGTTTATTTTGTCTAGTTACCCCGAAGAAGACTTCGGGGGGGTTTTCTAATATCCCTGAAGCAATAAAATTATTGGAGGGATAAAATATGTACACTTTAAACAAGACTGCTTTTAATACTAAAACCATGGTGAAAATTTCAGTTCTTGCAGTGATTTCCATGGTACTAATGTTTTTTGATTTATCAGTTTGGTTTGCACCATCATTTTTAAAATTAGATATTGCTGATTTACCAGCTTTAATAGGGGCCTTTGCTATGGGACCTATGGCAGGAGTTCTAGTCCAGTTAGTTAAGAATCTATTAAATTTGCTAATTGAAGGCTCCATGACAGGAGGAGTTGGAGAACTATCTAACTTCTTAGTAGGAAGTGTTTTAGTTTATGTTGCAGGAATAATATATTATAAAAAAAGGACATTTAAAAATGCAGTTATAGGATTAATATTAGGAGTTTTATTTATGACGGCCTTTGCAACTTTAAGTAACTATTTTGTAGTATTTCCTCTATATTCTAAACTTATGCCTTTAGATAAGATAATTGAAGCAGCTAGCTTAGTGAATAGATTTGTAGTAGATTATAAGACATTAATATTGTATGCTGTAGTACCTTTTAATTTACTAAAAGGAACAGTAGTATCCTTAGTTACGCTATTAATATATAAAAAGGTATCACCAATACTCCATAAATAATATATATACGGCAGCGGGGGGGACGGTTTAACCGTCCCCGCTGTCGTTACATTTAGTTATATATATTTACAATAATTGTGATATAATAAAATATTAGGATTATATATGAAAGGTTGAATAAATTGAAAATAAAATTATCTAATTTAGAAGAGACGGAAAAGTTTGGAATAATGTTAGGTAAATTATTAAATTCAGGAGATATATTATGCTTAAATGGAGATTTAGGAGCTGGAAAAACAACTATGACTAAATCCATAGGACTGGGATTAGGAGTAGAAGAATATATTACTAGTCCAACCTTTGCTTTAATCAACCAATATAGAGGTAGAGTACCTGTTTACCATTTTGATGTATATAGATTAGAAAATGTAGAAGAGTTATACGATTTAGGATTTGATGAGTATTTTTATGGTAATGGAGTATGCATCATTGAATGGGCAGAAAAAAATAGAGAAAATGATACCAGAAGATAGAATAGTAATAGACATTAAGAAGGGGAATAATTTAGAGGAAAGAATACTTTATATAAGTGGATTTGGTAAAGGATATGAAAGGATAATTAAGGAGATGAATTGGAATTGAAAGTACTAGGATTAGATACATCTACTATGATGGCTACATGTGCAGTAATAGATGATAATAGGCTATTAGGAGAATATTCTTTAAATCAAGAAATGACCCATTCGGAAAAATTAGTACCTATGGTAAAGGAAGTTTTAGACAATTTAAATTTAAAGGTAAAAGATATAGACTTATTTGGTGTAGCTTTAGGGCCAGGCTCCTTTACTGGTTTAAGAATAGGGGTATCAACGGTAAAGGCCTTTGCCCATTCCTTTGATAAACCAGTAGTTGGTATATCTACATTGGAAGCATTGGCTTATAATTTGCCATATAATGAGATTATAGTACCTATGATAGATGCAAGGAGAAATAGAGTTTATACAGGTATATATACTTGGGATAACTGCAAGCTTAAAGAAATAATGGCTCCTGATGTACTGCCTATTGAAGTACTATTAGATGATCTAAAAGATTATAAAAAAAGTAATAATAAATGGAAATGGAAGTTTGCTCCATAGGGATATAATAGAAAGTAAATTAAATAATAGGGTACAATTTGCAACAATAGGGCAAAATATATGTAGAGGAGCAAGTGTAGCAGAATTGACTAAAATAAAATATGATTCTGGTGTAGTAGACGATTACTTTACATTAGCTCCTGAATACTTAAGAGAGTCTCAAGCACAAAGAGAATTAAATAGAAAAAAATGGGAAAAAAAATAAATTTGGCCCTTTAGGAGGTAATTATGGATATAGTTATTAGGGCAATGACAGAAGAAGATATAGATGCAATTGTAGAAATTGAAAAAGAAGTATTTTCAACTCCTTGGTCTAAGGAATCCTTTTTAACTGAAATACGTGATAACTTACTTGCTAAATATATTGTAGCTGAGATAGAGAATAAGGTAGTTGGATATGGAGGTATATGGCTCATACTGACAGAAGGACATATTACTAATATAGCTGTAAAAAAAGGAATACCAAGGACTAGGAATAGGAAATAAGTTAGTAGAAGGATTAATAATTTATTGTACTTCTAGAGGAATTGATAGTATGACTTTGGAAGTAAGAAAATCCAATATTGTAGCACAAAATCTATATAAAAAAATATGGATTTATCGATTATGGAATTAGACCTAAATATTATTCTGACAATAATGAAGATGCAATAATAATGTGGAGAACAAACAAATAGAGGTGATTTAATTTGATAACATTAGCTATAGAAACCTCCTGTGATGAGACTTCCTGTGCAGTAATCAAAGATGGAAGGGAAATATTATCTAATATAATATCTTCTCAAATAGATATCCATAGGAAATTTGGAGGAGTAGTACCAGAAATAGCATCTAGAAAACACATAGAAAGTATAAATAATATAGTACAAGAAGCATTAGATGAAGCAAAATGTACCTTTGATGATATTGATTTAATAGGCGTAACTCAGGGTCCAGGGCTTGTAGGAGCACTATTAGTAGGTATATCCACAGCTAAAGCACTATCCTATGCACTAGAAAAGCCAATTATTGGAGTTAATCATATAGAAGGGCACATATGTGCCAATTATATAGAGCATAAAGAGTTAGAACCACCCTTTACATGTTTAATAGTTTCTGGGGACATACTTATTTAGTACAAGCCAATGATTATACAGATTATGAACTAATAGGTAGGACTAGAGATGATGCAGCAGGAGAAGCCTTTGATAAAGTAGCAAGGGCATTAGGATTACCTTATCCTGGAGGACCATTTATTGACAATCTATCTAAAAAGGGAAACAAAGATAATATACATTTTCCTAGGGTATTTTTAGAAGAAGACTCCTATGACTTTAGTTTTAGTGGACTAAAAACTGCAGTATTAAACTATTTAAATCAAACTAAACAAAAGGAGAAGACATCATAGTTGAAGATGTGGCAGCAAGTTTTCAACAAGCAGTATTAGATGTACTTGTGGAAAAATCCTTTAGATTAGCAAAGGAGAGAGGCTCAGATAAGATAGTTATGGCAGGAGGAGTAGCTGCTAATGAAGGGTTAAGAAATATGATGGAAGAAAGAGGTAAAAGAGAAAATATTAAAATTTATTATCCATCAAAAATCTTATGCACAGATAATGCTGCAATGATTGGCTCCACAGCATATTTTAATTATATAAATGGAAAAGAATCTGATTTATATTTGACAGTTGAGCCAAATCTAGACATAAAAGGATAATAATTGACAAAGGTTTCCACAAATTATTAACATTAAATATAAGGTTTACAATAATAACTTGTGGATAATGTGGGAAAATATTTAAAATCAATGTAAAACAGGTAGAATGCTGGGGATAACCCTGTGGACACTGTGCATAACTTGTTGATTTTATGTGGATATTATTCTTCTGTTAATAATATCCACTTTTCATATAAGTTATTAAGGATTAATTCTACTTCTTCCCTTTTTCTAGTTAATTCTACAACTTTTTCTGGTTGATTGTACAATTCTGGACTACATAAGGTAGCATCTATTTCTTCTATTATATTCTCATTTTCTGAGATGTTTTTTTCTAATTCTAAAATTTTTCTTTTTCTTTTTCTAGTTTCAAGTAATAATTCTTTTTCCTTTTTTTTCGTTCCAATTTTATTTGAGTCTTAGTTTTTCCATCATCTTCTTCATATTCATTCATATTTTCATTTTTCTTTTCTAAATAATAATCGTAATTTCCTAGATATTCTGTAATTCCATCTTTCGTTAATTCAAGGATTTTGTTTGTAGTTCTATTTAAAAAAATATCTATCATGGGATATAACAAATAAGGTTCCTTCGTAATCCAATATGGCATCTTCAAGGACTTCCTTAGAATCTATATCAAGATGATTAGTAGGTTCATCCATTAATAGGAAGTTAGCTTTGGAAAGCATTAATTTAAGTAGACTAAGTCTACCTTTTTCACCACCACTTAAATCTGATATTTCTTTAAATATATCATCTCCTACAAATAAAAATTGACTTAATATAGTTCTAATTTCATAGTAATTTAATTTTGGATTATCATCCCATATTTCATCAATAACTGTTTTATTTAAATCTAATTCTTCCATTTCTTGATCAAAATATCCAGGTATTACATTATGACCTATATCTATTTCACCTTCATCATACTGAAGTTGTCCCAATATAATTTTAAATAAAGTAGTTTTTCCAACACCATTTGGGCCAATGAGGCCAACTTTTTCTCCTCTATATATATTTAACTCTATATCCTTCAAAAGTTCAAAGTCTCCAAAGCTTTTTCTTAAACTCTTAACAGCAAGAACATCCCTACCAGACTTTATTTTTGGTTCAAAGATAATTCTAGTTTTTTTAGATTCCATAGGTTTATCTATAAGTTTAATTTTATCTAAAAGCTTTTGCCTACTTTGAGCTTGTTTAATATATCTAGAATCACCGTAATTCATAAATCTAGAGATGATTTCTTCTTGTCTTTTAATTTCCTTTTGTTGATCTTCATATTGTTTTTTTAGTAGCTCTAAATCCTTCTTTCTTTGAACCATAAAGTTTGTATAATTCGTATTATAGGTAGTTAATTTTTTTTATTTTCTAAATAAAAAAAATCTTGCTAACAACATTATCTAAGAAATACCTATCGTGGGAAATTATTAAAGACGCTCCAGGATAATCTTTTAAAAACTTTTCTAGCCAATCAATTGCATCGATATCTAAGTGGTTTGTAGGCTCATCTAATAGTAATAAATCAGGTTTTTCCAGTAAAAGCTTAGCTAAAGCCAGTCTAGATTTTGTCCACCACTTAATAGATTTACTTCCTTTGAAAATTCATCTTCGCTAAATCCAAGTCCAATTAATACACCACGGATATCAGATTTATATCCATATCCATTTGAGGATGAAAACTTTTCTGATAGTTGTCCATATTTATTCATCAAAGCATGTAATCTTTTGGATTCTCCTTTTTCACCTTCCATGGAGATTTGGGATTCTAGTTTTCTTAAATCCTCTTCCATTTGAATTAGATGCTGAAAAACCTCTAAGCAATCTTCATAAATAGTTTTAGTACTGTCTATTTTTACATGTTGTTTTAAATAACCAATCTTTAAACCTTTTTGAACAAATATGTCTCCATTATCCTTATTTATTTCTCCTGCCAATATATTTAAAAGGGTAGTTTTGCCTGAGCCATTCAGGCCAATTACCCCCCCAATTTTATCTCCATCTTCTACAGTAAAACTTATACCATCTAATATAGTATTTAAAATAAATGTTTTAGTGATATTGCTACATGATAGTACTGACATTAAATATCCTCCTAAATCTTAGTACTATCATTGTATCAAAAAAAATCATCTATTAAAAGTATCCATAGATTAAGATTTTAAATCTTGTTCCATTGCCATGGAAGATAAAACTTTATCGATTAAATCAAGTTCACAACTATGTTTATTAGTAAAATGGATACAATTGGTACAGCTTTTATATTCCACATCTATCATATTTTTTAAAGACACTTCATCATCGTGAATTTTGCAATAATATTCTTCGCAATAAATGGGTATTTTTCTTAATTGCTCTTTACTTGCCATGAAAATCACTCCTTTTACATATTATCTCAAGAAAGTGTACAAATATTCAAAAATCTCAATGTGAATAAATTGACTATTACATAAGCTAATGCTATAATTGTATTAGTGAATTATTTAATATATGTATTAGGCGGTGAATAAGGATGACCAAGGAAACGCAAGTATCTATAACTGTTATAAGAAGACTGCCAAACTACTATAGATATTTAGGAGATTTACTTCAAAAAGGCGTCAATAGAATATCTTCTCAAGAACTTAGCAAACTAACAGGATTTACAGCATCTCAAATAAGACAAGATTTAAATAACTTTGGTGGATTTGGACAACAAGGTTATGGTTATAACGTGGAAGAGTTGCATAAAGAATTAGGTAAAATATTAGGTTTAGATAGAGAATATAAAGTAGTAGTAACTGGAGCAGGCAATTTAGGACATGCAATTGCTAATTATAGAGGTTTTAGAAATGCAGGATTTAATATTATAGGAGTATTCGATAGAAATCCTAATAACCCACGTTTTACTGTGAGAGATTTTGAAGTAAATCATATAGATGAATTAGAAGATTTTATTAAAGAAAATAATGTAGACATTGGTATAATTACAACTTCAAAGAATATCGCACAAGATGTGGCTGACGTCTATGTTAGAACAGGCATAAAGGGCATATGGAATTTTGCTCCAATAGATTTGGTAGTTCCAGATGATGTAGTGTTGGAAACAGTAAGACTAAGTGAAAGTCTATTTACTCTATCATATTTTATTAAGGAATTAGTAGATTAAAAAGGAAAAAAAACTGGCATTAGCCAGTTTTTTTTAATATTTTATAGTTACTACAGGTTTAATTAAATCAATTGGTTTATCTTTCATCAACAATAAAGCTTCTTCCAAGTTTTCAAATCCTTCAAACCTATGGGTAATAAGTTTACTTACATCTAGTTTATTAGTTTCTAATAAAGCTGCCATTTTTTTTCCATTTTGACTCTTCCACCAGGGGTTAGACCACCATAGATTCGTTTATGTCCCATTCCAACGCCCCCCCATTCAATACGTGGGATTTTAATGTAATCTCCTTCGCCGAGATAGTTTACATTTCCTATGGCTCCACCTGGTTTTAGCATTTTAACTGCTTGAGCAAATGTATCCACGTTTCCACCAGCAATAATAACCTTATCTACACCTCTGCCCTTAGTTTTTTTTCAAGGACTTGATCTGCAATGTCTCCCGCCCTATAGTTAATAATGTCTGTTGCACCATAAAACTTAGCAGCTTCTACACAATTAGGTCTCGTTCCTACTGCAAATAGATGAGAAGCTCCCATTTTATTGGCGCCAGCCACTGCCATCAATCCTACAGGTCCTATACCTATAACACAAACCGTATCTCCTAGTTTTACACCTGCTAATTCAGCACCATGGAATCCAGTAACTACCATATCAGGTATCATTACAGCATCTACAGGATCCACCCCCTCTGGTAAAAGTGCAAGATTGGCATCTGCTTCATTTACATGGAAATATTCAGCAAAAACTCCATCTTTAAAGTTTGAAAACTTCCAGCCAGCTAACATACCACTTGAGTGTTGTGGAAATCCTTCTTGAGATTCAGTAGAACCCCAATCTGGTGTAATAGCAGGTACTATTACTTTGTCACCAGGTTTGAAATCCTTAACTAAAGAACCTACTTCCACAACTTCTCCTACGGCTTCATGGCCTAAAATCATATCGGTTCTTTCACCAATAGCTCCTGCCCATACAGTATGGACATCAGATGTACAAGGTGCTAAAACTAGGGGGGGACGACAAATAGCATCTAGTGGACCACATTGAGGCTTTTCTTTTTCAATCCACCCGATTTTACCAATACCTAACATTGCGAGACCTTTCATAACATCTCTCCTTTCACTTTAACGATTTACGTATTATCTAAATAAAGTATACATCAAATCTCAAAAAAAATCAATGATAATTATTATAATTATAACCTTAATTAATGTGGCTTACTAATTTACCACTATTGCACTTTAGACTTATATTACTTTGACACAGTAAACAAAGTTTGGTATAATTATTAGAAGTTCTTATACATAATATGTAGCGAACTAGAACAATAAGGAGGGAAATTTATGTTTAAAAAAATTTGTAGTGATTTTACTAGTATTTACAATGGTATTTTCTCTTACAGCTTGTGGAAATAAACCTCAAGATTCAGGAAATAATGGAGGAGGAGAAGTAGCTACAGGCGGAGATGCTGGTGAAGAAAATGGCGGTAATTATAAAATAGGTATAATGACTGGAACAGTATCTCAAGGAGAAGAAGAATTTAGAGCTGCAGAAAAGATGATCGAAGTATATGGAGACATGATCAAACACGTTACTTATCCAGACAAATTTAGTCAAGAAGTAGAGACTACCATATCTAATGTTAAGAGTTTAGCAGCAGATCCAGATGTAAAGGCTATTGTAATAGTTCAAGCAGTGCCAGGAACTGCAGCAGCTATCGACGCAGTCAAAGAGATGAGAGATGACATACTATTTATAGTAGGTGCACCTCATGAGGATCCAGAGCTAATAGCTCAGAGAGCAGATATTGCATTGGAATTGGATCAATTGAAACGTGGAGAAAACATAATGCAGACAGCAAAGGATATGGGAGCTGAGACTTTTGTGCATTACTCATTCCCAAGACATATGTCCTATGAATTATTATCTGCAAGAAGAGATGAATTAAAGAAAAATGCAGAAAAGCTAGGAATAGAGTTCGTAGAGATAGACGCTCCAGACCCAACAGGAGATGCTGGAATTACAGGTGCACAACAGTTTATCTATGAAGACGTTCCAAGAGTAGTTGAACAATATGGAAAGAATACTGCATTCTTCAACACAAACTGCGGTATGCAAGAACCATTGATTAAGCAAGCATTAGAGACTGGAGCTATATATCCAGAGCAGTGCTGTCCATCACCTTATCATGCCTATCCAGGAGCTTTAGGAATTGAAATTCCTCAAGATAAGGCTGGAGATTTAGATTATCTAGCAGAACAGATCAGAGATAAGGTAGCTGAAAAAGATGGAACAGGCAGATTTGGAACATGGAAAACATCAGCTAATGTGGCTATGATAGAAGCTGGAGTTCAATATTCTATTGAATATCTAGATGGCGAAATAGAAAGATTTGATCAGGATGCAATGGAAAAGTTAATGAAAGAGATTACTGAAGACAATGAACTTACACTTGCACCTTTAGATGAAGATAATCCAAACTTCTTATTATTTGTAATTAGTTCTCAAGTATTTTAGTGGGATGGAGTCGTAGTACGACTCCATCTTTATTCAATGTATAGATGGGAGTGATAAAATGGGCCTATTTAAAATGGAAAATATATCTAAAGTATATTCCGGAAATCAAGTATTAAAGGATGTATCTATCACCATAGGAGAAGGAGAAATACATGGACTAATAGGAGAAAATGGAGCGGGCAAATCCACATTGATGAATATAATCTTTGGTATGCCAGTAATACATAGTACAGGTGGTTATGGTGGAAAGATGTATATCAATGGTGCTGAATTCAATCCAAAGACTCCCATGGATGCCATGGAAAATGGAATAGGAATGGTACATCAAGAGTTTATGCTTATACCCGGTTTTACTATTACTGAAAATATAAAATTAAATAGGGAAAATACAAGGGCAACTTTATCTAGTAGAATCCTAGGCAAGAAGATGGAAAGACTGGATAGGGAAAAGATGGTAGAGGACGCAAAAATAGCCCTAAATAAGCTAAATTTGGATATCCAAGAATCTACACTGTAAAGGGACTTCCTGTAGGCTATATGCAGTTTGTAGAGATAGCCAGGGAAATAGATAAAAAGAATCTAAAGCTATTGATACTAGATGAGCCTACAGCTGTGCTCACTGAATCTGAAGCAGAAGGATTTCTTAAAGTTATAAAGAGATTATCAGAAATGGGAATTGCTATATTATTTATAACACATAGACTTGAAGAGATAAAGCAAATATCTGATAATATAACCGTACTTAGAGATGGGGGGGAAAAGGTAGCCCAATCAGCTACCAAGGATATCTCTACTGTAGAGATGGCAAAGGCCATGGTAGGAAGAGATATAGAGCTCACATCAGCCCAGAGAAATGAATTTTCTGAAGATGCTCCAAATATCCTGGAGATACAAGATCTAGTAGTAGATATGCCAGGAGAGAGAGTAAGGGGGGGTATAGACATGAAGGTGAAAAGGGAGAGATACTTGGAATCGGTGGGCTGGCAGGTCAAGGCAAGATAGGTATAGCCAATGGAATAATGGGACTATATCCAACTAGGGGGGGGAAAATCATAAAGAACGGAGAAGAGATGCCTTTAAATAATCCTAGGGAGATGCTAAAGCATGATGTGGCATTTTTATCTGAGGATAGAAAGGGTGTAGGATTACTATTGGATGAGCCTATAGACTACAATATAGCCTATACCTCAATGGAAATACAGGAAAAATTCATCAAGAATCTAGGACCTATTAAATTGATGGATAAAAGAGATGTGGAATCTCATGCCCAGAAGATGATAGAGGATATGGATATAAGATGTACATCTTCTAAACAACATACCCGCTACCTCAGTGGGGGGGAAACCAGCAAAAGGTATGTATAGCTAGGGCCCTTACCTTAGACCCTGAAGTATTACTCATATCTGAGCCTACTAGGGGAATAGATATAGGGGCAAAAAAAACTGGTGCTGGATACTTTGGTAAAGTTGAATAAGGAAGAGGGGGGGATGACTATCATCATAACCTCTAGCGAGTTGGCAGAGTTGAGACAGGTATCTGATAGAATAGCCATAGTAACTGACGGGAAACTCCACTCTATACTCCCACCAGATGCTCCTGACGAGGTATTTGGATTGGCAATGGGAGGAGACGACATTAGCAAGGTGGTGGAATCATGAATATAAAAAAAACTATATAATAAGATTGGATTTCCAAGATTGATAATAGGAGTATTCTTAGCAGTTTTAATACTCATCTCAAATGTGCTTAAGATACCACAGGCCCAATTATGGAATGATATAATGATAAGATTTGGAATGAATGCCATATTAGTATTAGCCATGGTGCCATCTATTCAAGCTGGAATAGGTATAAACTTTAACCTAGCCCTAGGAGTTGTATTGGGGCTTATAGGGGCTTTGGTAAGTATGGAGTTCAACTTCACTGGATGGGTTGCCTTTGGAGTAGCCTTGCTGATAGCCATACCCCCCCTTGCAATCATATTTGGATATCTATATGGATTGATGTTAAATAAGGTGAAGGGGGCAAGAGATGACAGTAGGGAACTATGTAGGATTTTCAGTAGTATCCTTTATGTCCATATTTTGGTTACTAGCTCCCTTTAAAAACCCTGGACTAGTGTGGGCTATGGGAGGGACAGGACTACGAGTTACCCTATCCATGGAAGATTCCATGGGGGGGATTGTTGAATGAATTTTTAAAGATAAAGATTGGAAATTTGGTAATCCCTACAGGACTACTATTATTCTTTGGATTATGTGCCTTCTTAGTCTATATATTCAATAGGACAAAGTTAGGAAATGCTATGAAGGTAGCAGGAACATCTGAATCCTTTGCTATATCCAATGGTATAGACGTAAATAGGCAGAGGATACTAGGGACTATCTTATCTACTGTATTGGCAGCAGTAGGAATAATAGTATATAGTCAGACCTTTGGATTTTTACAGCTGTACAATGCACCTCTATATGTAGCTATGCCAGCAGCTGCATCTATACTCATAGGCGGGGCATCGTTACAAAGGGTAAAAATTGTACATGTAGTAATAGGGACATTTTTATTCCAATCCCTATTAGTAGTGGCTTTGCCAGTTATAAATATAATGTCCGATGGAAATATGGCGGAGATAATAAGGATAATCATAAGTAATGGAATCATAATCTATGCCCTTACAAGAAATACAGGGGGAATCTGCAGGCAGCGGAGGTGACGCATAATGATGGTACCTATAGTATTTTTAGTATTATGTATTGGAGGATTTTTAGTTTCTGGATTGACCATAGAGTTTGTGGCAAATGAGATGATCTTCAGACTGTCAAGGAATCTGATCTTAGTCATGAGTCTTATAATACCTGTAATATCAGGAATGGGACTTAACTTTGGAATAGTCCTAGGAGCAATGGCTGGGCAGGCAGGGCTTATATTCATCGTGAATCACAAGATTGGAGGAATAGGCGGTATATTTATCGCTATGTTGGTATCTACTCCCATAGCCATACTATTGGGTTGGATGGTGGGAAAGGTACTGAACAAGGCCAAGGGACGAGAGATGATTACCTCCATGATACTTGGATTCTTTGCCAATGGAATATATCAGCTCATATTTATAGTAATGGCTGGAAGAGTATTCCCAATAAAAAAAACAAGAAGATACTTATGAAATCAGGATATGGGCTTAAGAATACCATAGACTTAATTAGCATTAGAAAGAAGCTAGATATGTTGTTCTTTGGGGAATACATTCCAAAGGTACCGGTCATGACCTTCATATTTATTGCAATACTATTTATCCTAATGTATCTATTATTAAAGACTAAATTGGGACAGGATATGAGGGCAGTAGGGCAGAATATGCATGTAGCCAATATATCTGGAATAGATGTAGATAGGACTAGATTGATATCTATTATAATATCTACAGTATTAGCAGCTTGGGGGGGACAGATTGTATATCTTCAAAATATGGGGGGGACCTTGAATACCTTTAGCAATCATGAACAAGTAGGTCTATTTGCTGTAGCATCACTCCTAATAGGGGGGGTGCCTCAGTAGAAAAGGCATCTTGGAAAGAAGCATTAATTGGTACATTTTTATTCCATCTATTATTTATAATTTCACCTATAGCGGGGGGGCAGAATTTAATAGGAAATGCTCAAATAGGAGAATATTTTAGAGTATTTGTAGCATACGGAGTAATAGGTCTTGCTTTAGTACTTCATGCTTGGGAAAAGAATAAACAGCAAAATCTTGAAAGATTAAAGGGTTAATAAAAAAAAGCCATAATTGAACATTCGATTATGGCTTTTTTTACGTGGAATATATCATCTGATAAGGTTATAATAGACTATAGGAGAGTGAGATAAGTGAACTATAATATAGTCCAAGATAAAAATAGAATTTTCCTAAAAGATATGGATGATTTTGAACCAAAGCATATATTTGAATGTGGTCAAGCCTTTAGATGGAAACTAGAAGAAGACGGTAGTTATACAGTTATAGCTTTTAATAGAGTATTGAATGTAAAAAAAAGAAGATAAAGACATTATCTTATCAAATACTAATTTAGAGGATTTCAATAATATTTGGTATGATTATTTTGACTTAGGAAGGGATTACGGAGAGATAAAGAAGGAATTATCTAAGGATCCAATATTAAAAGAAGCCATAGAATATGGAGATGGCATAAGGATCTTAAATCAAGAACCCTTTGAAACCATCATATCTTTTATTATATCTGCAAATAATCAAATACCTAGGATAAAGAGGTCCATAGAACTAATTTCACAATATTATGGAGAAAAGATTCTTCATTGTAATTATACAGATACCTTTTGTCACCCTGAGGGAAGGGAAGAATCCTATGAATATTACGGATTTCCCACACCTGAAAAATTATCTAAAATTAATCCAGAGGATTTAAGGGAAAAATGTAAAGTAGGCTTTAGAGATAAGAGAATAGTTGAAACTAGCAAAATTATTGCAAATAAGGAGATTGTATTAGATAATATATTTAATATGAATCGTCAAGAAGGTAAAGAGCTTTTAATGACTTTGCCAGGAGTAGGTCCAAAGGTTAGTGATTGCATATTATTATTTGCCTTTAATAAAGATGATGCTTTTCCAGTAGATGTATGGGTTAAAAGGGTAATGGAGCATTTTTATTTAAAGGAAGATACTAATGTAAACATATAGGAGAGCATGGAGCTAGGATATTTGGTAGTTTAGCTGGATTTGCTCAACAATATTTGTTTTATTATGCAAGGGAAGAAGAAATAGGAAAATAGGGGGGAAAAGAAATGTTAAAAAACTATATGGAAATTGTAGTCCATGATATGTTACCAAGTATACTAGAAAGAGAAGAATTAGAATGCCAATGTGAAATATGTATAGAAGACATAAAAGCAATTGCTCTTAATAATTTAAAACCTATGTATGTGGTGACGGAAAAAGGAATATTATATTCAAAATTAAATGAATTTAGTGCCCAATTTAAAACAGATGTAATTCGTGAAATTACAATTGCAATTGAAAAGGTAAGGAAAAATCCCCCCCGCCATTGATTTTACATCTATGGAATTAGGAGATGGAAAGATGTATAAGATTTTAGTAATTGAAGATGATGAAAAAAAATTTCAAGTTTAATAAAGAATAAACTTGAAAGATATGATTATTCCGTAGTAAAGGTAGAAGATTATTCTAACATAAAAAGCAAATTTACAATGGAAAATCCACATTTAGTGCTTTTAGATATAAATTTGCCTAATTATGATGGTTTTTTTTGGTGCAGAGAAATAAGGAGTATATCAAAGGTACCTATAATATTTATATCTGCTAGGTTTTCAGATATGGATCAGGTAATGGCAATAGAAAATGGTGGAGATGACTATATCATAAAACCTTTTTCCTTTGATTTATTATTAGCAAAGATTAAAGGTTCCATAAGAAGAGCTTATGGAGAATATTCAGCTAGTAATCACAAAGATATATATGAAGTAGAAGGGGGGGTCTTCTTATATAAAAGTCAAAGCACCATAGAATGGAAAGGGAAAAAGGTAGAATTAAGTAAAAAAAGAATTTGGATTATTATATATATTAATCTCAAATATAAACGAAATAGTATCAAGGGAAGTCCTACTGGAAGAATTATGGGATGATATAGATTTTGTCGATGATAATACCCTATCTGTAAATATTACGAGGCTCAGGAAGAGATTAGAAGAAATAGGATTATAGATAGCATCCAAACTAAGAGAGGGCAAGGTTATTCAATGGTAAAGACTTGGGAGTAGATGTTCATGGGATTTAAAAATATTTAAAAGATAGAATAACATATATTATTATCTATTATCTTAGTATATTGTTAGTTATTTTCATTATGATGCTAGACTTAATAATTAGAAAAGAGCCTATAAAAATCTCTAATGTTTTTTTTATTGCCTTATTTTATCATCTATATTATTAGGATTATTAATAGTAATAGACTATAGTAAGAAAAAGAAGTTTTATGAGCCAATTAATTATGGTATGGAAAGGGAGGAAAATCTTGAGTATATATTCAATATTCCAGAGAATATAAGTAAAGAGCATGACTTTTTCAAGGAAGTTTTAACTAGGAATTATTTAATATATATGTCCATATTAGAAAAAAAACCAAAAGAAATTTAAGAGACAAATGGATTTTAATAATAGATGGATTCATGAGATGAAAACACCAGTATCAGTAATTAAACTTATGTTAGAAAATGAAAAAGATAAAAACATAGAGGAAATCACTAGGAAAAACTATGAAAGCATAGAAGAAGAGATAGAAAAACTGTCTAATGGTTTAGAAATGGCATTGCATACCCTTAGAATAAATGATTTTGAATTAGATTTCAAGGTGGAAGAAGTATCTTTGAATGAAATTATAAGAACTGTAATCAATGAAAATAAATCTACATTTATAGTTAATTCTATTTATCCTAAATTAGTTGCCGAAGAAAATGTAATTGTAAAAAGTGATAAAAAAATGGGTAAAATTTATAATTAGCCAACTGTTATCTAATAGTATAAAATATACAAAAGTAAAAGAAAATGGAGATAAAAATATAATTCTTCATATATATGAGGAAAATGGAAAAACCATATTATCCATAAGAGATAAGGGAGTAGGAATTCCTAAAGGTGATTTAGATAGGGTCTTTGAGCCGTTTTTCACAGGAAAAAAAATGGAAGAAAATATCTAGAATCCACAGGAATGGGACTTTATTTGTTAAAGGATATATGTGATAAATTAGGTCATGGAATAAAAGTGGAATCAATTGAAGGAAAAGGGACTACAGTAAGTATTACCTTCTATAAGGGAAAAAGTATTTATAATATTCAATAAAACCAATCTGACAATATTGTAAGAAAAAAAGTTCTATTTGAAAGGGAAATCAATAGGAGGATTTCCCTTATTTTATATAGTATAAATAGAAAATCCATTATAGGAGGTTAAAATATGCCAGTATTAGAAGTTAAAGACTTATCTAAAATATATGGTAGTAAAGGAAAAGGAGTATTAGTGAAGGCTCTAGATGAATTTAATATGAATATAAACAAGGGAGAATTTGTAGGGATTATGGGTCCCTCTGGTAGTGGAAAGACTACCTTATTAAATATCTTAGCCACAATAGATTCTCCATCTTCTGGAGAGATACTTATAAATGGTCAAAATCCACATAATTTAATACCAGACGAATTAGCAATATTTAGAAGAAAAAAATTTAGGGTTTATATTTCAAGATTTTAACTTATTAGACACATTATCAGTAAAGGAAAATATCATACTACCTTTAGTCCTTGAAGAGTTTAAAAATAAAGAAATAGAGCAAAAATTAGAAGAAATATCCACAATATTAAATATTAAAGACATATTAGATAAAAGAACATATGAAATATCAGGAGGGCAGCAACAAAGGACTGCATGTGCCAGGGCTATGATAAACAAACCAGCTATTATTTTAGCCGATGAGCCTACGGGGGGGAATTTAGATTCAAAGGCATCCTTTGATTTAATGAGATCCTTAGATGAAATAAATGGAAAAAGAAAAACCACCATAGTCATGGTAACCCACGATGCCTTTGCAGCTAGCTTTTGCAAAAGAATAATAATGATTAAAGATGGACAATTCTTTTTAGAAATATCAAGGAACTCTAATAGACAAATATTTTTTTTAAAGAAATATTAGATTCATTATCTCTTCTAGGAGGGGGATATAATGAAAATATCTAATATGGCCATTAGTAATATAAAGGGTAACTTATATAGATATATTATGTATTATTTAAGCAATTCCTTTGCTGTAACAGCTTTTTATATATTTGCTAATTTCGTATTTCATCCTGCTTTGAATTATAAAGCTTTGGGAGGTCATCCAGTAGCTCAAATGGGTGCAATAAATGGTATGATAACTTGTCAAATAATAATAGTTATATTTTCAATTTTATTTGTAGGTTATTCTACTTCCATATTTTTAAAATCTAGAGGCAAGGAATTTGGATTACTTTCCCTATATGGTATGACTACAAAGCAAATAAAAAAATACGTGCTCATTGAAAATACTATTATATCTATTTTATCCATTGCTACTGGAATATTTACTGGTTTAGTTTTTTTCAAAATTATTTCTTATGGCAATGGAGGCCTTTATGGATATTAGTCTTCCCTTTAATATTTCCTTTAAAGCATTGGGGCTTACAGTTTTAGTGTTTTTTTTATTTTGTTTGAAATAGTAAGTGCTTTAATGCTTTTAAAGATAAAAATAAGGAGATTATTGAACAGATTAAAAGTAGTAAGATTCCAAAGGAATTACCAAAGTTTTCAAAGAAAAAAATCCATTCTTGGAATATCTTTATTAATAATTGGATATACCATAGCTTGGATTGTAAAAGGTGCATTTGTGGTCTTAGCAATGATACCAGTAATACTTATAGTAGTAATGGGAACATATTTTGTATTCACCCAATTTAGCATATTTATAACCAATAAGTTAATTAAAATAAGAAATTCATATATAATAAGACGAATTTAGTAGCATATTCACAAATAATATTTAAACTTCAAGATACGGCTAAGGTGTTATTTTTAGCAGCTGTTTTAGGAGCTATTACCTTTACGGCTACAGAAACTGTATATTCATTTTTTTACAGAGGTGCCTAAAATATCAGGTTTTGATACTCCAGAGGATGTAGTATTAATTCAAGAAGGAAATACATTAGAAGATGTGGAGGCTATAAATAAAATAAAAGAAACACTCATAGAACATAATCTTAAAATAGAAGAACATTATATAATAGAAAATATAAAAATAAAAAAAATGAATCTAGTAAGGAAAATTCAAAGATTATGGAAGAAACATTAATAATGTCCAATTCTCATTACAACAAAGTAGCAGAATTACAAGGGAAGAAACCCTTATTAGTAAAAAGGATGAAGCAATATATAATTTCCCTTACGCAACATATGGTTTTAATGGAAAGCCTGAGCAGGTTAAAAGATTTCCTTTAGATAAAGTAAAACTTAAATTTAAAGAAGAAGTAAGAGATTTTAAAATAAGTGGAGAGGTACATGGGGGGGCATTATTTCCCTTAGTAAAGTAGGGTATTTTGATGTGTTTATATTAAGTGATATGGACTATGAAGAAATCTTTAATATGGCTAAAAAAAGAGGATATTGTAAAGTACAATGGATTTAACTTAAATAAATGGGAAAAATCCTATGATGCTTCAATGGAAATAAAAGAGAAACTAGGAGAGGAGTATCAAGATAGTTTTTATTCCAAAGCAATTCCATTTAAAGAAAATAGGAAAAGTTTTGGCATGATTTTATTTATAGGGTTTTTTTTATATCTTTTTTTATTCTTTATAGCATCAGGAAGTATAATTTATTTTAAGCTTTTTAATGAAATAAAACAGGATAAAGTAGAATATAATATTCTTAGTAAAATTGGAACTACAGAAAAAGAAATAAATAAAATAATAACTAAACAAATTGGGATTATATTTTTTTCTTCCCTTTGTTGTAAGTACAATGCATTCTTTTTCGCACTAAAGTCTTTATCCAACTTACTTGAAACAAACTTGTTTACCAATGGATTAGTGGTTATGCTTGGATATTTGGTGTTTCAAGTAATATACTTTATAATAATAAGAAGAATATATATTAATAGAGTAAATTACAACTAAAAATAATTTTAAAATAGGATCTTGTAGAAAGATTCCATTTTATTTATTTAAAATATTAAAGCTTTGCCTTATATAAGTTGCATATGGTAATCTTTCTTAAAATAGTATATTATTTATATATTGTATAATAATTAGGATGGTGATTTAATGTTAGGAACAATAGTGAATAGTTTAGCTATTATAGTAGGAGCAATTTTGGGAATAAGTTTAAAAAAATGGAATAAAAGAAGATTATAAGAATACAATTATGGATGGTATAGGTTTATGTGTACTTATAATTGGAATAATGGGTGGAATTGAGTCTGAAAATATAGTATTAATAATATCTAGCATAGTATTAGGAAGTTTAATTGGGGGGGAAATAATAGGTATTGAAAACAAATTAGATAAATTAGGAAATAAGATGGAAGGTTATTTTGGGAAAAATGATTCCAATTTCTCAAAGGGGGGGTTTGTAACAGGCTCCCTAGTCTATTGTATAGGAGCCATGGCAATAGTAGGAGCATTAGAGTCTGGACTATCAGGAAATCATCAAACATTATTTGCTAAATCTACATTAGATGGAATATCTGCAATTATATTTTCCTCTACACTAGGCATAGGAGTGGCTTTTTCTGCTATTCCAGTATTTATATATCAAGGGATAATAACTTTATTAGCCAATTTTGTTAAGGATATATTAACACCAGAGGTAATAAGAGAGATGTCCTCAGTAGGAGGTATACTTATTGCTGCCATAGGAATAAATATATTGGGAATTAAAAAAATCAAAGTAGGCAATATGTTACCAGCTATATTTATACCGATTATTTACTATGTAATAACAAATTTAATTGTATTTTAATGAAAAATTAAGATAATTAGAGAAAACAAAAGCAAATTTGATAATTATTTCATTTAATAGGAAAATAAACCAATTATTAACAAAATACAATACTTGATAAGTCAAGTGTTATAAGATAATATTAATATTGTGAGAATTAGCACTCATCAACATCAAGTGCTAACAAAAAAAAGAAAGATGAAAATTTAAGGAGGTATTACCATATGAATTTAAAACCATTGGGAGACAGGGTGGTAATTAAGAAGGTTGAAGTTGAAGAAAAGACAAAGAGTGGTATCGTATTACCAAGTTCTGCCAAGGAACAACCACAAATGGCAGAGATAGTTGCTATAGGTCCTGATATTGAAAATGATGAAAAGAAAAAGGACCAAGTTAAAGTTGGTGACAAAGTAATATTCTCTAAATATGCAGGAACAGAAATAAAATTAGATGATGAAGAATTAACTATTTTAAAATTAAGTGATATCTTAGCAGTAGTAGAATAAAAAGGAGTGTGTATATAAATGGCGAAGGAAATTAAATTTGGTGAAGATGCTCGTCGTTCCATGGAAATTGGAATTAATAAATTAGCTAATACTGTAAAAGTTACCCTTGGACCAAAGGGAAGAAATGTTGTTTTAGATAAAAAAATTCGGCGCACCTTTAATTACAAATGATGGTGTGACAATTGCACGTGAAATAGAATTAGAAGATAGATATGAAAATATGGGAGCACAATTAGTTAAAGAAGTAGCTACTAAAACACAAGATGTTGCTGGAGATGGTACTACAACTGCAACATTATTAGCTCAAGCTATTATAAGAGAGGGGGGGCTTAAAAATGTAGCGGCAGGTGCAAACCCAATAATATTACAAAATGGAGTTCACAAAGCAGTTGAAAAAGCTGTAGAAGAAATTAGAAGATTTTCCAAAGAAGTAGATTCTAAAGAAGATATAGCTCAAGTTGCTTCTATTTCAGCAGGAGATGAAGAAATAGGTAATCTAATTGCCGAAGCTATGGAAAAAGTAGGAAATGATGGAGTAATCACTGTTGAAGAATCTAGATCCATGGGAACTACATTAGAAGTTGTAGAAGGTATGCAATTTGACAGAGGATATGTATCCCCCCCTTATATGGTAACTGATACTGACAAAATGATAGCAGAAATAGAAGAACCATATATATTAATCACTGACAAGAAAATCTCCAATATTCAAGAAATCCTTCCAATTTTAGAGCAAATTGTACAAGAAGGGAAACCATTAGTAATCATTGCTGAAGATATAGAAGGAGAAGCAATGGCTACGTTAGTAGTTAACAAACTTAGAGGAACCTTTAACTGTGTAGCTGTTAAAGCACCTGGCTTTGGAGATAGAAGAAAAGAAATGTTAGAAGATATAGCAATATTAACAGGTGGAACAGTAATCTCTGAAGATTTAGGATATGACTTAAAAGATACTACTTTAGACATGTTAGGTAGTGCTGCAAAGGTTAAAGTTGATAAAGAAAATACAGTTATCGTTGACGGTGCTGGAGAACAAGAAAATATTAAAAATAGAGTAAGACAAATCAAGGTTCAAATTGAAGAAACAGAATCTGAGTTTGATGCAGAAAAACTTCAAGAAAGATTAGCTAAATTATCAGGTGGAGTAGCAGTAATTCAAGTAGGTGCTGCAACTGAAACTGAATTAAAGGAAAGAAAATCAAGAATAGAAGACGCTTTAGCAGCAACAAGAGCAGCAGTTGAAGAAGGTATTGTACCAGGTGGTGGAACAGTATTAATAGACTCTATTCCAGAAGTAGCTAAATTATTAGAAAATGCTCATGGAGATGAAAGAACTGGAATTAGTATACTAGTTAGAGCATTAGAAGAGCCAGTAAGACAAATAGCATCAAATGCTGGATTAGAAGGTTCAATAATAGTTGAAAAACTAAAAGAAGAAGAAGTTGGAGTAGGATTTGACGCTTTAGAAGAAAAATATGTAAATATGATTGAAGCAGGAATTGTAGATCCAACTAAAGTTACTAGATCTGCACTACAAAATGCAGCAAGTGTAGCGTCCATGGTATTGACTACAGAAAGTGCTGTAGTAGATGTTGAAGAAGAAGACCCAATGGCTGGAATGGGCGGTATGGGCGGCATGGGTGGAATGGGCGGTATGATGTAATTTAGCCTTAAATTCACTGCTCTAAATAAATTGATAAAAATTAGAAGCTTTCCATTAACTGAAAAAGTTAATGAAAAGCTTCTTTTATTTTAGCTATTTAAAAAAATCTACAGCATATTGAACATATAAAGCAGTTCCTATTTCTAATGCATCTTCATCCATATTGAATTTATCATGATGATGAGGATAACATGCACCTTTTTCTTCATTTCTTATACCAACAAAAGCAAGTACTCCAGGAGCCTTTTCTAAGAAATAGGCAAAATCTTCACCACCAGTAGTTTTTTTTCCATTTTTGTAACCCCATCTTTTCCCAGGATTTTCTCCACAGAACCAGCGGCTATTTTAGAACATTCTTCATCGTTAATAGTAGCCGGTGTAGCCCAAGTATAACTTAGACTAGCATCTGCTCTATAACTTGCAGCAGTATTTTTGGCTATTCTTTCTATAATATCTGGTAGTTTTTCCCTTATCTCAGGCTTAAAACATCTAGTTGTACCTTCTAAGGTAGCTTCTCCAGCAATGATATTAAATCTAGTACCAGAATGGAAAGAACCAATGGTTAAAACAGCTGAATCCAAAGGACTTATTTCTCTACTTACTATAGATTGAAGATCCATTACAACTGCAGAGGCTGCCACCACTGCATCTACTGTTTGATGAGGCATAGAGCCATGGCCAGCCTTACCCTTTATCTTAAGGCTAAAGAAGTCAGCAGATGCCATTCTAGGACCGGCTTCTACAGATACCTTTCCAACTTCTACATCACTCCACAAATGGATACCAAATACACTATCTACATTATCCATAAAGTCAGATTCCTCTATCATCTTTTTAGCTCCACCAGCAACCTCCTCTGCAGGTTGGAAGATTAAATATACTGTACCCTTTAGTTCATTTTGGATATCCTTTAAAATCTTAGCAGCTCCAAGCAACATAGCAGTATGACCATCATGACCACAGGCGTGCATTTTTCCTTCATGTTTCGATTTATATGGTATATCATTTGTTTCAGTAGTTTCAAGGGCATCCATATCTCCTCTTAATGCAACGGTTTTGCCAGGATTTTTTTTCCTTTAATAGTGGCTAAGACTCCAGTTCCAGCAAGGGGGGGGATATATGGAATTTCTAGTTTGTCTAGTTCTTCTTTAATGCGAGAAGAAGTACGAAATTCTTCCCAACTAGATTCAGGATACATATGAAATTCTCTACGTAAATCAATAACATAGTCCTTATATTGTTCTGCCAACTTCTTAATAGTCATTTTACAACATCCTTTCTAAATCAATATAAATTTTTATAAAAGTTTAATAAATATACCAGCTAAAATTACTGAACCAATAGTAACAGTTGTAAATCCACCAACTAACATTTGAGGAAGCATTTGGTCCATTAGGAATTCTTTTTCTTCTTTGTTAGTGGCCAAAGCCTTTGCAGCTTCTTCAGTAAGAATATAATTTGGAGGGAAACCATATAGAGCAGTTAGACTTATGGCAAAGGCCATTTCCTTTGTAACTCCCAATGCCTTTCCTACAAATAATGATAAAAGAGCCATTCCTAATACACCAAATATTATAATTCCAAATAGTGGTATAGCCATTTTAGCAACCATTTCTGGAGTAGCTCTAGAAAGCCCATCAAATATAAATGCCATTAATAAAGTCATTAGCCAACCAAAGGAATTAGATAGATTAAGAGGTCTTCTATCAACTATTCCCAATTCTGCAGCTATAACTCCAAATATCAGACATACTACATATCTTGAAACAACTTCATTAGTAGCAGTGGCAAAGGCTACGGCAGCCCAAGCAACTAATCCTAATCTCATAAGTATAACATAAGTTGTATTATAATGTTCAGAAATAGGAGGGATTATTCTAAATTTAGATTTCTCTTCATTATTTTCTTCAGAATTGGACTTTGGAGTCCATATAATTTCTCCTTTTCTATATCCATTTAATAATCTAATACCTTCTTTTTTTAAGCATTAAGGCTGTAATAGGATATCCAGCAAAACCTTGGGCTACATAGACTAAAATTGCTAAAACAGATAAATCTGTTAGGCCCTTGGCAGTAGCAGCTTCTGACATCATAATAGAAGCAACTATGCCTCCTGTAAGAGGTGGTGCAGCGATTATTGCAGTTTCTTTGCCGAAAATTAAAGCACCTAAAGTCATAACTCCAACAACTACTCCTACAATACCACCAACGGCAATAGTTATAGTTTTCCATTGTTTAGCTAATTCATTAACGCTCATCATGGTGCCCATATGAGTTATCAATAAATACATTGCCAATTGTGCAGCAGGCATACCTAAACTAGAAATAGTAACTATATCTTGTGGAAAAAAAATGTCCAAAAACCAAGAATAAATAATACTGCAGTTACGAAAACTGAGGGTACAAAGGCTTTAGTTTTGGTAGATATAATATCACCAATAGCCAAAGCAATTAAAATAAATGAAAAAGCCATAATAATATCCATTTGCATAATTTTTCCTCCCTTTTAATATTAAACTCAATAATACCAAATCAATGGCGACAAGTCAACACATTAAAGTGATAAAATTAAATTATTTTAATTAGAAAGGTTTTCCTTTAATAATATTTTAGAAACTTGGTTTTTATTGCAGTATTTTATCTTTTATTTGCGTTATAATTAGTAGAAGGAAGGAGGGGGGGAGAGATGATTAATGAATCAATATTGATAAAAAAAGCCATAGATGGAGATGAAGAATCCTTTAGCCAATTAATAGATATATATAAAAACTATGTATTTGCAATTATTTTAAATTTTATTAAAGATTATGATGAAGTAGAAAATGTAGCTCAAGAAGTCTTTTTACAGGTTTATCTTTCCCTTCCCACATATAAAAATGATAATTTTAAAGGATGGATTAGTAGAATAACATCTAATAAGTCTATAGATTGGCTTAGAAAGAAAAGGAGTAAATTTAGGGAGGAAACTTTAGATAATACTGAAGAGTTAGTTGATACAATGAAAATTTCCTATGATAATACTCCAGAGTCTATATTGTTGGCAAAGGAAAATAGGGAGTTAATATTAAGATATTTAAATGATATTCCTGATATTTATAAAGAGACCTTGGAAAAATTTTATTTTCAAGATAAATCTTATGAAGAGATTGCCTTAGAGGAAGGTGTAGCTATAAAAACCATAGCATCCAGGATTTATAGAGGTAAGAATATGTTAAAGGAGAAATGGAGGGAAAGATTATGAAGCATTATGATTATGTAGAATGGCTATTTTATAAAAACAATTTAATATCCTTAGAAAAGAAAATTGAAATGGAAGAACATCTATATAATTGTGATGATTGTTTAGAGATATTTCTTTCATCCATAGACGAAATAGAAATAGAAGAGGCAGGAAGGCTAGTGCCCGATGACTTTACTGGGAAAGTTTTAAAGAAGACAGAGAATATAGGGCCAATAAAGAAGCCTAAAAAGAAAAAGGCAAAGGGGGGGTTTAATGAACTATTTCTCTATTATGCATCAGTAGCATCTGTTGCCATATTTCTTACAGCAGGAGGAATATTTACCAGTATGGTAGAAGTAGTGCCTAGGATAGATGTTGGAACGGGAATAGAAGAGAGTAAGGTTAAGGCAGGAAAGATATATGATCTTTCAGAGTCCATAACCAATAGGATATCTGAATTTATAAACAATTTTGGTAGAAAAAAATTAGGAGGATAATTATGAGAACAAAGAGCAAATTTATAACATTTTTATTATCCTTTATACCTGGATTATCACATTTTTATCTTGGATATCCAGATAGAGGAGCTATATATCTATTTTATTTGGTGGAGTAACAGTAGGATCAGTTGGAATGGGGGGGTTTTAACACATAGTGATTTTTTTTCTTATTCACCTTACTTGGTGGGGGGGCAGGAGTTATCTGGTTAGTGGCTTTAATAGATGCCTTTTCCATTATAGGCAATATGAGGTATCACAATGGAAATATACAAGCAGAAGGTGATGTTCAGCAAGAAGATATGAAGACGATGAATAAAAGGTGATTACCCTAGGGCTATCCATGGTACCAGGGGCAGGCCATATGTATCTAGGGTATCAAAAGAGGGGCTTGGTCTTCATGGGAGGATTTTTCTTTTCCATATTTCTCATGGGTTGGCTAAATTTGAGCTTTCTATTGTTTATATTGCCACTCATATGGTTCTATTCCTTCTTTGATGCCTTCCATATATTAAATGGAGACAATATAGAGGATGTGGATATAGGAGATCTATTGCCATCAATCAAACAAGAACATATAGGTATGGGACTTATAGCACTAGGGATAATTAATGTATTGCAGAAGATATTTTATCCAATGATCTCCATATATATAGGCCATGAATTTAGAAACTATATACAGACTTCCATAGTATCATTGATATTTATCATTGGGGGGGAATCAAGATGATTAAAAGAAAAGAGATATGGAGTCTATAGAGGAGGATGAGGAAGATGAATAATAGAAGAGTGGGGACTATCTCCATGGGAATAGTATTGATAGCTTTTGGGATATTGATATTCTTTGCACAGTTCAATAAAGTTTCCTCCTTTAAATTAGCTGTAAATATCTGGCCTGGAGTCCTTGTACTATTAGGTGGAGAGATCCTATGGTTCAGTTATAGAGATAAAGATGAGGATACAAAATTAAGATATGATATATTTAGTATATTTATAGTATTTATAATAGTGATGAGTAGTGTAATGCTATATGGTATGATGGAAATTGGAGTTTTAGATTATGTAAAAGCCAAAGTATCTGAAAGTAATTATGGCTATGAATTACCTCTCCAAGATTATGTAGTAGACGAAGACATAAGGAAAATAATTATAGATGGTGATAAATTTGCTATGCTAAATATTAGGGTAGACAATGGAGAACAGATTATATCTACGGGAAATATAGATATAACAAGTGATAGTCAAGAAAAAGCTGACAATCTATTTGCAGAAAGCAAAGTAAATATGGATAAACTAGGTAATACACTTTATGTATCATATAAGGGGGGGTATCATAATTATTACGGATCTTCTCTAAACCTAATAATTCCATCTCATGTAGATGTGGAAATAAGTAATGGGGGGGCAATATGGATGTAGTAATGGACAAGATAGATGGGAATTGGATTATAGATGGTGGAAACGCCATAAAGCTGAGACTTAAGAAAGATGCCAATGTCAAGGTTCAAGCAATGGTTAATAGTGAGCACAATTTAAATGGAAATGTAGAATGGAAGGATACGAAGGTAGGAACAGAAGAAAATCATACCCATAAAGGTGAATTATTATTTGGGGGGGAAGGAACCTATGGTATAAATATATTGAATGTCCATGAAGTGGGTATAAATGAAATTTAATAGAAAGTGAACTAAATTAACCTGTTGGTAGATTTGATCTGCCAGCAGGTTTTAATATGGAAAATTTTTAGATTTTTAGCTTAATAATTATCTTGACAATATTTATTAGTAAGAGTTATAATTATACCATACATCGATAACTATCGATATGTGGAGGTGAAAATATGGATAAAATGGTAGATGCTTTTAAAGCTCTATCAGACAAAAACAGATTGTTTATTTTAGATATGCTTTCTTGTGGTGAAATGTGTGCCTGTGAAATTATGGAAGGATTAGAATTAAGCCAATCAACTATATCCCATCATATGAAAGTTCTACAAGAGGCTGAATTGGTCAATGGAGTGAAAAATGGGAAATGGATGAATTATTCTATTAATAAAGAAAAAGTAGAAGAAATAAAGGAATTTATTACCTATATAACTAATTATAAAGAAGACTGTATTTGTAATGAAGTTAGGAGGAATAGTGATGATAATTAAAATTTTAGGTTCAGGATGTAAAAATTGTAAAACACTGGAAAAGAGTACTAGAGAAGCAATTAAGGAGCTAGGTATTGATGCAGAAATAATTAAAATAGAAGATTTTAAAGAGATTATGAAGTATGGAATTATGACTACTCCTGCATTAGTAGTAGATGAAGAAGTATTATCATTTGGGAAGGTACTTAAAACTAAAGACATAATTAAATTATTAAATAAGTAAGTAGTTGAAAAATGAAAAAGAAGAGTGATTATAATGATTAAAGTTTTCTTTAGATTTCTTAATGCACAATTTCTTAAAATGGAATGGTTGTGGAAACTAGTAGAATTATTAATTGTAAAAGTTTTTGGATTATCAATGGATAGTAGATTAGGAGGAAGTATCCATTTTTTTTATCTATGATGTAATAAAGATATTTATACTTTTAACTATTTTAATATTTACTATCTCCTATATACAAAGCTTTTTTTTCCACCAGAAAGGACAAGGAAGATATTGGGGGGGAAATATAAGGGAATAACAGCAAATACATTAGCAGCACTATTGGGAACAGTGACTCCATTTTGCTCCTGTTCATCTATTCCTTTATTTATAGGTTTTACATCAGCAGGATTACCTATTGGAACTACATTTTCATTTTTGATTTCATCTCCCCCCCTTGTAGATTTAGCTTCTATACTATTACTTGCAAGTATCTTTAATTGGAAGATAGCCATTGCTTATGTTGCTGTAGGGTTAATATTGGCTATTGTAGGGGGGAACTATTATTAGCAAACTAAAACTTGAAGAATATGTGGAATCCTTTGTATATAGCAATAGGATATTAGATGTAGAGCAAGAAGAATTGACTGTTAGAGATAGATTAGATTTTGCTTTAGAACAGGTATTGGATATTATAAAAAAAAGGTTTGGTTATATATTTTAATCGGTGTTGGAATAGGAGCTACTATTCACAATTATATTCCAGAAGAGATAATTACAGCTATTCTTGGAAAAGATAAATGGTATTCTGTTTTATTAGCTACCTTTGTAGGGGTGCCAATGTATGCAGATATATTTGGAACTCTACCCATTGCTGAAGCATTGGTATTAAAAGGTGTAGGTATTGGAACAGCCCTTTCCTTTATGATGGGAGTAACTGCACTATCTTTACCATCAATAATTATGCTTAAAAAAAATTGTGAAACCACGATTGTTATTTACATTTATAAGTGTTGTTGTACTAGGTATAATTATTATTGGATATACATTTAATATATTTGGATATTTCTTCATTTAAGAGTACCTTAAGGTACTCTTAAATATATTTAAAAATAAATTTTTGATTTTTAAATATATTTATTTTATATAATATAAAAAAAACCTTAATTTGTGGTATACTATTAAAAAACCAAAGAGGAGGAATTTGAATTGGAATTTGTTGGTGAAGGTTTAACTTTTGATGATGTATTGCTAGTTCCTGGTAAGTCTGAAATCTTACCAAAGGAAACAAATATAAGTACTTATTTAACTAAAAATATTAAACTAAATATACCTTTAATGACTGCAGGAATGGACACAGTTACAGAAGCTAGAATGGCTATTGCCATAGCTAGAGAAGGTGGAATTGGAATAATCCATAAAAACATGTCCATTGAAGAACAAGCTTTAGAGGTTGATAAGGTAAAAAGGTCAGAACACGGAGTAATTACAGATCCATTTTTCTATCACCTCATCACATAGTATCTGATGCATTAGAATTAATGGAAAGATACCATATATCTGGGGGTACCTATAACTAATGAAGATGGAAGATTAGTAGGAATCATAACCAATAGGGATATTAGATTTGAAAGGGAAGTTACAAAGAAAATATATGATGTAATGACTAAGGAAAATCTAGTTACAGCAAAATGGGAATATCCATGGATGAAGCTTTAGAGATAATGAAACAATATAAAATAGAAAAACTACCTTTAGTAGATGATGAATTTATGCTAGTGGGATTGATTACTATTAAGGATATAGAAAAATCCATTCAGTATCCAAATTCAGCTAAAGATAGTTCAGGTAGATTATTAGCTGGTGCAGCTGTTGGTGTAACAAAGGACATGATGGAGAGGGTAGCAGCTTTAGTAAAGGCAAAAGTAGATGCAATTGTAGTAGATACTGCCCATGGACATTCTAAGGGAGTATTAGATGCAGTAAAGAGGATTAAAATAGAATATCCTGAATTGCAAGTAATAGCAGGTAATGTGGCAACGGGAGAGGCAACAGTAGATTTAATAAAAGCTGGAGCAGATGCTATAAAAGTAGGAATAGGACCTGGGTCCATATGTACTACTAGAGTTGTAACTGGAATAGGAGTACCTCAAGTAACTGCCATAATAGATTGTGCCAAAGCAGCAAAGGAATACGGAATTCCAGTTATTGCAGATGGTGGTATTAAATATTCTGGAGATATAACTAAAGCATTGGCAGCAGGAGCAAATGTTGTAATGGCAGGTTCTCTATTTGCAGGTACTGAAGAAAGTCCAGGAGAAGAAGTATTATATGAAGGAAGAAGATATAAAGTATATAGAGGAATGGGTTCCTTAGGTGCCATGGACGCAGGTAGTAAAGATAGATATTTCCAAGAAGATACTAAAAAAATATGTACCTGAAGGAGTAGAAGGTAGAATTCACTTTAGAGGACCATTAGGAGATGTAGTATATCAACTTATGGGTGGCTTAAGATCAGGAATGGGATATGTAGGAGCTAAAGATATAGAAACTCTACAAGAAAGGGCAAGATTTATGAGGATAACTTCAGCATCCTTAGTAGAAAACCATCCTCACGATATCCATATAACAAAAGAAGCACCAAATTATTCAAGAAGATAGATATTCAATCTAAGTATCGCGAAGAATCTTAAATTATTGGGAGGAAACTATGGAAGACTTTATTAGTAGAAGTATTGAAGAAATAAAAAGTAAAGTAGGAGATAAAAAGGCCCTATGTGCTTTATCCGGTGGAGTAGATTCCTCAGTAGCAGCAGTATTAGTCCATAAAGCCATAGGTGATAATTTAGTTTGTGTTTTTGTAGATCATGGATTACTTAGGAAAATGAAAGAGAAGAAGTAGAAAAGTATTTAGAGATGAATTCCATATGAACTTAATAGTAGTAGATGCACAAGATAGATTCTTAAATAAATTAAAAGGTGTAACGGATCCTGAAGCAAAAAGAAAAGTAATAGGCGAAGAATTCATCAGAGTATTTGAAGAAGAACAAAGCAAATTATCAGATATAGACTTTTTAGTGCAAGGTACTATTAAATCAGATGTAATAGAATCGGGAACAAAGGGGGAAAGTAGCAGTTAAAAGTCACCATAATGTGGGAGGCTTGCCAGAGGATGTAGACTTTCAATTAATAGAGCCTTTAAGAGAATTATATAAAGAAGAAGTAAGAGAAGTAGGTAGATTATTAGGTATTTCAGAAGATATAGTAGAAAGGCAGCCTTTCCCAGGTCCAGGACTTGGTGTAAGATGTCTAGGTGAACTGACTAAGGAAAATTAGATATACTTAGAGATGCAGATTATATATTTAGAGATGAGATTAAAAAGCAGGACTAAATATCTGGCAATACTTTGCCGTATTACCTAATATCCAATCTGTAGGAGTAGTAGATGGTAAAAGAACCTATTGCCACACCATAGCCCTAAGGGCAGTAAATTCCACAGATGGTATGACAGCAGAATGGGTAAAGATTCCCCTAAAATTATTGGAGAAGATCTCTAAAAGAATTACAGATGAAGTAAAAGAAGTAAATAGAGTAGTATATGATATAACAAGCAAACCACCAGCGACGATTGAGTGGGAATGATGCCTTCCAAGAAGCTCGAGCTTTGCTCGTAGCTGATTGGATAAAGGCATCTTCTGCAAGGGTTGGTGAGCGTTTCAACGAGTCCATAGGACGAAGGTGAAATGCCACAACCTACTGCTGAGTAAAAACAAACCTTATAATGGCTAAAAATAGCTGTTATAAGGTTTTTACTTATGCGATAGTTCTAAATAGAAAAGGTATAAGGAATTAGTCTATAACTTCTTCAATTTGCTATGATATAATAAATTAAAGAATTATCGGTCTTATATTTAAGGAGGGAATAACTTTGGAAAGAAGTTATTATCAAAACCATGTAGATGGTTTTTTTAAAGGATTCTGAAGATGAAATATTAGGTATTCTTGCTAAAAACAATGAATTTGAACTAGAGGATAATCAAAGAAGAGCTTGGATAAAACAGATAAAGATACTTAAAAATATTTTCAGGAGCATTGATGATGGATTTATTGCTTTTGAATATACTATACCGCGTGTGGGAAAGAGAATAGACAATATATTTCTCTATAGAGGAATAGTATTTTTATTGGAGTTCAAAGTAGGTTCAGAAGAGTATTATAGTCATGGCATAGATCAAGTTTATGATTATGGACTAGATCTCAAAAACTTTCATGAAGAGAGCTTGGATAGATATATAGTTCCCATACTTATATCCACGAATAGTGATGAGAGGTCTCTAAGTATACGTATTAATAGAGATAAGGTATTTGAACCAATTTGCTGTAATAGATTTAATTTAATTTATGTTATAGAGAAGATAGCCAGGGATTATGGCTTTGAAGATAGGCAGTATATAAACTGGATAGAATCTAGATATAGGCCTACACCGACAATAATAGAGGCAGCTCAAGCACTTTATAAGGGACATAACGTAAAGAATATATCTAGATCAGATTCAGGGGCAAGGAATCTAAATGAGACTACAGATTATATAAATGGAGTAATAGATGATAGTAAAAAAATGGGAAGAAATCAATTTGTTTTTTTGACTGGAGTACCTGGTGCAGGGAAGACTTTAGCAGGACTTAATATAGGGGCTAGTAGACAGAAGTATGAAGAAGAGGAGCATGCAGTTTTTTTTATCGGGAAATGGGCCTTTGGTTAGTGTTTTGAGAGAGGCTTTGGCTCGTGATGATAATGAATATAATGGAACTTTGTTGAGTGAGGCAAGAAGAAAATCTAGTGTATTCATCCAAAATATACATCATTTTAGAGATGCAGCTATAAGGGATGAGAGGGCTCCTATAGAAAAGGTAGTAATATTTGATGAGGCTCAAAGAGCTTGGAATAAAAAAAGAAACAGAGAGGTTTATGAAGGAAAGGGGGAGTAGAATTAGAACAATCAGAGCCACATTTTTTTAATATCTGTAATGGATAGACATGAGGAATGGGCCTGTATAGTGTGTTTGATAGGTGGAGGACAGGAGATACATAAGGGAGAGGCAGGACTAAGTGAATGGTTTAAATCTATAGATAAATTTAAAGATTGGGAAGTACATTTATCTAATAGGATAATAGATCCCGAATATCTAAAATTAAATAGCTTAGATGAAGTAGAGTTAAATTGCAAATATAGTTTTACAGAAAAACTTCATCTATCCACTTCTATAAGGTCCTTTAGAAGTGAAAATCTTTCAGACTTTGTGAGGTCCTTATTAAATATCGAGGTAGACAGATCAAAAGATATGTATGAAGAACTTAAAAACAAATATCCAATATATTTGACAAGGAATTTAAATATGGCTAAAAGATTTTAAAAGAGAGTAGTAGAGGTAATGAAAGATATGGTATAGTAGGAAGTTCTGATGCTAGGAGGCTAAAGGCGGAAGGGCTAAATGTAAAGGCTGGAATAGAAGTAGAACATTGGTTTTTGAGTGGTAAAGATGATGTAAGATCTTCTTTTTACATGGAAGATATAGCTACAGAGTTCGATATACAAGGCTTGGAATTAGACTGGATATGTGTGGCTTGGGATGGAGATTTTAGGTATACAGATTCAGGGTGGGAATATAAGAGTTTTAAGGGAACAAGTTGGCAAAATATAAATCAGGAACACCAGAAACTTTATAAAAAGAATAGTTATAGAGTTCTTTTGACCAGGGCAAGACAAGGTATGGTTATTTATGTTCCAGAAGGTAATAGAGAAGATTATACAAGGGATCCGGAATATTATGATGGAACATATAATTATTTGAGAAGCATTGGTATAGAAGAACTAGGAGAAGAATATTTTGAAAAGTTGGGGGGGAGAAGAGAAAAAAAAGATATACATACCAGATGATCTGATAAAAGGTAAGGAAGAAATAATGAAGTATTCAGACCTAGATACATTCAAAAACAAGAATAAGAATTTAAAAGCAGGAATCACAAAAAAAAGAAAAAAAAGACACTAATGATAATAAAGTTAAGATTGGTCAATTGGTTAGAGAAAGCATGGAAAATATATCTAAATTAAATCTATTAGAAGATGAATATATACATAAACTCATGCAAGAAGAGTACTCAAAGAAAACTTTTAATTTAAATTATCCTTTTATGAAAAAAAATAGATATAACTAAGGACTTAAAAGAACAAAGATTAGTCAATAATTATCCTAGATATTGGGATAGGGTTTTTATTTTTAATGGAGAGGAATATTATGTTTGTAGTGAATGGTATGAAGATACTAATAGAGATTTTTTTTAAAAAAATGGAGAGATAAAATATTAAATAAGAAAGTAAAATAGTTCTAAAACTTACAATAAGTCAAATAAGAGTAAAATTAGCTTTTATCAGGCCCGTTTTATATGCGATAGTTCTAAAAAGATAGTTTAATTTTAAATGTATAGGAAATATTATATTAAACGTTATAGTATATTTAAAAATATTTTTTTTCGAAAGAAAATTTTTTTAGCTATTGTAGAAAAAGATATGTGAATTTTTGATGTTGAGTTTAATATATATAACTGCCATTTAAGTTTACAAAGCGATTTATGGTGCTGGGAGGAAAATTTATGATTCAATTACAAAAGCATAGATCAAATTCAAATGGTGTACCAATAATTTCAAAAAGAGATATTGAGTATTTTGCAGAAGTAATAATAAAAGATTATAACCCAAGTATGTTGGAAGTTCCTACGATATTAGATATAGAGGATTTTATAGAGTTCTATGTAGGACTGGAGATTGATTATAAAGATTTAACAAGTGATAAATCAACAATAGGCATGATAGTCTTTAGTGATGGAAATGTTCCAATATATGACATTAAAGAGGATAAAGCAAAGAATATTTGGGCTAAAAAAAGGTACTATAATTATTGACAATAGCCTTTTAAAGAAGAATCAATTAGCTAGGGGTAGATTTACACTTTGTCACGAACTAGGTCACTGGATTTTACATAGACATATTTATGAAGCAAATCAAAATGAAAATCAGATAAGCATATTTGATGGCTTGAATGAAGAAAAAGCTTCCTTGGTAAAATGTCGTGATATAGATATTGAATCTACACACGATAGAAAAAAATAAAGATGATAATTTTTGGATGGAATGGCAAGCAGATTATATGGCGTCAGCACTTTTGATGCCAAAAGATATATTTACTTCTATAGCTAAAAAGAAATTTCAACAGATAGGTATCAAGAATGGATTTTATAGATTAGGTTCTGATTTTAAAAGTGACTTTTTGGTAGAATCTCTTTATATGGAAATAGCAGAATTATTTAATACTTCGTTGACAGCTACTAAGATAAGATTTAAAAATCTAGGATTGGTTATTCCCAAAACTAAAAATGAACAACTACATTTTTGATTATTTTATAATAATCTGGGGTGTTAATTATGTCTAATAACAAGTTTGGAGAGTTTATTTCTGAGAAAAGGAAATCTAAAAAAAATTAGTTTAAGGAAGATGGCTGACTCTTTAGATTTATCACCAGCTTATTGGAGTGATATAGAAAAAGGGCGAAGAAATCCCCCCCTAGAATAGAAATACTTGAAAAATTATCTGACTTATTAGGATTATCTCAAGGAGAGTTTGATAATATGGTAGATATGGCATCAGAAGCTAGGGATGAAATACCAATGGATTTGCCTGATTATATAAAAAAATAATGAACTAGCAAAAGTGGCACTTAGAAAAGCTAGTAGAATGACTAATTTAAAAGATAGTAATAATGTTACTAAGAAAGCATGGGAAGAATTTATAAAAAAACCTAGATGAAAATAAATAGAAACAAACATCAAAGTACTATATATAGAATAAGTATATTGAAAATATACAGTATATAGTATATAATGCTATTAGAGTAGTTAAATACAAATAGTTATTTAAACGGATATATCCGTTTAATATATAAAAAAAATGAAGCTATTAAGGCTGCAACCTTAAATAGCATTCATTTCTTGAAAAATCGTGATCGAATAAAACCGTTCACTAAGTTTGTTGTATAATTTAGTATATCACGACCACGATAATTTTTCAAGATACCCATATATTATTATTTATGGAGAACTTAAGTAAGGGAGGGGGGGAATCTTATGGATAATCGTGGGAAAAAAAGACAAAGAATTAAATAAAAAAAATGAAGATAAAGGAAGTTATATTTTTCGTCCATATATTACAAAGAATGGGAAAAGAATATATGCTAAATCTTATGGGAAAAAGGCATTTAAAATACCAGTAGATAAGTAAAAACTTAAGCAAAATTTAAAAAAACAAGCACAGGAAAATGTTTAGAACGGTTCATTTTCCTATATAATAATATAGGAGATGATAACATGGATAAAAATCAGCATGTAACACCACATAAAAATGGTTGGCAGGTAAAAAGTGCAGGATCTAGTAAGGCTACAAAAGTTACAAAAACACAAAAAGGAGCTATAAAAATAGCAAGGAATATAGCTATAAACAAAAAAATCCGAAGTACTTATTCATGGTACTAATGGTCGTATAAGGCAGAAAAACTCTTATGGCAATGACCCATTTCCACCTAGAGGATAAATATTCTAGTGTTAATAATAGAATAGTCAATAGAGTCTGTCATTAAGGCTGGGAACAGGATATTCATTCAAATTAAGGTATCCTATTGGACTTCAAAAGGGTTTAAATGAAAAGCACATAATTTGGATAAGATATTCAATAGCATCATGGTAATTCATGGTGCTATTTTATTGTATTTGTTTAAAAAAAATTAAAGTTATCGCTTCAATTGCTTTAAAAGGAGTAAGTATATTGTTGTTATAAAATAAAAAGATAAATGAAATGATAAAAATATTGCTACAAGGATATTAGTAGAATGATAATATATATTTTAACTGGAACTGGGACTGGAACGGGTAGAAAAATTCTAAAACAAGCTAAAACAGACCGAACAGAACGAAAATGAACTATACAAAATGGCTAAATTGAAAGCCTTTGTATATATTTGATGATATGAAATGAAGAGTGGGAGTAGCTGGTCTAGACCTTGGAATGGCTAAGTATAGCCGTTACAAGGTCTTTAGTTTTTCAGAGGGTTCTAAAAAGGTTCTATCGGGTATCGAATGGTTGTTGATACATGAAATAAATCAGATATATTTATGATATTTTAAAGGGGGTTTTAAATAAATTAAATAATTAGAATAAAGATGATAATTATACTTTTTAAATTATATAATAGATTTAATAGGAATTTATAATAAAATTTCAAAAGTCCAGCTAGTAAAAGTCAAGAACTTTTTTTTAAAAAAATATTTTATCTTAAAAAAAAGGGAACAACAAAAATACATTATTCAATTTAGAAAATAATGTAAATAGGTTATTTAAATTTAGGGTTTTTAGGCTACTAGCTTGTTTCTTAAGTACATTTGTTGATGAATTTTTGGTATTCGCTGTTCATAAGGCTTTTGATCTCTTAAGACATCAAACATGTAATTCACGAGCTTATGCATAATGGCAACTAGAGCTACTTTCTTCTTCTTACCTTTAAGATTATTTTGATAGTAATCAAGAAGAACTTTATTGTTGGCTTGACCATTTCGTTTAGATCTAATAGAAGCTAAAGCGACTGCATATAAAGCTCTACGACCAAAGCGAGTACCACGTTTGGACATTTTTTTTCTTTATCACTTTTAAATTTACCAGATTCATTAACAGAAGGATCTAAGCCAAAATATGCTACTAATTGCTTAGGTTTAATAAAGTTATTGAAATCACCGATTTCAACCATTAATGTAACAGCAGTAAGGAATCCTGCGCCAGGTATAGATTCTAACAATTTAATATTATGTTTAAAACTTTCATCTAATTCATCACCTTTAACTATGTTATTGATTTGAGCCATCAAGATATTTATTTGCTCATTCATACTTTCAATAATAGATATATTCCCTAGAATTTTTATTGAAAATGAAGGTGAATGAATACCGATGACTGTGGCGTTTTTAGCGGCTTTAATAAGTTTATTATAAGTTTTGATACACCAATCCATGCCCTTGCGAGATGAAGCACCTAGTAAGGCTATAATATCATCCTTAGGAGCATTAAGAATAGATTCAGGTAGTTGGTAAGACTTCAGAATGTTAATAGATGTAATACCAGTTATATCTGAGAAAACTGAATTATATCCTGGGAATATAATTCTAAGATCAGCAGATAGCTTTTTCTTATAAACTGATCTAGTATCAACTAACTTATAATAATCTCTGCATAAACTTTTTAAGGTAAAAACTGAAATATCAAAAGAACCATAAGCCTTGATATCTTCAAATTTACCAAGTTTAGCAATATTTAAGGCATCCTTTTTATCATTTTTCACTTTTCTTATGTCTTTATTTTTGTTAGAATTAGTAATTAGAGGATTAATAACAAAAACCTCTAATTCGTTTTGACTAAGAAAGTGGAAAAGAGATAAGTGGTACACGCCAGTGGACTCCATGAAGGTCGCTGTCTTCATATTAAACTCTTTTCCACTTTCCTTATTTCTCTAAGTAAGCGGTAAAAGCCGTCCACATCGTGCTTAACCTTAAAAGGTTTCTTATAAATATCACCATTAGGTGCAAGTATTGCAACCATTGAAAAATCTGCTGAAACATCAATTCCTACTGTTGGACTATAAAATATTTAGACATAACATATCTCCTTTACAATAAAATTTGAGATAGAATAGAGCATCCATTTCTATCAGTGGCTCTACAACCTCGTTTGTGACACGGGTAATTCCAGCAGTAACAACCTATGGAAACCCAACCAGCTAAAACATAGAATACTCACTGATGGAATGATACGCTTTTTTTACGGGTATAGCCTAAATTAGGCTCCCTGGGGGATTCCATCTATCCTCTATTCAGGAGATATTATATAATGTTTTGCCAAAAAGGTTAAGTTTCCTTTTAGGTATTTGATAAAAAAACTAGAAAAGAAAAGGTTAAAAGTTAGGTAAGATTATTTAATTTATGATTAATAATTAAAAGATTATTAATAGAGATAGGTAGAAAATATTATGATGTTTTCTATCAAATGTTACAACTATATTATACGA
>JMBV01000070.1_pt1 | contig 38833 bp, 66 predicted proteins | sample 616531 | NCBI WGS metagenome assembly JMBV01 (sample SAMN02727904, study PRJNA239997) | anaerobic digester metagenome | biome: anaerobic digester; isolation source: mesophilic anaerobic digester inoculated with municipal waste water sludge... | place: Germany: Bielefeld University, CeBiTec ...
CATCCATTAAAATATCCCCCCCTTACATTAATATATTTTTGTATATATTATTTATTCTATAGACAATCCAAAAATCCTTCTTTTTTTTGAAGAAAATTATAAAAATTTGCATTTTCTACAATTTTGCATTAGAGGATTGATGTGATGTAAGGTAAAATAAAACTATATTATTTTGCATACTCAATGGCCCTTGTTTCTCTAATGACATTTACTTTTATTTGGCCTGGATAATCTAACTCTGACTCTATTCTTTTAGCAATTTCTCGTGCAGTGTGTATTATTTCATCGTCTGTTACATCATCAGGTTTTACCATTATTCTTAATTCACGTCCCGCTTGTATAGCATATGACTTTTCAATTCCGTCAAAAGAATTTGCGATTTCTTCTAATTTTTCAAGTCTTTTAATGTAAGCTTCTAATGTTTCCCTTCTTGCTCCAGGTCTTGCAGCAGAAATAGCATCAGCAGCTTGGACTAAAACAGCTTCTACACTTTGAGGCTCTATATCACCATGATGAGCTGCTATAGCATGGAGCACCTCTTTTGATTCTCTATATCTTCTAGCTAAGTCAACACCAATATCTACATGTGGACCTTCTACCTCGTGGTCTACTGCTTTTCCTATATCATGTAGCAGTCCTGCTCGTTTAGCTACTCTAACATCTGCCCCCCCTAGTTCAGCTGCCATGACTCCTGCAATATGGGATACTTCAATAGAATGTTTTAAAACGTTTTGACCATAGCTTGTTCTGTATTTTAATCTGCCGAGTAATTTGATCAATTCTGGATGTAAACCATGGATTCCCGTTTCAAAAGCTGCTTGCTCCCCCCCTTCTTCTTTAATAATATTATCGACTTCTAATTTTGCTTTTTCAACCATTTCCTCAATTCTTGCTGGATGAATTCTTCCATCTACTATTAATTTTTCTAAAGCTATTCTTGCAATCTCTCTTCTTATAGGATCAAATCCAGATAGTACTACAGCCTCTGGCGTATCATCTATTATTAAATCAATACCTGTTAAGGTTTCTAGGGTTCTTATGTTTCTTCCCTCTCTACCAATTATTCTTCCTTTCATTTCGTCATTTGGTAGATTTACCACTGTTACTGTTGTCTCTGCAACGTGATCCGCGGCGCACTTTTGAATTGCACACGAAATAATCTCTCGAGCTTTTTTTCTCTGCTTCTTCTTTAGTTTGAGCTTCCATTTCCTTAATCATTATAGCAGATTCATGAACAATTTCTTTTTTTGATATCATTTAATAATAGTTCTTTTGCTTCCTCGGAGGTTAAGCCTGAAAGTCTTTCTAATTCTTGTACTTGTTGCTCATATAGTTCATTGACAAGAATTTCCTTTTCGTTTAATTCCTTTAATTTTTTTATTAAGTGCTTCTTCTTTTCTTTCAAGAGCTTCGTTTTTTTCTATCGATAGCTTCTTCTTTATGCATTAGACGGCGTTCCAATTTTTGTATTTCTGCTCGCCGTTCTCTATTCTCCCTTTCATTTTCAATTCTGATTCTGTGAGCTTCTTCTTTTGCTTCCAGTATAACCTCTTTTTTTTATGCGTCTCGGCTTCTCGATTAGCATCTTCAACAATCTTTATAGCTAATTCCTCGGCATTATTAATTTTCCCTTCACCGATGGTTTTTCTTATATAAAAGCCAATTACAATTCCAACGACGATACCTATAATAGTTATTACAATGTCAATAATGACCCACCTCCAGTTCTATTTAGTTTTCAAGTTCCTTTTTCATATTCAAATTATCAAATCTTGAATAAAAATATAAACCGAGTAGTCTCGGCCTATAGAGTCTACATACTATAATTTTGTATAGCATGGTACGATTTTATTTTATTACTTTTTAATAGATATGTCAAGTATATTAGTTAGGGGGGGTTATTTCTTCTATAGAACTTATTGATTCTTTTAAATGGACTCTATAGGCTTTTGTACCAATGGATGAAAGATGATCATTGTGGGTTACCATTATAATCTGTCTTTGAAATAGTTCTGATGTTTTTTTTAAGAAATCAGCAACATTATAAATATATTCTTCACTTACATGTTTAGCAGGCTCATCTAGAATAAGTGGGCCTTCAATCTTTGGTTTATAAATTTCTAGAAAAGATATTCGTAAAGCTAAAGAAATAATATCTACAACACCACCACCTCTTGATAATTCAGGTTTGGTTTTTATTATATTATCTTCCATTTTAGTTGATACATAAAACTCTGCATTAGGTTTACCATATAATTCTTCGATTTCTATTTCAAACTCCACATTATTTTCAAATATATATTGTAGACAGTTAGTAACTAAGGACTCTACTTGATGTTTTGCTTGGTTTCTAGCAAACTCTGCAGTACTTTGTAGGAGTATACTTACTTTTTCCATCAATTGAATCGTGGATTCAATTTCCTGAACTAAACTTTCATATTCTTGTATTTGTTCTATTATTTTTTTCTTTTTTTCCCTTGTTCTTTAGAAATATATGATTTCATATTAATTAGGTAGGATTCTAATTCTTCATAGTTGTTTATATTGTCAATAATCATATAATCACTTCTTTTCTAAAATATCTTTAGGTAGTAAAGTATTAGCTTTTTTTGAATAGTTCATCTATCTCTAAAGTTAATTTTTTTTGATTTCTTCGTCTAAATTTTCTGGATTTACTCCTAAACTATTTAGTTCTTCAATTATTTCTGCTTGTTGATTATTTAATTGCTCTAATCTAGCTTCAGCTTTATATTTTAAATTCTTAGCTTTTTCAAGATTATCTTTTAGTATATTGAGTTCTTTTTCATAATCCATATTTATTATCCTCCTTACTTATAATTATCTATTATTTCATCAATTTTGAGTTTGTCAATAGGGCTAAAACATACAGGGCACATTTCAATTTGTGATAAGACATCCTTATATTTTATTAAATTTTTATTCAATGTTACTTTAATATTTTCTAGTTTTTTTCTATATTAAGCTTGATTTGCTAATAGCCTTATATATATTATTGTAATTTTCTAATATTATTACGGTGTTTAATTTATTTTCAAGTAAATTCTTTATATGGATAGCCTGTTCAATACCTGCAAGCTTATCTATATAAATATTACCAATAGAAATATTTTTATTAATATCATTCAAAATATTATTTAATTGTAACAGTTTTTCGGTTTTTAAAATCTTTTTTTTCAATTATGCTTATACACTGTTGTACCTTCTGAATTTCTTTCAATTTAATTAATATTTTTTTTGTTTTCTAATATAGAATTATTTGTATATTTATAATTTGTACTTAGTTTGTATAACTTGTCAATTTTATTATTGTATATATAGATGTTTTCTAATAGGTTTTCAACCTTGGATGTATTTTCTAATTGTTTTAATAAATTAGAATTATGTTTAATTTGGGTTTCAATGTGATTAAGCTTATTGTAATTATTATTCAAATATATATGTCTATTTATTTTTTTTGTGATAACTTTTGTCCTATTACTTTAATTTTATCAATATCTTTTAATTTTATCAAATAATCTTCTAGTAACTTAATTTCATTATTTAATTTATTTAAGTCATTTTGCAAAAAAAACCAATTTTTCTAATTTTTGCCTATTATTATATATGGATTGCTTGATCTCATCTAATTCTTTAATTCTATTTATTAAATCCTCTAAATATGCGTAATCTTCAAGATTCACATAAAGAACTTCTAAAGCTTCCTCATAAGATTTTTTTCTTTATATTTAAATTCCTTATATCCTTTAAAGTGTCTTTTAAAGCATCATCTACTATATGAACACCTACTAGTCTACCAATTGCATTGGCTCTTGTAGAGTTTTTTTTCTGAAAGTAAGAAAGGTCCTTCTAATTGTTCTCCAATATTAACAGAACTTGTTTGGCCGCTATCTAAGGGGACTTTTCTTATAGAAGTAGCTTCTACAATTTCCTGAGGAATTTGAGTTCCAAAACCTTCAAAAATTTTTTTCCTTTCCATATTGATCATATAAATAATATGAATTTTTGCTTTTACTTCTATATCTTTTTATTTTAGTATTATCACTAAAAATTATTGTTACACTGCATTCCCTTTCTCCTTCCCTTATAAAAAAAATCGCCAGAAGGCTCATTGTATAAAGCCCATTTTAAAGCTCTGATTATAGCAGATTTACCTTGATCCGATGGACCAACAATTACATTTAAACTAGAGTCAAATTCCATTTCTGTATATTTATGAGATTGAAAATTTTCTAAAATAACTTTTTTTTATATACTTCATATTAAAACTCATCTCCTAAACACTTCATTTGAGAGTTAGCTATTCTTTTCAGGGCTTCTTCTTTTACCTCTTGGGAAACGCCTTCTGCATTAGATACTGCCATTAATATTTCATTTATTTCTAATTTCTCAAAATTTACTGCAGTATCTATAGATTGTTTAAATTCAAAAAGTCTTTCTGATTTAAATATATGATTTTCTATTTCTCTTCTATCTAACACCTGTGAACCAGGTTTAGCAGATTTTAATTGAATTAATTCAATATGAATATGGTCACTTAAATCAATTAATGCAACTTTAGGCATTCGTTCAATTTCTGCTAAACTATTTGTTATCCTTATAAGACTACCAGGATTTACAAAATACTTATTATTAATTTCTACAATACCAAAACCTGAATGATAATGTCCTGATAGGGTTATATTAGCTTCTGTATCCACTATATCTTCTATTAGTGTATAAGGGATACCTTTAATAAAAGGTTTATCTAATAGCATACCATGTACCATATGGATAGAGTAGTCTGCATCTTTAGATACATCTTTTACTAAATAATCAGATTTATCTATTTCATCAATATTATATGTGTAAGACTTACCAGTTAATTGAACTATTATGCCATTTTTTTCTAAAAATATTTTTTTTCTTCATCTCTTATCACTTTGACTACACCTAAGGCATCTAATAAGCCAAGCATAGTTCTATTTATAGTTTGTGGATTATGTCCATAGATATCGTGGTTTCCTGAAATTATATATATAGGTACTTTTATAGAATTTATAATGGAGGCAAAACGATTTACAATTGAAATAGAAACATCAGGTCTGTCAAATAAATCTCCACCGTGTAGAAGAAAGTCTATTTTATACTCTTCAATAATTTGATTTACTTCTATAAATTTTCTTTCTAAAGTTTCAAATAAATTGTCATTTCTATTTTTGGGTGTATTCCCTCTTATATGAGTGTCTGTTAAAAAAAAGTAATCTCAATTATTGCCACTCCTTATAAATAAACCTCCTTTAAAGGAGGCTTATTGAGTTTTTTTCTTGATTTAATTCAGTTTTTTTCTTCTTTATTATCTAAGTCTATATTTTTAGATTTCAATCCAAACTGTTCTTTGACTTTGTTCTCTATTTCCTGTGCAATATTAGGGTTTTCTTTTAAAAAGTCTTTAGCATTTTCTCTACCTTGTCCAAGCCTATTTTCTCCATAGCTATACCAGGATCCCGATTTGTTTATTATATCTGCACTAACTCCAGCATCTAATATATTTCCTTCTTTTGATATTCCTGTGCCATACATAATATCAAATTCAGCTTGTTTAAAAGGTGGAGCAAGTTTGTTTTTTTTACAACTCTAACTCTAGTTCGGTTACCAAGAATATTATCGCCTTGTTTTATGGAATCTATTCTTCTCACATCTAATCGGATGCTAGAATAAAATTTTAGAGCTCTCCCACCTGTTGTAGTTTCTGGATTTCCAAACATTACACCAACTTTTTCTCGTAGCTGATTAATAAAAACAACAGTAGTATTGGATTTGTTGATAGCTCCTGCTAATTTCCTCAAAGCTTGGGACATTAATCGAGCTTGTAACCCTACATGGCTATCTCCCATTTCTCCCTCAATTTCTGCTTTAGGTACAAGAGCAGCTACCGAGTCTACTACTACTATGTCAACTGCGCCACTTCTTACTAAAGCTTCTGCAATTTCTAATCCTTGTTCTCCAGTATCAGGTTGAGATACTATTAAATTTTCTATATCTACTCCTAGATTTTTAGCATAAATTGGATCTAATGCATGTTCAGCATCTATAAAAGCAGCTATACCATCTAATTTTTGAGCTTCAGCTATTGCATGTAATGCTACTGTAGTTTTTCCAGAAGATTCTGGCCCAAATATTTCAATTATCCTTCCTCTAGGTAATCCTCCAATACCTAGAGCTATATCTAGATCCAAAGAACCAGTTGGTATTACATCAATACTTGTAATATTAGTATCTCCCAATCTCATAACGGAACCTTTTCCAAACTGTTTTTCAATTTGGCTTATAGCAACATCTAAAGCTTTTTTTTCTTTTCGTTTTTTTTCAGTCATATTTTCCCAGTTAAACTGGAGTCACCACCTTTCATAATAACGAACGTTAGTTCTAAATTAATTATATATCAACTTATAAAATTAGTCAAATATAATTTTGCATTTAGATATTTAAATAATCTTTCTTAATTCATCAAAAGCCTTCATTGTAGTTCTATTTTGTATAGTGGTTCTATCTCCATTAAATATAGATTTTATAGCATATGCATTATTATCAGTAGCAATACCTATATATACTAGTCCAACGGGTTTTTTTTCATTACCTCCAGAGGGGGGGCCAGCAATACCCGTAGTGGATAAGGCTATATCTACCTCTGTTTTATTTAAAAGTCCCATTGCCATTTCAATAGCTACTTGTTCACTAACAGCTCCATATTTGTTTAAGGTTTCTTTCTTAACTCCTAATTCTTCTATTTTAGCTTTATTGCTATAGGTAACTATTCCTCGATCTAATACCTGAGATACACCAGGTATTCTAGTAAATCTACTTACTATGAGTCCACCAGTACAAGATTCACAAAATGCTATTGTCATATTTTTATCTAATAGTTTTTTTTGTACAAAGTTTGTTCTATAGATTCATCTTCATAGCTATAGATATATTTAGATATTTTTGAATCAATTTTTCAATAGTATTTTCTAGTAATTTGTTTGCTTTTTCTTCATTAGTACCTTTTACTATGATTTTTATATCTACTCTGCCATCTTTTGCATAAGTTGCAATACTAGGGTTTTGTGTATTTCCTATTAAATCTTTTAACATATCTTCTAAGGCGGATTCGCCTATTCCAATAGTATTTATAGTTTTTACCTTGATAATGTTATTTTGTTTTATTAAAGGCAATGCATATTTATTTAACATTAATTCCATTTCTTTTGGTGGTCCAGGAAGTAATATAAAAATTTTACTATTATATTCAATATATATTCCAGGAGCGGTTCCAATCTCATTTTTTTAATATAATGCTACCCTCAGGCATATAAGCTTGTTTGATATTGTTAGATGTCATAGGCCTATTTGTCTTTTCAAAATATTTTTTTTATATTTTCTTCTATAGAATTATTTAATATAAGTTTAATACCTAAAGTTTTAGCTACTACTTCCTTGGTCATATCATCATATGTAGGTCCTAATCCACCAGTAAAAATAAGCAAATCTGATCGTTTCATACCTATATTTATAGCATCCTCTAATAGTTTGGGTCATCTATTACTGTAGTATGAAAATAGACATCTATTCCCATATAGGATAGTTTCTTAGTTATGTAATGAGCATTTGTATTTAAAGTGCTACCTAAAATTATTTCAGTTCCTACAGAAATTATCTCTGCAATCATCATAATCACTCCTATTATTTATCTCCAGATTCTAATACATGTTTGTTTTTATATATATAGTCCACTCCAGATACAACTGTAAAGAATAATGCAATATAAAGCATAATTTTATCTAATGGAATTCCTATTAATCTAAAAGGAAAATTATCTATTAACAATAAGATTATAGCTATTAACTGAGTAGCTGTCTTTATTTTTCCTAAAGAAGACGCTGCTATAGTTATTCCCTCTGATGCAGCAATAATTCTAAATCCTGTAATGGTAAATTCTCTTGCAATTATTATGACTACAATCCAAGCAGGTACTTTAGCCAATTGTATCATAGATATAAGAGCTGCTGAAACTAACAACTTATCAGCTAGAGGATCTATAAATTTACCAAAAGTAGTTATTTGATTCCTACTTCTAGCTATATATCCATCTAACCCATCAGTAGCAGCTGCGATTGCAAATATTAATGCAGCTACATAGTTATTGTTGTTGAAATTAGAAAACAATATTATCATAAATACTGGGATTAGTAAGACTCTAAACATAGTTATCTTGTTTGCTAAATTCATCATTCATCTCTCCAATCAAATCATATTCTAGACAATCTGTAATTCTTACATGGATATATTGGCCTATATTTATTTTTTTTATCTGAATATATATATACTACCCCATCTATTTCTGGGCTATCCATATAGGTTCTACCTATATATACACCTTTTTCGTGTATCTCTTCTACTAATGCTAAATATATTTTTCCAATCTTTTGTTGATTTAGTTTATAGGATATACCTTGTTGTAATTCCATCAATTTATTTTTTTCTATTTTGTTTAATCTTTTCATTAACTTGTAAATCAAACCCATAGGCTGGAGTTCCTTCTTCTCTAGAATAAGTAAATACACCAAGTTTATCAAATTTAATATCATTTATAAAGTCATATAGTTCCTGAAAATGTATTTCATCTTCTCCTGGAAATCCTACTATGAAAGTTGTCCTGATTATTATATTAGGAATTTCTTTTCTCAGAATATTTATTAATTTTATTATATTTTCTTTTGATGTTCGCCTATTCATCTTTTTTTAAAATGGGATTACTAATATGTTGTAAAGGGATATCTACATATTTAACAACCTTTTTGTTATTTTTAATTGCTAATATTAGCTCTTTTGTAAAATTATCTGGATACAAGTAAAGAAGCCTAATCCATTGCAGTTTTTCTATTTTATTTAATTCGTTTAACAAATCCGCCAACTTATATTCTCCATATAAATCGATACCGTAATCAGTAGTATTTTGAGCTATAAGTATTATTTCTTTAACACCGTTATTTACTAAATAATTAACTTCCTCTAAAATATCTTCCATCTTCCTACTTCTATATTTTCCACGTACTTTAGGAATAATACAATAGGAACAGTAGTTATTACAACCTTCTGATATTCTTACATACTCAGTAGGCTTAAAACTTATTCTTTTGACATCTTCTAAATATTTTTCATCTATATTTATTTTTATTCTTTTTATTTTATTTTGTCCTTTTTCAAGGGAATTAATTACATTTATGATGTCCTTAATATTACCTGTACCTATTATTCCATCTATCTCTTCTATTTCATCCAATAATTCTTTATAATATCTTTCGGCTAAACAACCTGCAAGTAACAAGTATTTGCAAGTACCATTATTTTTATATTTAGTCATCTCCCATATAGTTTCTATGGATTCTTCTTTTGCATCCTGTATAAATCCACAAGTATTTACTACTATTATATCTGCTTTTTCTAGTGATGTAGTAATGGTATAGTTATTTTCTTTTAATATTCCTGCCATCAATTCTGAATCAATTTCGTTTTTTTGAACAACCTAATGTTATTATAGAAATGTTTTTTTACAGTCATTATTTATCGCTCCTTAAGTAAGTATCTATATCATCTTTCGCTATTAGAACTTTTCTTGGTTTGCTACCTTCGTATCCTCCAATTATTCCTTTTGCTTCCATCTCATCTATAATCCTTGCGGCTCTAGCATATCCGATTCTTAATTTTCTTTGTAAAAGAGAAATTGATGCCTGTCCTTCATCAATAACTAAATTGATAGCCTCTGGTAATAATTCATCGGAATCATCAATAATTTTATCTATTTGTATATCTTTTTGAATGCTTTCTAAAACATCTTTATCATATTCAGCTACATTTTGTTCCCTTAAAAAAATTTACTACATTCTCAATTTCATTATCGCTAACATAAGCCCCCCCTTGTATACGTATTGGTTTAGAGTAATTAGAAGGATAGAATAGCATATCCCCCCCTTTTCCCAATAATTTTTCTGCACCAGCCATATCCAATATGGTCCTTGAATCTACTTGTGATGATACTGCAAAAGAAATTCGAGAAGGTATATTGGCTTTTATAGTACCAGTTATAACATCTACTGAAGGTCTTTGGGTTGCAACTATTAAATAAATACCAGCTGCTCTTGCCATTTGAGCTAATCGACATATATAGTCTTCTATTTCTTGAGCTGCTACCATCATTAAATCTGCTAACTCATCAATAATGATAACAATATTGGACAATTTTTCTTCTTGTTTGTTTTTCACTTTTTTTATTGTAGGAAGTTATATCCCGGACATTATTTTTAGCAAATATTTTATATCGTCTTTCCATTTCATTTACAGCCCAATTTAGTGCAAATGCAGCTTTTTTTAGGTTGGGTCACAACAGGTATTAATAAATGGGGGGGTATTCCATTATATATACTTAATTCTACCACTTTTGGATCTATAAGCAATAGTTTAACCTCGTCTGGGTGGGCTTTAAATAATATACTTAGTATTATTGTGTTTATGCATACGGATTTCCCAGAACCTGTAGCTCCAGCTATTAGTAGATGTGGCATTTTGTCGATTGTAGATATTATAGGATTACCTGAAATATCCTTACCTAAAGTTAAAGGTAAATTACTATTTAAAGTGACAAATTCTTCAGATTCTAGTATTTCTTTTAAACTAACATTGTCTTTGATTTTATTGGGTACTTCTATTCCTACTGCAGCTTTTCCTGGTATAGGTGCTTCTATTCTAATATCCGATGTAGCCAAATTAAGAGCTAAATCATCTGCCAAATTTACAATTCTACTAACTTTAACCCCCCTGGCGCTGGCTGGAGTTCGTAGCATGTTATAGCTGGTCCTTTGTTTATTTGGACAATTTTAGATTCAATTCCAAAATTGTCCATTGTTTTTTCAATTTTTTTGCATTGTTTATTATTTCTTTTTTTTATTATTTATCTCTTGTTTTATATGATCTTCTAATAAATCTAATGAAGGTAATTTATAGTTGGTGAAATTATGCTTACTGTTTACTATAATAGCTTCAGTTTTCTCTTGGGTAGTTTTTACATTAGTATTAGAATAAGTATTTTTAGTATAATCATGAATTACTATTTCATTTTTATTTTTAGTATTATTGATTGAAGGTGTTTTTTTCTCTAATTTCATTTTTATTATTTACTTTTTTTTCATTGTTTTTTTTGTGAAGATGTATTTTTTTTAATATAATCTTGAATTTTAATTTCTGTAAATTGTAAAATTGAAACAATAATTATAAAGGATATAATTATGTAACTACCAATAGTACCAAATAGTTTAAAAAAAGATATACCCAAAGAATGAACCAATTAAACCTCCACCTAGCCCTTTTTTTTACTTAGTTCTAATGTTTTAGTGATACTTTTAGTAAAAGTTATAGCACTTTGATTTTTTTTATATCCAAAAGGGTTAAAAAAACAAAAAAAACAACATTATCATATAGAGGGATTTTTTTATCATTTTCTATATTTAGCTTATTTATCATAAATAATAAACCTAATGCTATAATAATAACAGGGAATACATATCCTCCAAAGCCCATAAGAGTAAAATAAATATTTTTTTTAAGAGCATTCCTATTATTCCTGTTTTGTCACTAAATAGGCTAATAACTGAAAGCATACCAAATGAAATAAAGGTAATCCCTAATATTTCTCGATTGTGTTCTTTATTTATCTTTATCTTTTTCTTACTCAACAATATCACCCTTTAAAAGATTGTATCTTTACATAGTGCTACTATCCAATTAAATGGGAAATTATAGTAATAAATCCAATTATCCATAAATAATAGGAAAAATAGTGTAATTTATCTTTTTTTTAAGCATTTTAATTAAAAACTTAATAGCAAATACTCCTACAATAGTAGATAATAATATTCCTATTATTAGTGGGCCATCAATAACAGCTGCACTACCTGTTTTAATTACATCTGTTATTCCAAATAATCCAGCACCAAAAGTTGCTGGAAGTGCAAGTAAAAAAAGAAAACTCTGTTGCTAAAGATCTGTCTAATCCTCTAAGAAGACCTGCTACAATAGTTGAACCAGAACGTGAAATTCCTGGTATAATAGCTATGCCTTGAAAAATTCCAATAGTTAACGAATCTAGTATTGTCATATTACTAACCTTTTTATTTTCATGAGGTTTTTTTATTAGCTATCCAAAGCAAAAAACCTGTTATTAAAAAGGCCACTCCTATAGGCAATATTGAAGAGGAATATAAATTTTTAAAAAAATCTTCAAATAAAAAGCCTATAATTGCTGTAGGTATACTTCCTATTATGATTAATAGAGCTAGTTTTTGATAGTCATTAACAATTTTAAACTTTTTGTTTTTTTATTCCACTTCCTAGCATTTTAAAAAAACTCAACTATTATCTTTATTATATCATTAAAATAAACTATTACTATTGAAATAAGGGTTCCGAAATGGAGCATCTCAGTAAAAAAAGAGATTCCCTTCCTTGATTCCAAAAAAAATGTTGTAATATAACTAAATGTCCTGAACTACTAATAGGTAAAAATTCAGAAATTCCTTGAAAAATGCCTAATATTATAGCTTGAATTAAAGTCAATTCAATCCCCCCTTATTTAATTAATTGTGCTCTTGTTATTATAGCATAATTTAAAATCTTATACTATCCATATTTGTTATCTATTAAGCTATTTAATTTTTTTTAATGCATAACTAAAGCCTCCAACTTCATCAATAAGTCCATAATCGACTGCCTCTTTTCCAATAAGAATTGTACCAATATCATTTGCTAGTTCATCTGTTGAATACATAAGTTGAATTAATTTTTTTTCTATCAATATTAGAAGTTCGCAAAATAAATTTTATTATTCTTTGTTGCATTTTTTTCAAAATATCTAAAGGTTTGAGGTACACCAATTACTAAACCAGTAGTTCTTATAGGATGGATGGTCATAGCTGCCGTAGGTACAATAAATGAGTAGTCTGCAGCTGTTGCTAATGGGACACCAATACTATGACCTCCCCCTAAAACTAGAGATACTTTTGGTTTATCAATGCTGTATATCATCTCTGCAAGAGCTAATCCAGCTTCAACATCGCCTCCCACTGTATTTAACATGATAAAAATACCTTTTATTTTTGGATCTTGTACTGCTGCTATTAATAAAGGAATTATATGTTCATATTTAGTTGTTTTTTTTATCAGAAGGAGACAAACTGTGTCCTTCTATTTCTCCAATAATAGTTAAAAATTGAATAGGGTTTTGAAAGTCAGGGATATTTGGTATTCCCATTTGTTTGATGCTTTCTGTAATATCCTTTGGATTATTATCATTTTCATTTTTATTCAATTTGTTCCCTCCACCTATAATATTATTTTATATTAGTTTTAACTCTTTTATTAATAATATGCTATATGTATAAATAAATCCGATTCAATAGGATTGAATCGGATTTATTTTAGACTTTTATATATAAAGATAGGTTAATCTATTCATATAATTTAAATTCATTGTGAAGGGCTGCTAGAGCTCTATTTGTATCTTCTTCTTTTATTAGACACCAGATTGTATTATAAGAGTCTGAAGTTTGCAAGATTTGTATATTTTCTTTTGAGAGAGCTTTAACAATTCTTGCCATTACTCCAGGGACTCCTCTCATTTTATAACCAATAGCACTAATTTTACAGCAATTTTCTACTATTTCATATTTAAAGTTTTCTTTTTCTAATATTGAAACTAATTTATCTTTATCCTTTTTATCTATAGTAAATATTTTTTTTATCTATTAAGAAATTTATTAAATCCAAACTTATATTGTTAGAAGTGATCTCTTCCATTAACTTGTCTATTCTAGAATCATCGTCATTTAATGAAATAATAAATTGTACTCTTCCTTTTTATAGGTGATTGCAGTAATTATCTTTTCATTAAATAGTTCTTTTCTATTATTAATAAAATTTACATTAACTTCTTCTATGGAAGTACCTTCACTATCCGAATAGGTATTTTTGATTACTAATGGTATATTTGATTGTTGAGCCATTTCTACTGCTTTTGGATGTATAATTTTTGCACCATCTTCAGCTAATTGATAAACTTCAGAATAACACATTCTTTTTAATACCTTAGCATCAGGAACAATATTAGGGTCTGCTGTCATAATTCCATCAACGTCAGTAAATATTTCTACATGACTACATTTGAGAGCTTTACCCAATGCAACAGCAGTTATATCGCTACCACCTCTACCTAATGTAGTAATTTCTCCAGATTTATTACTTCCTTGAAAACCTGCTACTACAACTATTTTCCCTTTTTCTAAATGTTTTATAATATTATTTGGATTTACATCAATAATTTCTGCATTTCCAAAATTATCATTTGTTAATATTCCTGCTTGATAACCCGTTAAGGCTACAGCTTTATAGCCTTTTTCACATATATGATTTGTTAATACTACAGCAGAAATGATTTCCCCCCCACAAGATATAAGTAAATCTACCTCCCTATTTGAGACAGATTTTGAAGGGATCATATTTAATAAGGTATCAGTTGCATAAGGTTCTCCATTTCGACCCATTGCAGAAACTACTACTACTACATTGTAGCCTTCTTGGTATTTTTTTTATAATTTTATTAGCTACTATATTTCTACTTTTTTTCTGAAGAAACAGAGGTTCCTCCAAATTTTTGAACTACTATATTCATCAAGTATCACCTCTAGATTTTTATCTATAGTTTATAATATGTTATATTTTTCATAATGTGAAATTTTTAATTGTGATCTAATTCAATAATTATCATGTCATTTCCGATTTTTTTTAATGGTATGCCAAGGTATTTCAATATAATTATTTTCTGTAAATAGTTTAAATTGTATTTTTCTTTCAGGAATTAATAGAGATAAAATTTTACCAGTTTTTTTCATCTACTAGTATATCACAATCTGCAATAATACCTAATCTTTCGCCATTATTTAAATTCACAATTTCTTTTCCGCCTAATTCGTCTAATAACATCATATCATCTCCTTTGTTTTATTAAAGGATATGTTTTTTTTGTTTTTATATTATGCTGTTATCATTTATGATAAGCTCTGATATGATAAATAATAATATTATTATTTATATCCTGTATGTCCAAACCTCCTGTTCCTCTTTCAGTATTATCTAAAGTATCCACTTCTATAAATTTGACCTTTTCATATTTTATAAATACCATTTGAGCAATTCTATCTCCTTTATTGATTGTATATTCTTTTTCTCCCAAATTTATTAGTATTACTCCTATTTCTCCTCTATAATCACTGTCTATGGTGCCTATTCCATTCGCTAAACAAATACCATGTTTTAAGGCTAGTCCACTTCTAGATCTAATCTGACCCTCATAACCTTCAGGCATGGAAATATAAAGGCCAGTAGGGATCAAAGCCCTATCTAACGGTTTTAACCTTACTGGTTCTAAAATATTAGCATATAAATCTATACCTGCAGAACCAGTTGTTTTATAACTGGGAATTGGAAAAGGACTTTTGTTAACTATTTTTATTTTCATAATATATCACCTCAGTAAAAAATATTTCTTTTAAATTGATATTTATCTTTTCAAATTTTAATCTTATTAATTATATCATTAGGTGTCAATATTTTGTTTAGCAATAATTCTGATTTGTCTATTTCAAACATCTTACTTGTTGGACTTTCTAATCCCAATATATAATTCTCTTTTATTTGTTTTTAGTGTTCAGTTTCTATTCAATTACGTCTCTTACCTTTCCTATTCTATAACCTTTACTGTACAAAAAAATTTATTATATCTGGTAAGGCTTTTATAGTTTCCTCAGTAGGATGGATCAATATGATAGCAGAGTTATGTATTTTATTAGTTACCCTTTCAATTATTTTTTTGTTTATTACTATCTTTATGCCAATCAATAGTATCAATACTCCACATAATTATATCATAATTTAAATCTTTTGCAGCCTTTATAGTATTATCATTATAGGCTCCTGATGGTGGTGCAAAGTATTTAGGTTTTGATTTTATAATTTCTCTTATGGTATTATGTGCTTTAATAATTTCTTCTTTGTTTTCTTCATAGCTTAACTTGTCATAGTCTATGTGTCTATATCCATGGTTACCAATCTCATGTCCTTGCTCATATATTTTTATAAGTAATTCTGGATTTTTAGCAGCCCATTTGCCTGTAACAAAGAAAGTTATGTTAATATTTTTTTTCCTTAAAAATCTCTAACATTGTTGGTATATATTCATCTCCCCCCCAATCTACATTACAGGCAAATGCCACAATTCTATCATCCACATTCCCTTTATAATAGATGTCCAAATTAAAAGTTTCATCCACTTTATTATAAAAAAAATATATATATCAAAATCAATATTATAATAAAAATTATCATCACATATGTATAGAAATTTTTCTTATTTAAAATAAATATTTTCATTATATCCCTCCAAATATGCTTATATATTATATATATTCAAAGGGATTAAAAATATTTACTTTTAGAAATAAAAACATGAACCTTTCCTTGGTTCATGCATTTATTTCTTGTTTTTATTATCAGTTTTTTTTATTTTCTTTTGGCAGAGTTGCTTTTCTAGATAAGTTGATTCTTCCTTGATTATCTATTTCTACTACTTTTACTAAAATTTCATCTCCTACTTTTAATACATCTTCAACTTTATTTATCCTTTCATGAGATATATTTGATATGTGGACTAAACCTTCTTTGCCATTGGGGGGGAATTCTACAAAAGCTCCAAAGGGTACAATTCTTACTACTTCTCCAAGATAGGTTTCTCCTACTTCTACATCTTTAGTTATTCTGTTTATCATTTCTATAGCTTCTTTTCCACTTTCCATGTTCTCAGCTGCTATAAATACTTTTCCATCATCTTCTATATCGATTTTAACATCTGTTCTATCGATTATCTTGTTGATCATTTTACCGCCAGGGCCTATAATATCCCTTATTTTATCAGGATGAACTTGCATTGTAAATATCCTTGGTGCATAAGGTGATAATTCTTCTCTTGGTTTAGATATAGTTTCTTCCATCTTATCTAATATAAACAATCTAGCCTCTTTTGCTTTCGATAAAGCTTCTTCTAATATGGTTCTATTTATTCCAGAAATTTTTATATCCATTTGTATTGCTGTAATACCTTCTCTAGTACCTGCAACTTTAAAATCCATATCTCCTAGATGATCTTCTAAACCCTGTATATCTGTTAATATCACTACTTTTTCCTCGGATTTCATCAATCCCATAGCAATTCCAGCAACTGGTGCTTTAATTGGTACTCCAGCATCTAAAAGTGCTAATGTGCTACCACAAACGCTCGCTTGAGAACTAGAACCATTAGAACTTAAAACCTCTGATACTAATCTTATAGTATATGGAAATTCATCTTCTCTTGGAATTACAGGCTCCAAAGCTCTTTCTGCTAAAGCACCATGACCTACTTCTCTTCTACCAGGACCTCTCAATACTCTAGTTTCACCAACGCAATATGGTGGAAAATTATAATGATGCATGTATCGTTTAGATTCTTCTTCACTTATTCCATCTATTATTTGAACATCACCTGAAGCTCCTAATGTAGCAACAGTTAAAACTTGAGTCTGACCTCTCTTAAACAATCCAGAACCATGAGCCCTTGGAAGAAGACCAACTTCACAGCTAAGAGGTCTTATTTCGTCAACTTTCCTATTGTCTGGTCTTATTCCTTCTTCTAGTATTAAACGTCTTACCTCTTCTTTTATTATTTCATCTAATACATCACAGATATCTTTCTCGTTTTCTGGATACACTTCTATGAATTTTTCTAGGGTTTCTTCTTTTACATTCTCAATATTTTCTTCTCTTTCCTGTTTCTCTACCGTTTGTATAGCTGCTACAAGTTTTTCTAATGCATATTCTCTAACCTCTTTTTCTATCTCTTCATTGGGTTTAAAAACTTGATATTCTTGTTTTTCTTTACCAACTTCCAATTGGATAGACTCAATAAATTGACATAGTTTTTTTAATCTCTTTATGGGCATATAAAATCCCTTCTAACATTATGGATTCAGGTAATTCATTTGCACCTGCTTCTACCATCATTATTGCATCTTTAGTACCAGAAACAATTAGATGCATATCTGATTTATCCCTTTCATCTGCTGTAGGTTTATGACTAATTCTCTATCAATTAAACCTACTGCAACAGAAGCAGTGGGACCATCAAATGGTATATCAGATATAGTTAAAGCTATAGAAGAACCAATCATAGCAACAATGTCTGGGGGGGTACAGTCCTGGTCTACAGATAGGACTGTTGCAATAACTTGTACATCATTTCTATATCCTTCAGGAAACAAAGGACGAATTGGTCTATCAATTAATCTAGAAGTTAATATAGCCTTATCACTGGGCTTTCCTTCTCTCTTGATAAATCCTCCAGGAATTTTGCCTACTGAGTATAGTTTTTCCTCAAAATCTACACTTAATGGGAAAAAAATCTATGCCCTCCCTTGGTTCTTTAGATGCAGTAGCAGTAACTAATACTACAGTATCTCCATACTGTAATAAACAGGCTCCATTTGCTTGTTCAGCAACTTTTCCAATAGTTACGATTAAAGGTCTTCCTGCTAAATCATATTTAAATTGTTTTTCCATTTTCTCACTCCTTCTTATGTTGATTACTATTATTATAACCTATAAACAATAATAAAACACTAAAAAAAATCAATAGAGCGGGAATGTCCCCCCCGCTCTTATTATCCTCTGATACCAAGTTTTTCAATTAATGCACGATATCTTTCAATATCATTCTTTTGAAGATAATTCAAAAGACCCCCCCTTCTTTGACCTATCATTTTAAAAAGACCTCTCCTTGAATGATGATCTTTTTTTATGAGTTTTTAGATGCTCTGTTAATGAATTAATTCTGTAGGTTAAGATTGCAATTTGAACTTCTGGTGATCCAGTGTCATTCTCATGCAATCTATACTCTTCAATAATTTGAGCTTTTTGCTCTTTAGTCAATGTCATTTTTTTTACCTCCTCTATTATAAAATTCACCAATAGCTAAGTAAATCGCCGAGGAAACGATAAACATAGCTAAAGGTACTCCACCAGAATTATATTATCATATATATATTAATTTGTAAACATTATTGTCGTGCTTTTATATAACAAATATCTTTCTCTATCTGTTTAATCAATTCTTCGATAGTATCAAATTTAATATCTTCCCTTATAAAATCTATAAACATTACTTCAATAGTTTTCCCATATAAATAATCATTAAAATCTAAAATATGGTTTTCAATTTTCAATTTTTTTCGTTAAAAGTAGGATTATAGCCTATATTAGTTAAACTTAAATACTGTTTATTATCTATCAATGTAATAGTTTCATATACTCCAGTTTTAGGTATGGTATAGTTATGAGTAAGACTAATATTAGCAGTAGGAAACCCTAATTTTTTTTGCCTCTATTGCTTCCCCCCCGAACAACTTGCCCTATTATAGTATAATGTCTTCCCAAAAATTTGTTTGCCTTATTAATTTGTCCCTCCATTACCAATTGACGAATTCTTGTACTACTAATTACTTCATTTCCAATGGAAATAGGTTTGATAATATTAGTTTCAAAACCTTTTTTTAGCTCCCAATTCCTTTAAGTAACTGCTATTTCCCATAGCTTTATGTCCAAATCTATAATCAAATCCCACAGAAACTAGAGCTGCATTTAATTGATTTACTATTATATTATCTACAAATTCTTCTCCAGATAATTTCATTACATTTTCGTCAAAATTCATAATATATACCACTTCTACACCTAAGCTTTCAAGTATATTTAATTTCTGCTCATTGGAAGTAAGAATTGATATAGCTTTTTTTATCCTTACTTAGTATATTTTTGTATGATTTTTAAACAATAAAACTCCAGACTTTAAATCCCTTTTGATTGCTTTTTCTATGGTATCTTCTATCAAATATTTATGTCCTAAATGAATACCATCAAAATTACCTAAAGCTACAGCTGTTTTATAATTATTGTTTATACCCATGTCTAAATCTATAATTTCCATATTTATCACCTTATATAAGAACTTTATCCATTTTTATATACAAGACATTGTTTTTTTTCAATGGTTCTTCCAATTCCAATAAATATATTGTTAGAATAAATCCTCAACAAAGTATCCCTTTCATAGCTATTTATTAGATTTATAGGTAATGGAATTTGGACACCATTTTTTTAACTTATTAAAATATTTATCATCAACAGTCAATTTATCCATATGATTTAAAACTTTATCCATTGGTAGTATAAGTGTACCAATAGAACTTTTATCTAAACTCTTTATATAATCAATACTATAGCTATCTGAAATCTTAAAATCTCCTACACCTATTCTCATTAAATAAGACATATATCCATAAGTTCCTAGGGCTTTCCCTATATCATCACATAAAGTTCTTATGTATGTGCCTCTTGAACATTTTGTGTAAAAGATTATCTTTCTATTATTGATATTTTTTTAGTATTTTTATGTCGTAAATATAGATTTCTCTATAAGCTCTCTTAATAAACTTTCCTTCCCTTGCCAATTCATATAACTTTTTCCCTTGATGTTTTAATGCAGAGTACATAGGAGGCTCTTGTAATATTTTTCCTCTAAATTTGTCAAAAATATAGTATATATCTTCCTCATTGACGGTTTTTGAAGAATGGTTAATAACTTTACCATCTACATCAAGTGTATCCGTTGCTAATCCTAAGGTTAATTCCCCCCAATATATTCTTTATCCATATCAATTAAGTACTCACTTATTCTTGTTGCTTTCCCAATACACAAAGGTAAAACACCTGCTGCATTTGGATCTAAAGTGCCAATATGCCCAATTTTTTTTAATCCCTGTAATTCTTCTCATGATATTTACTACATCATGAGAAGTTAATCCCTTTGGTTTAAATAGATTGATTACACCATTCATATTAATCACCTAGAGCCATCATTATCTCATCAAGAATAAGCTTCTTTGCCTTTGATATATCGTTATAAATAGTACAACCTGCAGCTTTTTTTTATGACCACCACCATTAAATTTAGTACATATCTTAGAAACATCTACGGTTTTCTTACTTCTTAAGCTGATCTTTATTTCATCATATTTCATTTCTTTTAATAAAACTGCAACCTCTACAGAATCTATATCTCTTATAAAAGATACTACCCCCTTCAGTATCTTCCATACTTGCATTATTTTCTTTTAACATCTGTTGAGTTACTGCTACCATACCTATCTTATTATCCATAAATAATTCCAAACTATTTAAACAATTAATAAATAGTTTGGTTCTTTCAAGGCTTCTACTTTGATATAGATTTATATTAATCCTTTCTATATCAATTCCCTTTTGTAGCAGTTTTGAAGCTATCAAATGGGTAATATAAGTAGTATTACTATACATAAAACTTCCAGTATCAGTGCTAATTGCTGTATATAGACATGTTGCAATATCTTTATCCATATCAATGCCAATTTCATTGATCAATTTATAGACCAGCTCTCCTGTAGCGGCAGATGTAGGAGAGACAATATTTATATGCCCAAAGTTTGTATTGGAAATATGATGGTCAATATTTATTATATTATTAGCCTTTAAAGCAAAGTGTTTTCCCACACCTAATCTATCCATATCACTACTGTCTAAAGCAATAAATGTGTCTACATTTTCAGTAATATCATATTCCTTAATTAACTCTATATTTGGTAAAAACAAATAATCTTTTGGAATATGATCCACCTTTATCAAACTAACATCTTTATCCATCTTTTTCAGCGCCATCCCTAAAGCTAATGTAGAACCTATATTATCACCATCTGGTTGTATATGGGAAGCAATATATATTTTTTTTGAATTTTTAATTATGTCAATAGCTTGACTCATGTAGGTTTTAATGCTTTTATCCATCAGAGTTTCTCCTTTTTTTCATCTTCTTCATTTACCTTATCTATTAATTTTGACATATAGATTCCTTGTTCTATGGATTCGTCTAGATGAAAGACAGGTTCTGGTACATATCTTAAGTCAATTCTATTACCTATTTCTTTTCTAATAAAACCTTTCGCGCTTTCTAAACCTTCCATTGTTTCATTTTTAGCTTCTTGATCCCCCTAACACAGATACGTATATGTTGGCGTAGCTTAAATCTCTAGTAACTTTCACTTTTGTCACGGTAACCATAGGACTTATACGTGGATCCTTAATCTCTATTGTTAGTAATTCTGATACTGTCTTCCTAACTTCTTCTGATATTCTATTAATCCTTTTAGTATCCATGGAATCAACCCCTTACTGTTCAACTTCTTTTAATATATAAGCTTCTAATATATCTCCTTCTTTTATATCATTGTAGTTTTCAAGGCCTAAACCACCTTCATAACCACTCAATACTTCTTTAACATCATCTTTAAATCGTTTTAGTGATGATACATTACCTTCAAATACTACAACATTGTCCCTTAGGAGACGTATTTTACTGTTTCTTGTAATTTTACCATCTTGAACATATATACCAGCTACAGTCCCTACATTTGGTACTTTGAAAGTAGCTCTAACCTCAGCTCTCCCTATAACTTCTTCTTCGTATTTTGGTTCTAACATACCCTTTATGGCTGCTTCAATATCTGCTATTGCATCGTATATAACCCTATAAGTTCTAACATCAACTTTTTCTTCTTTTGCTATGTCCAAAGCATTTAATGTTGGTCTTACATTAAAGCCTATAATTATAGCATTAGAAGCTGCAGCTAACATTACATCACTTTCAGTTATACCACCTACACCCCCCCATGGATGATATTAACTTTTACCTCATCAGTTTCTAGCTTTTCAAGGGATTGTTTAATAGCATCTATAGTACCTCTTACATCGGTTTTTATTATTATATTAAGCTCCTTAATTTCACCTAATTGTATTCTTTCAAATAGATCATCTAAAGACACATTTTGTGTAGCCTTTAACTGTTCTTCCCTATCTAGTTCTTTTTTTCTTTTCTGCATAAGTTCTAGCAGTTTTTCATCTTCAACTGCATAAAGTATGTCTCCCGAAAGGGGAACTTCAGATAAGCCTAAAATCATCACTGGAATAGAAGGCCCTGCCTTTTTAACGTTTTTACCTTTATCGTCAAACATAGCTCTTATTCTTCCACTTGTACTACCGCAGACTACCATATCTCCTACTCTTAAAGTACCTTTTTGAACTAATACTGTAGCTACTGGACCTCTTCCTTTATCTAACTGAGCTTCTATAACTGTTCCTACTGCTTTTCTATTAGGATTAGCTTTGAGCTCCTGTAATTCTGCTACAAGCAATATCATTTCTAATAGCTCATCAATACCTTCATTCTTTAATGCTGAAACTGGAACATTTACTGTATCTCCACCCCATTCTTCTGCCACTAGTCCATATTCTACTAATTCTTGTCTTATCCTGTCAACATTTGCATCTGGTTTGTCTATTTTATTTATTGCTACTATAATAGGGACATTAGCAGCTTTAGCATGGTTTATAGCTTCCACCGTTTGTGGCATAACCCCCGTCATCAGCAGCTACAACAAGTACTGCTATATCTGTTACCTGGGTCCCTCTTGCTCTCATAGATGTAAAGGCCTCATGTCCTGGAGTATCTAAAAATACTATTTTTCTCCCTTCACATTGACAACTGAGGCTCCAATATGCTGAGTTATGCCCCCCCTGCTTCTTGTTTTGTAACATGAGTTTTTCTAATTGCATCCAATAAAGAGGTCTTACCATGATCAACATGACCCATTACTGTAACTACAGGAGGTCTTGGCTTTAAATCCTTTGGATCATCTTCATAATCTAAATCAAATTCGTCCTCTATTTCAGGAGGTTCAGATTTTACAACATCAAAACCTAGTTCTTCTCCTATAATATTTGCAGTATCAAAATCTATAGATTGATTTTGATTGGCCATTATACCTAGATCAATCAATTTTGTGATTAATTCTGCTGGTGTAACATTCATTTTATCTGCTAGATCCTTAACTATGATTGTATCTTCTATTTTTATAAGCTTCTTTTGTTTTATATTACTTTCAGACTGATTCATATCTTTTTGAATAATTTCCTCCGTATCACTATCTTTATTATCTTTTCCTAAAATTAGTTCTTTAATAGTTTCAGCTTCCTCATTTTCAATAGTAGCCATATGGCTGCTAACTTCTAATCCCATGTCTTCCATTATATCTATTAGTTCTTTACTAGTAATTCCAACTTCCTTCGCTAATTCATATACCCTAATTTTTGTCAAACTATACACCCCCCCAATATTTTTACAGGTGATGATTGATATCAATATTCTGTAGAATCAGTTATTGCTTTTTTTTATGTTTTCATATATTTCATCTGATATATGGGTTTTTAATGTTTTTTTCAAGTATTTTGCTTTGTTTAGCTTTAATAAAACATTCATCATCTGGACAAATATATGCTCCCCCCCTACCATTCATCTTTCCCGTTAAATCTACTTCTATATTCCCTTCCTTATCTTTAACTATTCTAATGAGTTCATTTTTTTGGTTTATTTTCATTGCAAGCCACACACTTTCTTAAGGGAATCTTTCTTTTTTTCAAATTATCACCTCACTATTTATTCTGAAATAATGCCTTCTTCATATTGACTCTTACTTTTTATGTCTATCTTCCAATTAGTAAGCTTTGCAGCTAACCTAGCATTTTGTCCTTCTTTACCAATAGCTAGTGATAATTGATAATCAGGTACTACTACCAACGCAGATTTTTCTTGTTCCTTTACTTCAACTTTTATTACCTTAGATGGACTTAAACTATTTGCTATAAATTCTTCAATATTTTTGCTCCATACAATTATATCTATTTTTTTTCCCCATTTAACTCATCTACAATTGCTTTTACTCTACTTCCTTTGAAGCCAACGCAAGCCCCAACTGGATCCACATTTGGATCCTTTGAAAAAAAACGGCAATCTTAGTACGAGATCCTGCTTCTCTAGATATTGCATATATATCTACAATTCCTTCATGTATCTCTGGAACTTCCAATTCAAACAATCTTTTAACCAGTCCAGGATGGGATCTTGAGAGGATAATTTGTGGTCCTTTAGTAGTTTTTTTTGACTTCTAATATATATAGTTTTAATCTATCACCTTGCTCATATATCTCACCATTAATTTGTTCTGTAGGGGGGGTAAAATCCCCTCTGTCTTCCCTAAATCAATATACACATTATTTTTACTTATTCGTTGAACCATGCCAGTTATTATTTCGTTTTCTCTATTTATAAATTCATCATATATTACATCTCTCTCAGCATCCTTAATTCTTTGAATTACTACTTGTTTAGCAGTTTGTGCTGCAATTCTTCCAAAATTTTTTTGGAGTTATTTCTATATTTACTATATCCCCCCCTAACTGGTATTTATCATCAATATTCTTTGCTTCTTCTAAACTTATCTCTAATAACTCATCTTTTACATCTTCAACTACATTCTTTTGTGCATATACTTTTACTATTCCAGAATGTTTATTTATTTCTACTTCAACATTTTGCGATGAACCAAAATTTTTCTTGTAACTAGAAATAAGTGCTGATTCTAAAGCTTCTAATATTACATCTTTCGATATCCCTTTTTCTTGCTCTATCTCTTCAAGGGCTTCAATAAACTCCACATTCATTAACTTAACCCTCCCTTAAAATTTAACCACCAATTTTATATTTGAGATAGCATCTCTTTGGATTGCCCTTTTTTTTCTTGATTTTCTTCCATTATGGTAATATCTATCTCAGAAAAATCTAATAGCTCTCCCGTAAATTTTTTTTCTTACCATCTATGTTTTTATATAGACTTATTTCTATTTCCTTTCCTATATTTCTTTTTAAATCTTTATCTGTTTTTAATGGTCTGTCTAATCCTGGAGATGAAACCTCTAAATAATAGCTACCCTCTATAGGATCTATTTCATCTAATTTATTGCCTACTGCTTCGCTAACCTTTTGACAATCATCGATAGATACCCCTTCTCTTTTTCCTATATAAAACCTTAAAAATTGCTCAGCATTTTCTCTAACAAACTCTATATCTACTAAATCGTAACCTAAATCTTCCACAATAGGTTCACAGTTTTCTCTGATAGTTTTTAGTACATTTTTCTACCCAAAGTATCACCTCCATCAATATATATCTATTTTTTTGATGTAATATATAAAAATATACTTTTATATGAACATATCAAACAAATAAGAGTGGGATGGCCCACTCTATTGAGAACAAATACCTATAGTTGTATTAATCTTATTATATCATATAATTTTAAAAAAATCAAATATTAAAAAGGCTAATTTGATTGCTTTCTGGCAAATTTAATAAACAACCGTGTTCCCTTAAAGCTTCTAAAGCTGGTTTATTTACCTTAGCTCTTGAAACTAGATCTTCAACAGATAGAAATTCTGCAATACTACGCTCTTCAACTATCTTTTTAGCCACCGTTTCTCCTACTCCATCAAGCCCCCCCATAAGAGGCGGTATAATTCCATTGTCTCCTATTAAAATTTTTCACTGTGGGATTTATATAATTGAACCTTTTCAAAGCTTAATCCTCTTGCATACATCTCTTGAACAACTTCTAAAACTGTTAATTGATTCCTTTCCTTAGCCGTTAAATCATTATAAGCATTTTCTAGTTCTTTTATCCTTCGATCAACAACATCTTTGCCTTTTAAAATCAATTGGGCATCGAAATCTTGTACTTTAGTTGTAAAATAAGTGGTATAAAATGCCTCAGGATAATGCACTTTAAAATATGCTATTCTAAAAGACATCATAACATAAGCAACAGCATGGGCTTTAGGAAACATATATTTTATTTTATTGCAAGAGTCTATATACCATTCTGGAATATTTAAAGTCCTCATGTATTCTTCGTCTTCTTCAGATAAACCTCTACCTTTCCTTACATTTTCCATAATTTTAAAGGCTCTCTTTTTGTCCAAACCTGAATAGATTAAATATAGCATAATATCATCCCTTGTAGATATAACTTGACTTAATGATGCAGTGCCACTTCTAACTAAATTCTGAGCATTGTTTAGCCAAACATCTGTACCATGGGATAATCCGCTAATCCTAACTAATTCTGAAAAAGTATTCGGTTGAGTATCTACAAGCATTTGTCTTACAAATTTAGTACCAAATTCAGGTATACCTAGAGTTCCCACTTCTGTATTTATCGCTTTAGAATCTATACCTAAAGGTTCTGTACTAGTAAATAATTTCATAGTTTTTTTCATCATCTAAAGGTATATCCTGTGGTTTAACTCCAGTAATATCCTCTAGCATCCTAATGATTGTAGGTACATCATGGCCTAATATATCTAATTTAAGTATTCTTCCACTAATAGAATTATAATCAAAATGTGTAGTTATTACTCCAGATTCCTTATCGTCTGCTGGATATTGAATAGGAGTAAAATCATATATATCCTTATATTTGGGAACAATCATAACTCCACCAGGATGTTGCCCTGAAGTACGTTTTATACCACTACAACCTTGTACTAATCTATTGATTTCAGCGGGATGAACATTTATACCTTTTTGTTCATGATATTTTTTTACAAATCCATAGGCGGTTTTCTCCGCTATAGTGCCAATAGTTCCAGCTCTAAATACATAGCCATGCCCAAATAATTCTTCTGTATATTTATGAGCTTGAGATTGATACTCCCCCCCTGCAAAATTTAAATCAATATCTGGCTCCTTATCTCCCTCAAATCCTAAAAATACTTCGAAAGGAATATCATGTCCATCTTTATTTAATAAAGTACCACATTTAGGACAAGTTTTATCTGGCAAGTCAATACCTGAACCTATGGAACCATCTTCAATGAATTCGCTATATTTACATTCAGGGCATACATAATGAGGAACTAAAGGGTTTACTTCAGTAATGCCACTCATAGTTGCAACAAAAGATGATCCAACAGAACCCCTTGAACCTACTAAATATCCATCCTCTAAGGATTTCCATACCAATTTTTGTGCTATAATATACATTACAGCATATCCATTGCTAATTATGGAATTTAATTCTTTATCTAACCTTTCTTTAACAATACTTGGTAAAGGATCGCCGTATATTTCCTTGGCCCTATTATAAGTAATATCTTTTAATTCTTCATCTGCTCCTTCTATTATTGGTGGATAAGTACCATCTGGGATAGGTTTTATATCCTCTATTTGTTCTGCTATTAAATTAGTGTTTTTTTATAACTACCTCCTCTGCTTTTTGTTTACCTAAATACTTAAATTCTTCTAACATTTCATCTGTAGTCTTAAAATAAAGAGGAGGTTGAATATCTGCATCAGCATATCCTTGACCTGCCATTAAAATTCTTCTGAATATTTCATCTTCAGGATCTAAAAAAAATGTACATCTCCTGTAGCTACTACAGGTTTATTGAATCTATCCCCCCCTAATTTTACAATCTGTTGATTAATCCATCTTAACTCGTCTTCATTTTTTTTACCAAACCCTTCCTTAATAAATGCATATTATTACCAATAGGTTGTATTTCTAAATAATCATAGAAATTTACTATATTCTTTATTTCATTGAAATCTTTATTTTGAAGTATAGCATTATATAATTCCCCAGCTTCACAGGCACTCCCAATTATTAAACCTTCCCTATATTTTAATAATAATGATTTAGGAATTCGCGGTTTTCTATAAAAATAATTTAAGTGAGATTGGGATATAATTTTATATAAATTTTTCAATCCTTTTTGATTTTTAGCTAGTATAATCACATGAAAAGGCCTTTCCTTGCTTATGTCCTTATTTGCAGACAATTTATTTATTTCGTCAAAGCTATTTTTATTATTTTCTTTTAATATATTCATACATTTTATAAAAATGTCCCCTGTTGCTCTAGCATCATCTACAGCTCTATGATGATTAGTTAAATCTACATTTAAATACTTAGCAATTACATTTAATTTATGTTTTTTTAAGCTGAGGAAATAGAGCCCTAGTAAGCTCTAAGGTGTCTAAAACTGGATTATCCAAGGTTTTACCTATTTTAAAAAAAATTTTCCCTAATAAATCCTATATCGAAGGAAGCATTATGAGCTACTAATACACTATCTTGAATAAAATATTCAAAATCTGGTAAAACTTCTTCTATATTAGGTTTATTTGATACCATATCATCAGTAATACCAGTAAGTTCTACTATTTTTTTCTGGAATGGGAATACCAGGATTAATCAATTGATTAAACTCATCTACAACTACACCCTCCCTAATTTTAACTGCTCCAATTTCTGTTATCCTGTCATTAATAGGAGATAGACCTGTTGTTTCAATATCAAATACCACATAGGTATTATATTCCTTATCATCTTGATAATTAGTTACTATAGCTTTGTTATCATTGATCAAATACCCTTCTACTCCATATATAATTTTTAAATCTAATTTTCCCCCTATCTCCATAGCATCAGGAAAACCTTGTACTACTCCATGGTCTGTTATAGCTAAGGCTTTATGCCCCCCCATTTTTTAGCCCTCGTAGCTAAAGCTTTAAAACTACTTACTCCATCCATAGAACTCATCTTAGTGTGTAAATGGAGTTCTACTCGTTTATCTTTACAGTTATCCTGTCTTTCTCTTCTTTCCACTATATTTAATGACTTAAGCATTAATACCAAATGCCTTGAAAAACTATCAAAAACAATATCACCTTCTACTTTTACATATATTCCTTCTTTTATATTTACAATAAACTCATTAAATTGTTTTTCTGTTAAAAAAAACTTTAACACTCATAGAATCTGTTAGATCGGTAATATTAAAAGTTACCAACTTTCTATTTCCTTTTATATCTCTTGTTTCAAGCTGGAATATTTCACCACAAATAATTGCTAAACCTGTATCTGATGTAATGTCCTTTATTTTCATTGGTGCTTCATCTATTTTTTTTACCAAATATATAATTTGGATTAAATGCTACTGTTTTATTATTCTTTTTCCCATTGTTTTGATTATTGGTGACATTCAATGCTTTTAAGGATATTTTCCTCTCTTCCTCTAATGTTTGCTTAATAACTTCATCACCATTTTCAAGAATTTTTGAAGTATCTAACACAACATTTATATTTAAATCTAGTTCATCCTTTATTTTTCTTTCGATCTTCAAAGGAATTTGATTGTTTTCCAAAGCATAGTTAATAATCCTATTAGTTACATAAATTGTAATAGTATTATCTTTAAAATCATAGTCTAAATCTTTAATCCATGAGTTGCTTGATGGAATCTCTTTTTGAATTAAAAACAATATATTCTTCCAATAATCTTTTATGATATTTTCAAAATTATCTTGAATTTCATATTCAATTGCTAAAGATATATCAAATCTATTAAATACTGATTTTAAAATGGTCTTTATATGTTCTAACACCTTTTCTTCTGCTATTTTTTTTAGACCATAATATTATTTCAAGTGTAAAAGTTTTTGAATAAAAATTAACTTTTTTTTATAAATAGGGAATTTATATCATCATCTACAGTTATATTGTTTTTAATAAATACATTTGATAGTTTTAAACTCTCCTTTTTCATCCTTAGCTTTCCCCCCCTTTAACTTCTGTGGGACACTTCGATTATATTTTCTATATTGGTAATAGAGTTAAGTAGTTTATATTTATTGTGTGTTGTTTTCATAGCTATTTCTAAATCGACTTTTATTAGATTGTCATCCTTTTGTTTATAATCTATACTTAATATATTAGCATCATAATTGCCAAGGACATGGCCTATTTTCCCTATTTGTCCTGGTTTATCTAGGGAAATAATACTTAAAGAAAAATATGATAGCCCTTTGTTTTAATCTTTTTACTAGCCTTATGAAAAACCATGAGTGCAATAACAACTAATATAGTTGTAAAAATAGCTCCCATGTAAAAACCTGCACCTACTGCTAATCCAATAGTAGCAACAACCCATAGACTAGCAGCCGTTGTCAAGCCAGTTACTACTCCGCTGTCCCTTCTTAAAATAGTACCAGCACCTAAAAATCCAACTCCACTTATTACTTGTGCTGCCATCCTATCGGAATAATATGGTATATCACCATCTAAAGACATTGAGTTTAAATACAAAGTTAGTAGCATCACCAATGTAGAACCTAAGGATACTAATATATGAGTCCTTAATCCTGCAGGCTTCTTTGTACTTTCTCTATTTAAACCTATTAGTCCTGACAATACTATTGACATTAATAGTCTAACAATAACTTGCTTATTATCTAACATATTAACACCTTTCTAATGACTATTAAAGGCTTTCTATCTCTTTTATCAATTCATCTATTAAATACTTTTCTTTAACTTTTTTTTATTACTTTACCTTTTTTTAAAAATTATTCCCTCTCCTTTGCCTCCTGCAATTCCAATATCTGCTTCCCTCGCTTCACCTGGGCCATTTACTGGACAACCCATAATCGCTACTTTCAAGGGTTTTTTTTATGTGTTTTAATTCTTCTTCAACTTTACTTACTAACCTTATAAGATCTATATTTGTCCTACCACAAGTAGGGCAGGAAATTAATTCAATTCCTTCTTCTAATAACCCTAAAGATCTTAAAATTTCTCTTCCTACTTTCACTTCTTCAACTGGATCCCCCCCTGTTAAAGAAATCCTTATAGTATCACCAATACCCATAGAAAGTAAAGTACCTATACCTACAGCAGATTTAATAGTTCCTCTCCATACAGGCCCAGCTTCTGTAACTCCTAAATGTAAAGGATAGTCAATTGTATCAGATATCTTTGATAGGATTTTATAGTTAGTGGTACAGAGCTAGCTTTTAAAGATATTTTCATATTATAGTAATTTAAATTTTCTAGTAATCTTATCTGCTCTAAGGCACTATACACCATAGAATTTTCATTAACTCCACCATATTTATTTAAGTATTCCTTTTTGATAGATCCAGAATTTACTCCTATCCTTATAGGAATCCTATATTCTTTGCAAGCTTTTACTACCTCTTTTACTCGAACTTCTGAGCCTATATTACCAGGATTTATTCTTAAGCAATCAGCTCCATTCTTAACAGCTGCTATGGCTAATTTATAATCAAACTGTATGTCAGCAACAAAAGGTAGATTGGTACTATCTTTAATTGCTTTTATAGCTTTAGCGTCTTCGAAATCTGTTATAGCTCCTCTAACTATATGGCATCCAGCTTCCTCTAATTTCCTTATCTGTTTTATAGTATTTTGTATATCTTTAGTGCTTGTATTAATCATAGATTGTACTGTTATTGGACTATCTCCACCTACTGCTACATTGCCTACCATAATCTTTTTAGTCTTTTTTTCTTTTCATTAAATCACCTTCTAAATATACTAAATCTAATAATATCTGAATAGGTAACAGCTATCATTAAAACTATTAACAAAACAAATCCTATAAAGTGGATAAATCCTTCTTTTTCTGGATCTAATGACTTACCTCTTACCATTTCTACGATTAAGAAAACTATTCGGCTACCATCTAATGCTGGAATGGGTAATAAGTTGAAAAAGCCCAAATTAACACTTATAAACCCTAGTAAATATAGGAGATTAATCATGCCATATTTAGCTGTTTCGCTTATAGCATATATTACACCAACAGGTCCAGAAAGATCCTTTGTACTAACCTGACCTCTGAATACCATCTTTATGAAGTCAAACATTAATTTTAATACTGCTCCAGTTTTTTTTGAAACCCGCCTTTTATGGCCAATAAAAAAAAGACTTTTCAAATTCAGGCTCTATACCAATAATAACTCTATTTTCTTCATTTATCTCAGGCTTTAAAGTATATTTAATAGTTTTCCCATCTCTTAATATAACTATATCCATATTCTCTTCTGGATTTGATTTGCTTATCTCTTCTGATATTTCATTCCAACTATTAATTTCTTTGCCATTAATATTTATTATTTGATCTCCACTTGAAATACCGATTTCTTCTGCTGGAGAACCTTTTTGCGTTTTATAAACAGTTGTACTAGGCATCCCAACACTATAAGATACAATAGAAAATACGATAATAGCTAGTACAAAATTCATAATTGCACCAGCCACTACAACGGCAATTCTAGATAGAGGAAGGGCATTGTTAAAGCTCCTAGGATCATTGGATTCTTCATCTTCTCCTTCCATACTAACATATCCTCCTATTGGTAGAGCCCTAAGTGTATATTTAGTTTCGCCTTTTTCATTTTGGAATATTTTTGGACCCATACCAATTGAAAACTCATTAACCTTTATTCCAACCATTTTTGCTACTATAAAATGCCCAAATTCATGAAAAACTATAACCATTAAAAATATAAAAATCGCTGCTACTACTGTTAACATTCAATCACCACCTATTATCTATAATATAAACCAATTTATGTAATAATAAACTAAAGGGGGCTGTAAATAATATACTGTCAAATCTATCTAGTACTCCACCATGACCAGGAATTATAAAACCAAAATCTTTTACATTAGATATCCTCTTTATTTTGGAAGCAGTTAGATCACCTAATTGAGCTACAATACTGCCTATTATAGATAGAATTAGATACTTCCAAATTGGATTTATACCTAATATTTTAGCATATAAGTAAGTCAACAATACTGTTCCAAGTATTCCACCTATAGAGCCTTCTATCGTTTTATTTGGACTTAGTTTAGGACATAGTTTTCTCTTCCCAAATAAATTTCCAACTACATATGCAAAAGTATCTGTTCCCCCCCAAGCTATAATAAATACAAGCCAAGTATAAATACTTCCTCCTAAATATAGAATATGCTGGAATAGATAAGGTATGTAAACAATTCCAAAAAGAGTTATACTCATATCATACAGTGTAACATCTTCTTTTAGTATAAGGAATATTGATGAAATAATTAGAAAAAAAATATAGTATAAACAATAAAGAAAACTTCTCAATTCCTAGCCAATTAAATAAAAAAAACCCACAACTAATATATCCTACAGATTTTATTGGATGAACATTGTACCCCTCCATAGCATTATAAAACTCCCTTAGACCTATTATAGACAATAGAAAAATAAAAAAATGCCATGATAGTTCCACCTTTTATTGCTATGAAAACTGTTAGTAGAACTAATATTATACCTGTTAAAGTTCTCATCAGTAATTCACTCACTTAAATTCCTCCAAATCTTCTATCTCTTTTTGATAATCGATTATTGCTTTATAAAAATGTTCTTCTCTAAAATCAGGCCAATATATATCTGAAAACCAAAACTCGGTATATGCTATCTGATATAACATAAAATTACTTAATCTTAACTCACCACTTGGCCTTATTAATAGATCAGGATCAGGCATTCCTTTTGTATATAGATAATTAGAAAAAAATTTTTGTGTCTATATCCTCTTCATTTATTTTACCCATTTTTACATCATATAAAATATTTTTTTATTCCTCTAATAATTTCATCCCTGCCTCCATAATTTAATCCAATATTTAAAACCATTTTATTATTATTTTTAGTCCTTTCAATTGCTTTTTCTACTTCTTGTTTAGGGATTTTTGGGAGTTTGCTTATATCTCCCATAGTTTGAACTTTGATATTATTTTTATGGATTTTATTTAATTCACTTCTTATATAATATACTAACAGTTTCATAAGTCCATTTATTTCCTCTTTAGGCCGTTTCCAATTTTCCGTTGAGAACGCATATAAGGATAGATATTTAATTCCCAAGTCTGCAGCAACCTCTACTATATCAACTACCCGCTTAGTACCTTCTTGATGGCCTGCATTTCTTGGTAAAAATCTCTCCTCTGCCCATCTTCCATTTCCATCCATTATAATTGCCACATGCTTAGGAAGATTGTTGATATCTATCTTGTTTTTTTAATTCATTTAATTCTTTTTTTATCCATAGCATAACCCTCCATCATTAAAAACCCCCCCTTCCAAATAAGAAGGGGAAAACATCATAACTCTAATAATTCTTCTTCCTTTTTGTTAGTTAACTTTTCTATTTCTTCTATAAATTTGTCCGTAATCTTTTGTATTTCATCTTCAGCCATTTTTCTTTCATCTTCGCTTAACTCTTTGTTTTTTTCCATCTTTTTAATTATATCATTACATTCTCTTCGTGTATTTCTTATAGCTATTTTAGCATTCTCAGAAGATTTTCTAACTAATTTTACCAATTCTTTTCTTCTTTCTTCCGTAAGCATTGGAATTGGCAGTCTAATTACTTTCCATCATTAGATGGATTTAATCCTAAATCGGATTTTAATATTTCCTTTTCTATTACTGGAATTAGATTTACATCCCAAGGTTGTATTACCAACAATCTAGGTTCTGGTGCTGTAATAGTAGATAGTTGTTTTAAAGGCGTAAGGGTACCATAATAGTCTATAGTAATCTTATCAAGTAAAGCAGGGTTAGCTCTACCTGCCCTAATCCCTGAAGCTCCTCTTTATAAACCCCTACCGTTTTTTTCATCTTTTCCTCTGCATCCCTATGAATATCCAAATACATATTTACTCCTCCTTTACATGTGTACCAATTTTTTTACCTAATACTACGTCAACAATATTATTAGGTTCATCAATACCAAAAACTATAAGTGGTATTTTATTATCCATGCATAAGGAAGTTGCAGTAGAATCCATAATCCCTAATCCCATATTTAAAATATCTATATATCTAAGGGTATCAAATTTTTTTTAGCAGATGAATTTATATATGGGTCAGAATCATAAACTCCGTCTACTCCCTTTTTAGCTAACAAAATTACTTCCGCTTCAATTTCAGCAGCTCTTAAAGCAGCTGCAGTATCAGTAGAAAATAGGGGTTTCCGGAACCAGCTGCAAAAATAACTACCCTTCCCTTTTCTAAATGACGTATGGCCCTTCTTCGTATGTATGGTTCTGCAATTTGTCTCATTTCAATGGCCGTTTGGACTCTAGTTGTTACTCCTATATCCTCTAAAGAATTTTGCAATGCTAGAGCGTTTATAACAGTACCTAACATTCCCATATAATCAGAAGTTGTCCTATCCATTGATTCCGCATCTCTACCTCTCCAGAAGTTGCCACCACCTACTACTATTGCTACTTCTACTCCTATATCTTGTAAGCTTTTGACTTCCTTTGATATTCTATTAACAGTTTCAATATCTAATCCATGTCCTTTATCGCCAGCTAAAGCTTCTCCACTTAATTTTAATACTATCCTTTTAAAGATTGGTTCCGCCATATATATCCTCCCTTATATCTACAAACTTTTTAATGACTTATTCAAATGGAGAACAACAAGTGTTCTCCATTTTTTTTATACATTCATCTGCTTTGCAACTTCATCAGCAAAGTTTTCATCTCTTTTTCTAGTCCTTCCCCTACTTCATATCTTACAAACCGCCTAATCTTTATATTTTCACCTATTTTAGCAATTTTTTTCATTAAGTAGATCTTGAACCTTTATACTTGGTTCTCTAATAAAAGGCTGATCTAATAAGCATATTTGTTCGTAAAATTTCTCTAATCTTCCCTCAACAATTTTTTTCTGCTATATGTTCTGGTTTTCCTTCATTTAGCGCTTGTTGAATGAGTATTTCTTTTTCTTTTTCTACTTCTTCTTTAGGTACATCTTCTCTACTCACATATTTAGGATTAGAAGCTGCTACCTGCATAGCCATATCCCTAACAAAATCTTTAAATTCATCGGTTTTAGCAACAAAATCCGTTTCTGAATTAACCTCTATTAAAACACCAATTCTTCCACCATGAATATATGCATCTACTAAACCTTCTGCAGCAATTCTACCAGATTTTTAGCAGCTGCAGATAAACCTTTTTCTCTAAGTAAATCAATAGCTTTCTCAATATCTCCATCAGTTTCTACTAAAGCGTTTTTACAATCTAACATTCCAGCTCCTGTTCTTTCTCTTAATTCTTTAACTTGTGCAGCACTAATGCTCATCTTACCCCCCTCCTCTTATTGTTAAAAATGGTAAGAGCTGTAAGGGAACCAATCCCTTTAACCCTTACCCTTTTGTTATTCTTCTACATCTTCTGTATCTTCTATATCTTCTATTTGTTCCCCCCCTTGTTTTCCTTCTAGAATAGCATTAGCCATAGTTTCCGTTAATAATTTAACAGCTCTAATGGCATCATCATTTCCTGGAATTACATAATCGATTTCATCAGGGTCACAATTAGTATCCACAATAGCCACCACTGGAATACCAAGAATTCTCGCCTCATTAACTGCTATTTTTTCTTTTCTAGGATCTACTACATATAAAGCATCGGGAATCCTGTCCATATTTTTGATACCTGATAAAATTTTACCAATCTATCCCTTTCATGGTTAAGCTGGATTACTTCCTTTTTAGGCAAAACATCATAAATTCCTTCTTCTTCCATTTTTTTCTAACTCATGTAGCCTGTCAATTCTTTTTCTAATAGTCTTATAGTTGGTTAGCATACCTCCAAGCCATCTTTGATTTACATAATGCATGCCACATCTTTTAGCTTCAGTCTCGATTGCTTCTTGGGCTTGTTTCTTCGTTCCAACAAATAGTACTTCACCACCTTGAGCGGCAATTTCTCTCATGAAATCATAGGCTTCTTCAACTTTTTTTACTGTTTTTGTAAATCTATAATATAGATTCCATTTCTCTCAGTAAAAATGTATTCTGCCATCTTAGGATTCCATCTTCTAGTTTGATGCCCAAAATGAACTCCTGCCTCTAAAAGGCTTTTCATAGTTATTACTGACATATTAAATTCACCTCCAAGTTTTATACCTCCATTTTCTTCATCTATTTAGGGAACCCATAGGCACTACCCTAAATATTAGAAAATGTGTGTAATCACTCTAGTAGTATACCATAAGGAAAAGTTTTTATCAATATATAATCTTTAATTTATTTTCAACAATTATTAGTAAGTTTCATTATAATTTCTACTTCTCTAACCCCCCCTATGTTTAATTTTTTAGCAATCACTTCAGGGGGATAACCTTTACTCCTCATGCATTCAATATTTTCATATAAATTTCCATCCAGTTTCTTTGTTGTTGTATTATTATCCATTATAATCATAGAATTTTTATTGATTTCTTCATTCGTTTCTTTATATAATTTCTTTTGTTTTAAATTGATTGTCTAAAAATTCTTTTTCATAATTTGTTAGTTTATCTAGACTGTTATCAATTAGTTCCTCGAAACTATTTATAGTGTTTTCTATGGTAATATGATAATCTTTAATATTACTTTGAATAAGAATTAACTCATCGTAGATATTTTTCTCTTTTTTTTAGAAACTTTATTAATATATACTACAGAAAAAAACAATACATATTAAACCTATACTTACCATTATAATATTTAACATAATCCACCTCAGACTATATTTTTATATCTATGGTACTCCCTATTATAATTTTTTTCTTTCTTATTTTCCCTTCTTTTTTTATCAGTATCCTCTTGTTCTTTTTCTTGATAATATTTTTCCCTTTATCTTTATCTTCTTTATTAGGATCTATACTAAAATCCTCAGTTTTATTCGTATTCCGTACCTTGTTAATATTATGTTCTATCTCCTTTTGCAATTGTATATTTCCATGTTGTATTTGATTATTAGGTTT
>JMBV01000071.1_pt1 | contig 38723 bp, 71 predicted proteins | sample 616531 | NCBI WGS metagenome assembly JMBV01 (sample SAMN02727904, study PRJNA239997) | anaerobic digester metagenome | biome: anaerobic digester; isolation source: mesophilic anaerobic digester inoculated with municipal waste water sludge... | place: Germany: Bielefeld University, CeBiTec ...
AATAAACTTTGGTGGGTCTTTAAATATCAACACAGATGGAAATGCCATAGTAGTATTATGTTTTAAATATCCAATATGAAATATAAAAATATCGTTTTCTTCACTTTCAAATATCTTATAATTAAAAATGCGTTCTAAAGAATTTTTATATTTCACTTTATGCTTTTTATATTCCTAAAATCAATGGTTCTCTTTTAAATCGTTTTTAAGGCGTTCTTTTTTTTCTTCTGAATATAAAATCATATCCTTTATTAATAAAACATAAAATAAGCGATTCTACAAAGAGGTATCTTTTAAGATTATGCTATAAAAACAAACTTGATATTTATGTGATAAAATGTTACTTGAAATAATAACTCCCCTTTAATATTATATAATGTATATTATATGATAAAATACAAAGTTATTTATACAATAAATACAATTTATAAACTATTAAAATGACTATAAAAGCACAAGATAAATGTATACGTATATACTATTTTATAATATAAATTGATTTATAGTTAAGGTGGTTTATGTCTAAAAAAAATAAAACTCGAAAAACTACTTCTTCTAAGATCCAAGTACTAATTGATATAGCAAAAGTGGAATTATTAAATAAAGGAATCTCTCGATTTAATTATGAAAAAGTAATTAAATCAGCAGGACTAAGTAAATCTACTGTGTATGAAAATATGGTAAAAAGGAAGATTTTATAATTTTCCTAATTAAATCTATTTTAGATGAGCTATATATATCCTTTAAAAAAAATATGTGGATGAGTTAAAAAAAATTTTGATGCGATATTAGAATACATTTCTAATTTAAACTTTGATATTGAATCAATCTTAAAAGAATATCCTATTGATGATTTTTTTACTAATAAAAGAATTTCCACATTTGTGAATAACTATTTTTATCAAACATATGGGCAGGTGATTGTAAATAAAATAATCGAATTTCAAAAACAAAATGAAGTTAGAAATGATATTGATGCAATATATATTTTGGAATTCTTAATTTCCGTTACCAAAGGTATAGGATTTTTATTAAAAAAAATCGAAACTTTAAAGAAGTTGTAACAAATTATAGAAAATTAATTGAAAACGCTCTTAAACCAATTGAAAAGATTATCATTGTAAAAGGAGATGCTAATTTAGGTGAAAAATAACAAAATTATTTCTCAAGCTTTATTGATCTTTTTTTTATTCTTCTAATATTTATTTCTATTTCTTTTGGTGTACCACTTTCAAGTAGAACACCACTTTCTAGAGACGGAGAATCATCTGATTATTTAGATAGAATAGAAGTTATTGATCCTTCTAAAGTTTATCAAACTCCAATTGAATATCCAACTGTACAACAACCAAGCTTTGAAAATACTATGGATTCGATACTTAATCTGCTTAATTCCTTTGAAGGATTTGTTGGAATGGAATTAAGAAATCTTCCATCAAACCAAGTCTTACTATCTTTTAATGAAGACAAACTATTTACACCAGCTTCATTATCAAAAATAATTACCGCATTAATTTCTTTAGAATCTCTAGGGACTAATTATCGATTCGAAACTCAAGTATTTAGATCTTCGCCAATTACATCTAATTATAACGGAAATATTTATATAAAAGGTTTTGGAAATCCTGTGTTATCTTCTGATGAATACAAGTATATATTAAAAAAAAGCTACCGTAGATCAAGGAATTACAAAATTATATGGAAATATTGTATTTGATTACTCTTTTTTTTGACAGAAGAAGGATTTGGCAGAGGCTGGATGTGGGATGATCCTCAACCCCAAATAGCTTCGATTAACATTTGGATGAGTAGTCATGAATCTTTAAAATACAAAACTAATGGTGAAATAAAAGATTATTTGAATTTTCTAACCACTGTTTATTTGCAGGAATTGGGAGTTTCATTTTTAGGGGCTATAGAGTATGATGTGGTTCCCTTCAGCGCTTCTTCAATTTATACACATTATTCCGTTCCATTAAAAGAAATAATTAAAACTATGTTGGAAACTAGTGACAATCAAATAGCTGAACAACTATTTAGAAATCTAGGAGCAATATATGGAAAAGGAACAATATCCGATTCTGAAAAATATTTTAAACAAAAAAAATTGATGAAATTTTAGGATATAAACCTAGTCAATATGTACTAAAGGATGGTTGCGGTTTATCAAAGTACAATCTTCTTTCACCTAAAATGATAAATGACGCAGTGTTGTATCTATATAAAAATTATAGTTCAAGTTTACTCGATTGGCTAGCTGCACCTAATGAAGAAAGTACTATTAACAACAGATTCAATTTTGAAATATATGCAAAAACTGGCACTTTATACTATGATTCTGCTATATCAGCGATTATTAGAACAAAAAAAAGGCAATTTATATTTACTCACTCTTATTGAAAATAATTTTTCTTCATCTAGACAAAGTGTAAAAGAATTTGAAAATACTATTATAAATATGATTTATAGTGCTCTTTAAGTAATTGAGATTGAATATAATAAATGACTCAGATTATATAATCTGAGTCATTTATTATTATCTTATCTTTTTATTTTTCATTTAAAGGAAAATAAACGTAATCAGGAATACCGTCTTTATAATCTGGGTAACTTTCACCAAAAATCAATGGTTTAGCATATTTAATAAATTTATCATTAACACCATACCCATCATCTGCAATAAATTCCTCAGGCATATACTTAGTATTATTTGCTACCTCAAATAAAGGAACTTTCCCATATTGAACTTGATATGGTTCGTTAGAGACTCTATTAATAGTAACCATAAATCCTGAAATACCACTTAAAGCCAAATCTAAAGCTACTTCACCAACTTTTATAGCTTCCTCACGATCAGTTTTGCTTACAATATGACCTGAACTTCTTTGTAGGTAATCTGGCACTGCAACGTGTACTTTTAAACCCAACCTTGTTAATATAATATTAGCTACTACCCTTCCTGCATCTCCTAATTGTCTGTTTCCAAAGCTGTCTGTATATCCCATATCTGATACAAAAGAACCACTTTTATATCTTATCCCTTCTGATACCGCAATGGTGCAGTATCCATTCTTCTCAACTTCATATTTAACTTTATTAACAAAGTTGTCTTCATCAAATATTCGTTCAGGAAGGAGAATTATATGTGGACCAAAATCTGCATTTAATTTTGCTAAAGAAGTAGATGCTGCCAGCCAACCAGCGTGTCGTCCCATTGTTTCCATTATGAATATTTTGGTAGAGTCTTTTGACATGCTCCTTGTATCTATGCTAGACTCAAGCATAGATATTGCAAGGTATTTAGCTGCAGAACCGTATCCTGGTGAATGATCTGTTCCGTATAGATCGTTGTCAATAGTTTTAGGAATTCCAATTACTTTTAAATCATAACCTATTTTTATGGCATATTGGTCAATTTTGTGTGCTGTATCCATAGAATCGTTTCCGCCGTTATAAAAGAAATAACCTACGTTATACTCATCAAATATTTGAAATAATCTATTAAAACCTTCATTATCATCATCCTTTAATCTGCGTCTACATGAACCAAAAGCACTTGAAGGTGTGTAGCTTAACGCATGAATCTTTTCAATTGGTTCTTCTTTTATATCTAATAAATTTCCTTCTAGAATACCAGAAATGCCATAAATTCCAGCATATATTTTATTTATTTCTTCAGATTTTAGAGCTTTCGAAATGAGCCCATAAGCACTTGCGTTTATAACACTTGTAACTCCACCCGATTGAGCGTAAAGGATATTCTTACTTTTCAAAAAAAATCCACCCCCCCCACCATGTTAAAGTTTAAGGTATAATTTCATTTTTATGTTTTTGATTATCAGTGTATTCTAGTTCTCTGTTTTTTTTACTTTGTGTTTAACAGGAAAAACCATACCAAATCCTTGAGCATTTTTTTTGCGCCTAATCCAGAATTAAGAGCAAGCTGGATTAAAGAAGCATCACCTCTTAAAATAAAATATCCAGTCCATCCTTTGATAATAATATCTTTGTAAAATAATAACTTCTCGTTCTTTTCAGTAATACCATATGGTTCTATAGAAAAGTTACTACTGTTAGCTTCTATTTTTAAAGCTTTAGCCTTTCTTTTTAGATTGTCTTCTACAAGTTTTTTTGAAATCGCTTGAATAAGGAGAAAAATAATGTGTATACCTGCTACCATTGGGCAAAAGAATAGTAGAATAAGCTGTTATTGGAGACAATGTTTTTACCAATAATTCCTCACTTTTTACCTCGCTTATAATTTTTCATACTTTAACAAAGTAAAATAGTTTTTTTTCGATTCTTAAAATCTTTTGATCATCTAAACTTTTTAAAACAGCTTCGACTAATTCGTCCATAGGTGAAGCAAAAAAAATACTGAACGTTCCTTCAAACTGCATTCTTTTATTGTATACTTTAAATGAGTTATGAGGATAAATTCTAGAGTAAGTGAAAAGTTTTAGCTTTTTATCATCAGATTTTGTTCCTTTATCGTGATAATATGGCATAGATTCAGACATCAAACTATAAAAAAAGTCCTTGAAGAGGCCTGTTGTAATGAACAGGCAAGTTAACATCTTTACCATCCAATGAGCCTAACACCAGTTCTATCACCAATAAAATCCCCCCCAACTTTTATTGAATTATAATCTGTATATAAACATACTTCCCATCGCTTGTACGATGGGAAGTTACAAAAAAAATGATTAAAAAAAATAGCTTTTTCAGTTTCTTTATCAAAAACATGTATCATTTCTAAATCTATTACAATATTAAATTTTTCTCCTACTTTTGCTCTAGTTTGTGGACTTACTTTTGCTGTTATAAATTGATTAGAACCTACAGTAACATGTAACAAAGTTTCACTTCCTAATGGTTCAACAACATCAACTGTAGTGATAATTGTATTAGTTTCGTCAGCAACCTTACTTTGAGACTTCTCAGTTAAGTCTTCAGGTCTTACTCCAAAAACAACATCTTTATCAACATAATTCTCTAAAAGATGCGCTTTATCATCTGGAACTTTAATAGAAAATCCATCGCCTTTTAGCCAAAAACCATTCTGCTTAACAACACGAGCAGGGAGGAAATTCATAGGTGGTGTACCGATAAATCCAGCAACAAAAAGATTTGCAGGATGATCGTATACATCAAAAGGATCTCCCACTTGCTGAATAATTCCTTCATGCATAATAACTATTTTATCTGCCATAGTCATAGCTTCAACTTGGTCGTGTGTAACATAAGCAATGGTAGCTTCTAATCTTTGGTGCAACTTCTTTAATTCAGATCTCATTTGAACCCTTAATTTTGCGTCTAGGTTTGAAAGAGGCTCATCAAATAAGAATACTTTAGGATTTCTAACAATTGCTCTTCCCACTGCAACCCTTTGCCTTTGACCTCCAGAAAGCTGCTTTGGTTTTCTATCTAATAAGTGTTCAATCCCCAAAATTTTGCTGCTTCTCTTACTCTTTTTCTATCTCATTTTTGGGAGTTTTTCTTAATTTTAAACCGAAAGCCATATTATCATATACAGTCATATGAGGATATAAAGCATAATTCTGAAAAACCATGGCTATATCTCTATCTTTTGGTTCTACATCATTGACTACTTTCCATCAATTTTTACAACTCCACTTGTTATGTCTTCCAATCCTGCTATCATTCTAAGTGTAGTTGTTTTTCCACAACCTGATGGTCCTAACAAAACCAAAAACTCTTTATCTTGAATAACAAAATCGGCGTCTTTTACTGCATGAAACCCATTAGGGAATATCTTGTTAACTTTTTCTAATTGAACTTCTGCCACTTAAATGCACCTCCAACTTTAATAGTCAAAATCTTTAAAAAAATTTCTGTATATCTTTAAATTTATCAAAATCTTCTACATCAAAAGAGATAGATCTTTTATTTCTTCAACAAATTCCATTATCTTTACAAATTTATCATAATTAATTACCACACTGATTGGTATACCATTTTTGTGATGATAATATCGTGGTCTTTTGAATCATCAATAACTTTAGAAAACTTTGCTTTTGCTTCAGCAATACTATAAAATTCAGCATCGCTTAGATTCATTTTTTTTCAACACCCCTTGACTATAATTATAGTCATTTTTATTATTTTGTCAACCTGAGTAAATTAAAGTAATTCTTCAATAAATGGTGTTAAATCGAATTAAATATGAATAATTAGAACTAATGTTGATATTTTAATTGAGCATATTGTTTAATTTCTTTTATTTCTTCGATTGATAGGCCAAAATCAAACAAATATGGTAAGTAAGTATTGTTTAGAATAAGAGGATCAGTATCTTTTTCTATATACCTTCAGCCACTAATTTTAAATATTCTTGTGTTCCAGGTATAGGGGGGTAAATTCATTTAGATTTATACTAATTTCTAATTCATAACAAAAATCTATGGCTTCTATTACATCCGTTTTGCTTTGTTCAGGAAGATTAAGAAGTATATATGCAGAAATTTCATCCTTAGTAAACCCTTGTTTTTTTTAAATTTGCTACAGCTCTAGCAAGATCAGCATTAGTTACTTTAAACCCTGTTTCTTTTTGTACATTAAAATCATGACTCTCATATCCAAGTTTAATGGTTTTGAAATTAGCCTTCTTCAATAATGAAGCAATCTCGGGAGTAACCCTTCTTGCATGTATACCGTTAGGAAGATGATATCTTACCTTAAATTTAGACAATTCTTTCAATAGATCATAAATATCTTTTCTTAATAAGAATGCATCATCAAAAAAACAATATCTTGAATATTTGGTCTTTTTTTAATATATAACTTATATTGTTTAAAATTGCAGGGATAGTTCGACTTTGAAACTTCCACATATTAGGGGGGGTAATACAATAAGAGCAATTAAAGGTACAACCAATCGAACTAATTAGCACTACATAAGAAAGATCTGAATCATAAAAATCATAACTCAAGTCGATCTCTTCAAACCAATTAAAATTATCTAAAGCATCTGTGGATAAGCCAAGTTTTTGAAGTACTTGTTCCAATGGTTTAATACCTGTTCCAGAAAATACATCCACACCATATTTAGAAAAAGTTTCTTGGGCATGTTTCGGATATATCGAGGAATATATTCCACCCAAAAAGATTGGAACTGAAGGAAAATATTCTCTCAACAATTCTATTGTTTTTAATCCTCCATAATACCAATAAGTTAACGTTACACCAACCAAAATTGCATCAATCTTATGATCACTTTTTATAGCCTCTAGTTTATTTCTTACTATTTTTAAGGGGGGGATTCCATATCTTTTAAACGCTCTAGGAACTTTTTTTTAATATCGGGGGGGCTTATCAACTATTTCATTATAAAATTTACCCGTACCATATTTCTTACTTTTTGGTATCTTGAACTTTACTAAATCTTTGTCATACCTATTTAATAAATCTAAAAAAAACAACGTTATGTCCTAGTAACTTTAAAATTTCAGCATTGTATAGCAAACCTAATGGTTTCAACCAAAAGTCATATGCGGCGGAATCATATATCCATGGATTTACTACTAAAAAAATTCAAGCAAACTCCTCCTTAGACAATAAATAAACTCTTTAAATATACTATTTCTAATATAAAGTTTAATATAGAATTTGCTTTTTAAATAAAAATTACTAATCAAAATTTATACATTAATTTCTTCTAAAAAATATAAAATCCCTTTTAAAGTAAGATAGGGGGGGTCATATTTATTATAATTTAAAAATTTGTTTGATATAAATTTTGCATCTCCACCAGTTGTGACCACATAAAAATTTTTCTTTCTTTCATTTTTAATTTCTTTGATTAATCTATCTAAACCAAATAATATGGTTTTTATTGTTCCAATCTGTATATTATCAATAGTATTTTTTTCCTATGTTGTAATCTAGCAATGCTATTTCAACTTGAGGAAGATTAGCTGTTTTAGAAAATAAAGAATTTATAGCAGTATTAAATCCTGGAACTATTGCTCCTCCGACAAAATTGCCACTCTCTAGAACGTCAACTGTAATAGCTGTACCAAAATCAATTGCTATCACGTTATCGCCATAATCTTTTTTTGAAGCAATAACATTTGATATCCTATCTGCACCGACTTGTTTAGGATAGTCAACTAGATAGGCAATATTATTAATCTTTTTATCAGAACTTACAAAAATTGGTTCAATTTTAAGAAATTTACGAGAAAATTGGGACACAATAAAATTATTTTTAGGAACCACCGAAGATATACCAAGTTTTGAAATCCCTAATAAGTTTAAATTTGCGTAAGTACTAAGCGTTATCAAATTCGAAAACAAAACGTCTTCAGAATCAAAGCTACTAGGTCCTAATCTCCATAAAGTGAAATTCCCATTTTCATGAAAACCTACTGTAGTGTATGAATTTCCTATGTCTAATAAAAGCTCCATGAAAGTCTCTCCTTACTGAATTATTTTATGAGCAGCCTTCCTCAATCTATTCATAACGGCAATTCCTATTCCTTTATCCTCAATACCTTCTACTATAATGATCTCTGACTGTCCATCATACTTACGCAACATCTCAAATAATTTTATTGCAAACTCATAATAATTATCTTCACTGCCGATGATATCACAATTCATATTATTTTCTTTATAAAAATTACAATGTTCGCGTAAACAAAGAATTATAGGATTAGAATATTTTTTTTATATTCTTCTATTACTTTATAAATCATTTTCATTGACTTGATGTTCTATTAAAACAACGGGTGTATCAGGAGAATAATGTCTATACTTCATACCTGGGGGGGCCTTAATATAATCTGCTTCTACATGTCCGTATGCAAAGTCTGGAATTTCTATATCACCAAAAATTTCTGCAATCTTTTGTGGAGGAATAGGACCGGGTCTAAGTAAAACTGGTTTTTCCCCGGTAGTTAAATCTATAACTGTAGATTCAATTCCAAATTCAACTTTTCCTCCAACAATAATATAATCTACTTTATCTTTCATATCCTGTATAACATGTTCTGCCAAAGTAGCACTAGGTTTCCCAGAAATATTTGCACTGGGTGCTGCAATAGGGACACCAGAATATTCAATTAGTTTTGACGCAATTGGATGAGCAGGCATTCTAATTGCGACTGTGTCTTTTCCAGCGGTAACGATGTCGGGTACTATTTTCTTTTTTTCAGTACAAAAGTAACTGGTCCAGGAATTAATTTTTCAATCTTTTCTAATAAAGAATAAGAAACATATGCATACTCTAAAATGATTTTATATTTGCAATATGTAGAATTAAAGGATTGTCAAAAGGCCTTCCTTTTGCAATAAATATTTTTTTTACTGCTTGCTCTGAAAGCCCATTGGCACCCAATCCATATACAGTTTCGGTAGGAAAAACAACTGTTTTATTCTCGCGAATTGCCTTAGCAGCTTCTTTTATTTTTTTCTTCCTCAATATTAAAAGGATCTATTTCTAGTATAATCGTTTCTAAAGTTTTCATTAAATATCATCCTCTCAATTTTGTAAGATTTTTATATAGTAAAAAAATATCTTTACTACTAATATTATACAAAAAAAAGGAGTAAAGTAAAATAAATGACTATATTCATCTATAATCTACTATAATTAGATATAATTGTTAATAACGACATAGAAATTTATGAGTTCTTTTGATATAATTATCTTAATTCAATAAAAAGGAGAATTAAAGATGAGTGAAGAAAAAAAATTGAGTTTCTTTTATCAGAAATAGGAAACATAGAAAATAATTTGGATAATTCATTAAAAATAGCGATTTTGAAGGATTTTCAAAATCGCTAGAAGAAAGATACTTGCTATTAAAACAATTGGAATACTATAAAACAGATCCTAGGGTTTTAGAGGTTGTCAACAGTATTTTAAAAAAAGGATTCTGCTAGACATGATTTAATAATAGATCAAATAAATAAACTAAAGGTTAATCAATTACAAATACAAAAAAAGCAAAAAAAAGCCATGAAAAATGGTTATTTAAAAGTTGAAGAAGGAATGAGAAGACATAATATAAATAAAAGTGGTTAAACTTCCTTCTTTAGTCAAATATTATAAATCAGATCTGTAATATTTTGATTCAAAATCGATCTTTTGGGCATCTTCATAGATTACTTCTCTTACTTTTTCTAATGTTTCTGATCTATTTACTATACTTAATACTCTTCCTCCGTCTGTTAAAAGATCCATTCCTTCTTTTTTTTACTCCTGAAAAAAAATATTTTCGAATTGATATTGGATTGAAATGTAATTTTTTTTCACCTTTTTTTGTAGGACAAAGGATAGCCTTTGCTACAAAGAACTAAACATAAAGAATATCCATTGTACCATTCTATTTCAGAATTAATAATTTTTGTTTCAATTATACCTTTACATAAGTCTACTAAATCACTTTTCAAAAGGTATAATATGGATTGAGCTTCAGGATCACCTAACCTTACATTATACTCCAATACATAGGGTTCTCCATTTTCAATAAGCAAACCAATATATAGAATTCCTTTATAAAATAAATCTTCCTTCCTTAAACCTTCAACTGTTGGTATAATAATTTTTTTTCATTGATTAATTTCTTCATTCTTTCATTGATATCTGGATGCGGAGTTATAGCACCTAACCCGCCTGTATTAGGCCCTTTATCTCCGTTTAGTAATTTTTTTTATGATCTTTTGAATAAGTTAATATTTTATAGTTGTTTCCATCTAAAACTAAAAATAAAGATGCTTCAAACCCGTTTAAATAATCTTCTATCACGATTTTTTTTCCTGCTTCAAGAAATTTAGACTCTTCCATCAGACTTTTTACAGCATCACAAGCTTCATTGAAATGGTTACATATAAATACACCTTTTCCAGAGGCTAAACCATCAGCTTTTATAACTACTGGATAATTAATCGTTTTTGCATAATTAATTGCTTCATTTGAATTTTCAAAGATCTCAAAATTAGCTGTCTGAATATTATTTCTTTTCATAAACTGTTTTGAAAAATTTTACTACTTTCTAGACGAGCTGACTTTTTTTCAGGTCCAATAATTGTTAAGTTAGCTTCTTGGAACTTATCTACTATTCCATTTGCTAGATAATCTTCTGATCCGACAAAAGTCAAATCAATTTTTTTCATCTTTAGCAAAATTGAATATTTGCTCTATAGTAATAGCATTTACTAATATACACTTCTTTTCTAAAGAAATTCCTTCATTTCCAGGTGCAACAAATACTTGTTCAACTAAATCACTTTGTGCAAATTTCCATGCAAGGGCATGTTCACGGCCGCCTTTTCCAACAATTAGTACCTTCATAATAATTACAAACCTCCTAAAGAACTATTAGCCTCATTTATTAATGCTTAAAATGTCTCATGTCTGTAAACACCATTGCAATGCCATACTTATTACATGCCTCAATTGACTCATTATCCCTAATTGAACCACCAGGCTGAATAATAGCCTTTATTCCAAATTCTGCAGCTTTTTCTACAACATCGCTAAATGGAAAAAAAAGCGTCAGAAGCTAAAACATCCGCACCTTTACCTTTACTTCTTTCTAATGCATCAATAGCAGCCCATATTCTATTTGTTTGACCTGCTCCTATTCCAGTAGTTGCCTTGTTTTTAGAGACAACAATGGCATTAGATTTAACATGTTTCACTGCTCTCCATGCAAAAAAAGCTCTTCTTTTAAATCTTCAGGGACTTGAGCTTCTGTAACAACTCTAAATCATTAATAAATCCTCTATCTATTTCTTGAACTAACATTCCACCGTCTACAGAGATATATTCATATTTGTCCAAAGGTTTAGTTATCATTTTTAAAATTCGTAAATTTTTCTTTTTTTTGTAATATTTTTAATGCCTCATCATCAAAATCTGGTGCCATTACTATCTCAATAAAAATTTCTTTCAATAAATTTGCAGTTTGAACATCAACTTTTCTATTAAAAGCAACTATACCTCCAAATATTGATACAGGATCACACTCATAAGCTTTTTATATGATTCAACAATGCTATTTCCAAGAGCGATTCCGCAAGGAGTATTATGTTTTACAGCACAACATGCTATTTCTTCATATTCATTCACAGCTCTCCAAGCTGCTTGTGCATCTCTTAAGTTATTATAAGATAGTTCTTTTCCATTTAATTGTTTAAAAGTTGTCATACTGCCTTTTTTTAACTGGATCCTGATAAAAAGATGCTTTTGATGAGGATTTTCTCCATATCTCATTTCTTGCAATTGTTCTAAAGGAAGAGTAATATATTTTCCAAACACATCTTGTGTTTGAGGAACAACATCTTCTAAATATCTACAAATACAGGAATCATAAAAAGCTGTTAGTTGAAAGGCTTTTAATGCTAGATACAAACGATAATCTAAAGTTATTTCTTCTTGATTTTTAATTTTTGATTAATTCTTCAGCATCAGCGTCATCTACAAGTACAAACACATGTTTATAGTTTTTTTTGCTGCAGCCCTAATCATAGTGGGGCCACCTATATCAATATACTCTACAATTTCCTCTAACGTTATTTCAGGTTTCTGAGTTACCTCAAGAAAGGGGGGGTATAAATTAACATAAACTAAATCTATTGGTTCGATTTTAAAATTTTCCAATGTTTTCATATCTTCTTTGTTATCCCTTCTGGCTAAATGGCTCCATGTATAAGTGGGTTTAAAGTTTTAACTCTACCTCCTAATATTTCTGGAAAATTTGTTACTTCTTCCACAGATGTAACTTTTATCCCATTTTCAATTAATTTACTAGCTGTTCCCCCCCAGTTGAAATAATCTCTAAGCCAAGTTCTTCTAAACTTTTGGCAATACCTACAACTTTATCTTTTTTTTGAATGTACTAATTAAAGCTCTTTTTAACAATTAACTTACACTCCTTTCACTTTTTATATTTAAAATATCTGTATATAAACATTAATTATTTTTTTGCTAAAACTCTCTTAATGATTTTAGGATATGTTTTGTGTTCAATTTTGTGAATTCTTTTCTCTAACGATTCGATAGTATCGCTCTTCTTTATTCTAACTTTCTTTTGAAATATAATCTTTCCAGTATCTACACCCTCATCAACGTAATGAATAGTAATACCAGTATATTTTTCTTTGTTTTCAAAAGCCCTAGCAATGGCATTAATTCCCTTATAATTTGGAAGTAAAGAAGGGTGTATATTTATTATTTTACCTTTATAATAATTTACTATGTAATCGGGTAAAATACGCATATATCCAGCCAGAACTATTAAATCGAAGTTGAACGATTTTAAATGTTCAAAAGAGTATGATTATATTCGCTTTTATTATTAAAACAATGATAGTCTATAATCTTATAATCTACGTTTAATTTTTTTGGCTCTTTGAATAACAAAAGCATCTTTATTATCAGTAATTAATTGTTTAACTCGTATGGATTTCGATTTGGAAAAATAAACACAAATAGATTCAAAGTTAGATCCGTTCCCAGAAGCTAATATAATAATCTCTTTCATTCAGAAACATACTCCTCAATTTTTTTTATTATAATTATTTCCTGAAAAACTTCTATATTTTGATTAATATTTTTTTTATCAATATTATTTTTTTTCTGCCGCTAAAACTTCTCCAATAACTTGGACTTCTTCTGAAAACTCTTTGTTTAATATATCCGACACAGTTTTTAAATTATCTTTTGAAACTATATATACCATCCCTATACCCATATTAAAGACATGAAACATTTCTTTAATGTCTACACCGGCATTCAAAATATCTTCAAAAACTTTTGGGATTTTCCAATTAAATTCTAAACAAGCACACAAACCATTAGGTATTATTCTCGGTAAGTTATCAATTAAGCCTCCACCGGTAATGTGTGCAGCACCTTTGATGAGATCTATTATTTGTAAGGTTTGATTAACATATAATTTAGTAGGATTCAATAAATCATCAGTGACCTTAATCTTTTTTTTCACTCAACAATTTTCTTACAAGTGAAAACCCATTCGAATGAACCCCTGAAGAAGTTAATCCAATTATTTTATCTCCAACTTCTATCTTTGAATAATCGAAGATCCTATTCTTTTCTGCTATCCCTACCGCAAAACCTGCAACATCCTCATTGTTATTGTAGAAACACCTGGTAATTCTGCAGTTTCTCCGCCCAATAATTTGCAATCAAATTCATTCAGCGTTTCATTTAAATGTTTTATAAAACTTACAAATTCTTCTTTATTTAATGAAGATGTAGCATAATAATCTAAGAAAAATAATGGTTTTGCAGTCATACATACTAAATCATTTAAATTCATAGCTACGAGGTCTACTGCAGCTGTATTCCACATTTTATAATCTCTAAGTAACTGGAGTTTTGTACCAATTCCATCAGTGCTAGCAACTAATATTGGATCATTATATTCTAATAATATTTCTTTTAATGAAAATAAACCTGCGTATGCGCCAATATTATCTCCTATAATATTCTTTATTGAGGATATGCTTTCATTCGCCTTATTTATGTCAACTCCAGAATCTTTGTATAACATTTTATTCCTCCATTATAGAAATTTATGTTACTTGAAAACAATGAAAACAATAGTTTTTGCCTTTTTTTCCCCCCCAAATAGTTTAAGAGAAATTCTAAAGATATAAACTCTAAAGAATCAGCATCTAAAAGTATTTTTATATCAGTTTTTGTTCTATTAGCACCAATTATCTCAGACTTATCGGGAATGTCAATTCCCCCCCAAAAACATGAATTAACTACCATAGGAGAAGCTATTCTAATGTGTACTTCCTTAGCACCATTTTCCTTCAACATCTTAACTATATGTTTCATTGTCGTTCCCCCCTAACCATTGAATCATCAATCAAAACAATCTTTTTATTTTCAATAACAGCATTTACTGGTGAAAGCTTTCTTTTTACACTTAATTTTCTATCCTTAACATCAGGGTCTATAAATGTTCTTCCAATATATTTATTTCTCATTAAACCTAGTTCCATAGGAATTCCCGAGGCCTTAGAATATCCTAAAGCTGCTGAAAAACCACTATCCATAACGGGAACAACTATGTCTGCCATGACAGGATGTTCTTTTGCTACTAATTCTCCTAGCTGTTCCCTCATTAAATGAACGTTATCTCCAAAAATATTAGAATCGGGCCTTGCAAAATAGATATGTTCAAAAAAAACAGTATTTATAGTCTTTATTTTTGTTTACTATAAAACTTTTAATTCCATTTGAATCTATTTGTACCATTTCTCCGGGTTCTATTTCTCTTATCTTTGCTCCATTTAAATTAAAAACTTGAATGCGCTATCTTCTGAGGCTATATATATACCATTCTTTGTTTCGCAAATAGCTAATGGCCTATAGCCAAATCTATCTCTAAATGCAACAATTTTATTTTAAACAACAAAAGCAAAGAATAAGAAGGTGAAATATTTTCATCAATTAATTTAGTTATTTCTTCAGTATTCCAACTCGAAGGTAAACCATTTAAATTGGTAACCAACAGATGAGGGATTAATTCTGTGTCTGAAGTTGTAATAAAAATCGTTCCTTTTTCCTCAAATTGATTCCTTAAATAATCACTATTACCTATTTGCCCGTTATGGGCTACACTAAAATATTCTCCCTTATATTTAACAGTTAATGGTTCAGCGTTTGTATAATTTGAAAAACCATTTGTGGAATATCTAACATGTCCAATCCCAAAAAAAACCTTCCATTTTTTTTAACTACTTCTTTTGTAAATACTTCGTTTACTATACCCATTCCTTTGTATGTTTGAATCTTTTCTCCATCAGATACAGCTATACCAGCTGATTCTTGTCCTCTATGTTGTAAAGCGATTAGACCTTCAATAATATATGAAGTTATGTTATAAGATGGGTCTTTTGAATATACAGCGAATAATCCACAATTTTCTTTTAACATCTATTATCCTCCAAAATGTTTGGAATGCTATTAAAATATATATTATTTAATTCCTCTAAATCAAATTTATGTGTTCCAATATCTATCCCTTTTTCTTTACTTACAACTTTTCCGAGCTTTTTAAATTCAATTTTTTTTAGTCGTAGCAAATTCTTCCAACTTCGAACTATCAGTGGGTGAAATGGATACGATAAACATACCCTGATTCTCACCAAATAACTCCTCGATAGTTGACCCTACATTGCCTTCAAATCCCAAATTACTACAAATACAAGTTTCAACAATTGAAAACAATAATCCACCTTTTGAAACATCATGTACACTTTTTACTAAGCGTTTATCAATTAGCTCAAGAATGAATTTATGTAGTTGTAATTCACTTAAAGGATCCACAGTATCTATTTCTCCGCCAATAAAATCTTTTAATATGTATAAAAAAAGACTACCTCCTATTTTTCTAAATTTATCTGCTGTTTTCCAATTAGATATATTTCATCGTTTGTTTCTTTGAACTTTTTATTGATAATTTTAGTAATATCTTCGATTTCTCCTACCATACCAATAATAGGCGTTGGATATATTGATTTATCTTTATATGAATTATAAAACTAACATTTCCGCTTACAACCGGTGTGTTTAATTCTCTGCTTGCACTAATTAGGCCTTCAATAGTTTGTTCAAATTGCCAAGAAATTTCATTCTCTTCTGGATTTCCAAAATTTAAATTATCAGTAATTGCTAAAGGTTTCGCTCCAATAGAAATTAAATTTCTCGCTGCTTCGTAAACAACATTTTTGGTTCCTTCATATGGATCTAAATATGTATAAATCTCATTGCTATCAATGGTAAGAGCTATTGCATTTTGAGTACCTTTTAACCATATAGCAGAAGAATCTGCATCGCCTGGAATTATCAAAGTATTTGTGCCTACTTGATAATCAAATTGTTCATAAACCCATCTCTTACTTCCAAAAGTTGGATGAGCTAAAATTCTTTTTAAAATAGAATCTGCACTTTCTTCTATTGATGGTATTTTTCTTCCCCCCCTATTTATATAAAAAGATGTGGTACTACGTTATTTTTATAAAACTCAGGGGCATTAACCAACACATCTATATCTAATTCTGCAAGAATTTTTCCTTGTTCTTTTTCAAATACTCTGTATAATGGCGTTTGAATTGTTTTTCCTATTATTGCAAATTCAAGCATGTATTTATCACAGATTTTTTTTATTTGTTCCTCACAACCTTTTTCAATTAGAAAAAGCATTCTTTCTTGTGACTCAGAAAGCATTATTTCCCAGGGTTTTATATCATTTTGTCGAATTGGAACTTTGTCTAAATATAATTCACACCCCAATTTACCTTTATAAGCCATTTCTGAAGTAGAACTTAAGATGCCCGCAGCTCCCATATCTTGACATGCCTCTACACCTTTAATTTTCATTATTTCCAAAGAAGCTTCGATCAAGTTTTTTTTCTGCAAATGGGTCTCCAACTTGTACAGAAGGTCTTTCTGGCGATTCTTCCTTTCCAAATTCCTTAGAAGCAAAAGAAGCACCATGAACACCATCAGGACCAGTTTTAGAACCAACATAGGCCATTAACCTATCAGGACCATCAGCATGAGATGACATTAACTCGTCTTTTTAGAAACTCCGATACACATAACGTTAGCTAAAGGATTATTATTGTAAGTTTCATGAAACGATATTTCGCCAGCAACAGTTGGAATCCCTATAGTATTTCCATAACCACTAATTCCAGAAACAACGCCATTAAATATCTTTTTGACTTTGGATTCTTTAAGATCTCCAAATTTTAAAGAATTAAGTAAAGCAACTGGTCTTGCTCCCATAGCTAAAATATCTCTTACAATTCCCCCCCCAATACCTGTTGCAGCTCCTTGATATGGCTCTACTGCACTTGGATGATTATGACTTTCAACCTTAAATACTATAGCATTGTCACCAATTTCAACATAGCCTGCATTTTCACTTTCAAAACTACTGTTTAATTTTTTTTAAATAATATTTTGAATGCTTGTAACCACAATGTTCAGACCATTGAGCAGAAAAAAAGATAGGTTTCAAATTCGTTTGGTTCTCTTCCTAATTTATCGACAATTAAATTATATTCTAATATTGAGAGTCCTAAATTTAAGGCTAATTGTTGAATATTCACCGAGTTATTCACGAGTTAAATACCTCCTAATAGATTCAAAAATTGGATTAAATTCATCATAACCTAAAAACGGATGACAAGATCTTTCTATATGAAGCATAGTCCCAAATACGTTCATATCTTTATTAACAATACCGGCAATATTCTCACTAGATCCATTAGGATTATGAAGAAACTTAAAAATAATTTGATTTTCATCAATTTCATTATTATTAACCACATATCTACCATATCTGCTAGCAATCGAAAATCTAAATGTATTATTGTCAGGATTTATTGAATTAGAAAATGGAGTTTCGAGATTTATGGCTTCAACCAAGACATCTTTACAAATAAAAGTATTAGATTCATTTAAAGCTAAACCTCCTGGCAATAAACCAACCTCTGTTAATATCTGAAAGCCATTTCCTATCCCAACCACTAAACCTCGATTTTGTAAAACGTATTTTTCAATGCTTTTTATTACATTAGAATATTTTGCAAAAGCACCAGGCCTTAAATAATCTCCAAAAGAAGAACCTCCTGGCAAAAAAATTAAATCGTATTCTAAGGATTGGTCAAAATCATGCCATAAATAATCAACTGAAAAGTTGTTCCGCTGTAGTGCAAAATGGGCATCTCTTTCTCCACTAGTTCCCGGGAAAACTAATACTGCTGTTTTTATTATTTTCACTAAAAATCACTCCTCTTGTATTTGGGAGATTTGATAATACTCTAAAACCGGATTTACTAATATGTTAGAAGCTATCTCTTCTGCAATTGTATTAGCTTTTTGAAAATCACTCTCTTGAATTGTTAATCTTATACTTTTATCAAAATTTACTTGCTCGATTGGATAATTTAACTTCTTTAGAATCTTATAAGTTACATTTCCTTGTGGATCTAATATACCTTCTCTGAGCTTAATTTTTATCTCAAAAACAAATTCTTTATTTGGCGTGTCTTTTTTTTCATATCTTTAACCTCCCTAAAATTTCAGTGTATGCAGTAATTAAGTCTCCTTTATCTTCTCTATAAACATCTTTGTCAAAAGATTCCATAGTATGAGCATCCCAAAATCTACAAGTATCGGGTGATATTTCATCAATCAACAACAACTGATTATCTTCTTTAGATAGACCAAATTCTAGTTTAAAATCAACCAATATAATTCCTACTTCAGCCAAATATCTAGAAAGAATTTCATTGACTTTCTTAGAAATAGAAATAATTTCGTTTAATATTTCTTCAGAAGTCAACTTTAAAAGTAAAATAGCTTCGCTTGTAATCATTGGATCTCCTAATTCGTCATTTTTTTAGTGAGAATTCAACCAAAGGAAATTCAAATTTATAACCTTTTTTTACCCCCCATATCTTTTGCAAAAACTTCCAGCTGTATAATTTCTTACTATAACTTCTAATGGAATTAAGTTAGTCCATTTAGCTATAAAAGACTTATCGTCATAGTCTCTTACAAAATGAGTGTTGATTCCTTTTTTTTGTTTAATAATTCAAAGAAATGTGAAGAAATTTGTTTATTTATTTTACCTTTGTTAATTATATTGTTTTTTTTCAATCCGTTAAATGCAGTAACATCGTCTTTAAACTCAATAAGAAGTTTATAGTTATTGTATTTATAAACCCTTTTTGCTTTACCTTCGTATAATAATTCAAGTTCGTAATTATTTACCATTATTTTTCACCTTCCATTTCAATCAATCTTTTGACAAAATAAGCTGCATTTTTTTACTCCCGAATTTCCAATACCCATCGTAGCTACAGGTACACCTGTTGGCATTTGGATCATTGATAAGAGAGCGTCCACACCATTTAAAGGGCCAACATTTATTGGCACACCAATGACGGGCAGATTTGTTAATGAGGCAACTACACCTGGTAAGGCGGCGGAAAGGCCAGCAACAGTTATTATCGCACAATATTGATCATTATCTAGGTTTTCTATGAAATTAACTAGTTCCTTTAAGTTTCTATGAGCACTTAATACAACATATTCATGATTAATTTCCCATTCTTCAAAAAGATCTATAGCTTGATTCACAAAAATATCGTCTGATTTACTACCTGAAATTATTAAAACTTTTTTTAGCCATACAAATCTCCTTTCATCTCTTTTGACTTTTGAAATAAAAAGAAAAAAATCCTACCTTTCTATACAAAATGTTTACAGAAGAGAGGTAGGATTTTAATCAGTTTACCCCCCCCTTACTGTAGCCAAACAGTTTACGGTTGTTTGGTAGAGACTGCTGAACCATATTATCAGCATTATACAGAAAGAGGTCCAAAATAATATTCACTTGTTTTATATGTTTTATAATATTATTTTAACAGGAAAAGGGTTTATTATTGTTAATATAATGATAATATTAAATTTCATATATAAATTGCTTATTTTTCATTGTTTATTATATAATTAATCCTAGCAACTTCATCTAAATCTTTTATTTCTTGCCTTTTCTCTTCTATTCTGTAATCCTCTAATCTTTTATCTTTGAGTTTCTGCAATATATCTTTTTCTCTTTTTGCTTGTAGATAATTCTCTAAAGCCTCTTCTTCTTCTTTTATTTTCTCATTTAATTTTTTTTAAAAAGACTGTTTAACTGATCATTAAGATATTTTTTTATATTCTATCATGTTAGTCAATTTGGTCACTGAAACAGTTCCCTTAATTTCATTTCTAAATTCAAGAGAAAAGCTTTCTATTTTTTTTATTTAAATCTCTTATGTCTTCTTCAACTTTTTTTTCTTTCTTCAACTTTTTTTTCCCAAGTTCGAGTCTCGCAGAATCTTCAAACTTTTCTTTTAAGTTTTGTAATCTACCCAATCTGTATTTGAACCCCATATTTTTAGTCCCCTATCTATATTATCTATTCATTTAATACCATATCTATCAAGTTTGTAATATAAATTACGAACAGTCAAGCCTAATCTTCTTGCAACCTCAGTTTTATTTCCATGACAAACTTCTAAAAGCTCTAAAATAATCTTTTTTTTCGTATTCTTCGGTCATTTCTTTTAAAGAACCTTTAATATTTTCATTTGACTCAAGTAGATCAGGAATATGTGCTGAAGTGATAACCACGTCATCTTCACCTAATGTAAGCATAGCTCTATCCAAAACATTTTCTAGCTCTCTTATGTTACCTGGCCATGAATAATTAATTAACTTCTCAATAGCATCATCAGTAAAACCATACACTATTCTCCCATATTTCTGATTTAAACCATGTAGTAATTGTTTTGCAAGTTCTGGTATGTCTTCTTTTCTTTCTCTAAGAGATGGAACTTCTATAGTAACTACTGAAATTTTATAATACAGTTCTTTAGAAAACTTCCCCCCAAACCAACTAACATTTTTAAATCTTCTGTAGTGGCAAAAATTAATCTGACACCTGAACTACAACTATAAGAATCATTTTCTATAGTTCTTTCAATCAAAAATTTAAGAAATTTATCTTGAACTTCTAAATCCATAGCATGAACATTTTCCAAAAAAAACGGTTCCTTTTTCACCTTTAAGCAAATAACTATTTTCTCCGAATAGGTATTCATATTGTCTCTCTTTAGAAAGTAATGATAGGTTTAACCTTAAATAAGGTTCGTTTTTTTCTTTGACTAGCATTATGTATTGCTTGTGCCAATACTTCTTTTCCAACTCCAAATTCACCAACTAAAAGAATATCAACATCCACAGAAGCTACCTTTGTTGCCTGGGTAATTACATTTTTCATAGAATCAGAATGAGCAACTATATCATGAAAAGTATATCTGGCACTTTGTTTTTTTAAGCATTCTTTTGGTTGCTTCTAATTCATTAATTAATCTTTGAATTTCAGAAATGTCATGAATTACTGCAACACTACCCTTAAATTCATTTTTTTACAAATATTGGAGTAACACTGGCAACAACCTCTTTTTTATTCGTAGCTAATCTTTTCCGAACATTAAAAATAGGTTTTTTTTCTCTTTTGCACATAAAATATGTAAGCTTTCTCCTTCTGCTAGATCTACAGTAGCAGGTTTTCCTATAACTTCTCTTGGAGTTAATCCGGTAATCTTTGTATAAGCTCTATTAACCATTGTAACTCTTCCTTCTTCATCAGCAACCGATATAGCATCTGAAGTAGAATCAATTATGGAAGTCAACAAAGCTTCCATTTCTCTTAAATTAGTTATTTCTTCTGCCAACTTTTGTATAGTAGTTATATCTCTAAAAACTGCGGCTACTGCAATAGTCTCATTTTTACTGTTCTTTATTGGCATTCTAGAAGTTAATATAACTTTATTACCCAAATTTTGCAATTTATCATACTCTGGTTCACCTGTTCTCAAGACTATATGGAGTCTTGTATTAGGAACGGTTTCAACTACACTCTGTCCTAAAATTTCTTCTTTATCTACTTCGAAAATTCTACAGGCAGCATCATTGATATATATTATCGTTTCTCTTTCATCCATAATCATGATGCCTTCCTGTAACTGGTCTAAAATAGACTTCATCAATTCTACTTCTGTCATTGATATCACCCCCCCAACAATTAATTAGTAACTTTTATCTAACAAATGAGTTTGTATCCAACCATTTTTAAAACCAAGATTGTTCATATAATTTATAACTTCAATATATTCAGATTTAGATAAATAACGAGATATTTTTCATATTGTTTGCCTTATAAACAGGGACATATTGATCCATTAAACTAATATGAACATTTTCAGAAATTTCATATTTAATAAATTTAAGGGCTTCTTTTGCTTGGTTTAAATAATTTGGAAGAACTAATAATCTAATAATTATACCTCTTTTCAGTTCTATTGTATCTTTATCTTCTTTCAAAAGGAATGTATCTCCAATTTGTCGATACATTTCTTTTACAGCTAGCCGTGCTTTGGACCAATAATCATTTACACCTGAATATTTTTTTACCAACAATATTACTTGTATATCTTATATCTGGTAAATAAATATCAACTATACCTTCCAAAAAAAGTTAAAGTTTCAATCTTTTCGTATGATGAAGTATTCCATATTATTGGAAGATTAAATCCCCCCCTTTCAATTGCGTATATTAATGCCTCAAAAATAAATGGCAAATAAGGTGTGGCTGTAACCAAATCTAAATTTGAAGCATCTTTATTAAATTGTAAATCCAGAAAAACTTCTCCCAATTCTTTTGATGACATTTCTCTGCCTTTTCCCAGTTGACTAAATTGAAAATTTTGACAATAGACACATCGCATCGTGCAATTACTAAAAAAAACAGCCCCCCCTGCTCCATTTTTTTTCCTTGTAAAACAGGTTCTTCCCCCCCAGGATATAAAACATATTCAGAAACTTTTATAGTATTTCCAACTCTACAACTTCCGACATGTTTATTTCTATTAACTCTACATTCTCTAGGACATAAATCACAGCATTCAAGCTTTTGAATAATTGATCCCTCTTTTTATGAAGTTCACCTGTTCTATATTGATTTATATAAGAAGGAACAAAATCTACTATCTTACAACACCTCTTTTTTTCAAAATGCACAACATTCATATGAATATTCAATATTAAAATCCATATCTTTAGCTATTTTAACAACATTATTTACGGGTTGCACTATTTTGTCTACAATCTCCAGCAAATTTTCTTGTAAGTTTACCCTATAATTTCCTCCTGGATGCATACAACCAAGAGTTAACTTATTATTTGGTAATTTGTTTTTAACATAGGCCAAAAAAAGATTTAACTTCTTCGACACTTGGTGGTTGTTCGTTACAAAATTTAGTTCCTTTCGTTGGAATAAATACTAAAAAAAATAAGCTCGTTTACTTTATTGGTGTTACTATTTTTTTTATATTCAAAATAGATAATCTTTCAATTACTTTATATTCGTGTGAGATTTGTCCCCCCCTATTCAAACCAATAATAATATGTGGTTTAACAATAAGACCTTTTTCTAACAATTTGAAAAATGTATCCCAACTTCTATCAAAAAAATCATGACCATAAACATTAATCATAGTTTCTTTATCTCCAATTAAATCATAAGAAACTACATCAGCTATTTTCTTTAAATAAGAAATATCTTCATAATCAATATATCCAGTATGAAAATTATACTTAAGATCATAAGTTTTTTTTAATGTGTATAAATTGTCTTGAAAGTATCTTAAAGGAATCTTGCCGTCGTTCAGTAATCCACCACTAATCAAAAATGATTTTATACCTTGATTTATCAAAGAATGCATTTCAGGAAATTTTGACATACTTTTAAGGTAATGTCCATTGCAATGATTGCAATTAAAGGAGCAATAGGAACCAGTCAAAGATATTGACGAAGTTTTTCTAAGTTTCACAAATTCAATCTTTCTTTGATTGCCCATTTTTGAAGTTCCTTTCTTTGCCCTCTTTTTTTATCTTCTATAATCTTTTCACACGCAGCCTTGGCCGCTAATTGTTCAGCAAATTTCTTTGAAAAACCCTCTCCAATGCCGAGAATTTTATCTTCCAATTTCACCGCAACCTTATATTTTCGAGAATGTGGTGGGCCTGAAACATTCAATAATATATATTCTGGTAATTTTTTTGCATAATCTTGGGTAATTTCTTGCAATTTTGTCTTATAATCCAAGAAAAGATTGCCTTCAACCGCGTCTTCTATATACTCTTTCATATTATTTATAATGTATTCTTTTACCTTTTCATAACCACAACATAAATAAATAGCTGCAAACAACGCTTCTAAAGCATCCGATAATATTGAGCTTTTTTTTCTACCCCCTTGCATTTCTTCACCCTTTCCTAAGAATAAAAAAATTGTTTAACCCAATATTTTGAGCTACTTTAGATAGAATAGTTTCACTCCCAATGACGGCTCTTGCTTTTGACATTTCTCCTTCCGTCAAATCATAATTATTAAATAAAAATTCAGAAATTACTAGTTCTAAAACTGCATCACCCAAAAATTCTAAACGTTCATTAGAAATTAATTTTCTATTTTCACCACTATTCTCATAGGCATAAGATTTGTGAACTAGAGCAACAAATAAAGTATCTTTGCCAATACATCCTGGCAACTTTAAAAAAAACTGATGGCATTCAAAACATTTTTCTCTTCTTGAACTAACAACTGGATATAAACACCTTCTTGAGAACTCATTTTTTTTAACAATAAGATCTTTTATTTTTATAATTAAAGAATCAACATCAAGCCCAGACAATTTTAATATATCTTTATTGGTACCAGATGGTGCATAATCTTTTAAACCTAATGGTTGAAAAGATTTGGGATATATAGAATTTCGATCATAGCTCTAGAGAGTTCGTTTGCTAATCCACTATTAACATTATGATCTTCTAACGTTAAAACAATTTTTCCTTCAATATATTTTCTAAATGATTTTATATCAAAACATAGAGGAGAAGGAACACCAATAACGGATATTTTTATACCATCTTTTCTTAGAATATCCGAAGCTTCAACAGCTATGTGAGTAAAACTTCCATAAGTCAGAATAGTTAATTCTTCACCTTTTCTTAGTAGATCAACTTCTCCATATCTAAATTCGTAATTTTCATCATAAAACCTCACCCTCTTCATCTAATAAAACAGGTAAATTAGATCTACCAACTGCTATTATAATATTACCTGGGGGGGTTTTGCAGCATATCGAACTACTTTATCTGTTTGATTTGCATCACAAGGAACAATTAATTTGGTATGATAATAATTTCGTACAATACCGATATAATTAATTTCATGGTGAGTTTTACCATCTTCTCCAACATCTGTCCCACAATGAGTTACAACAGTTTTTAGATTAGTGCGATTGATATCGTTTAACCTTTGTTGATTAAATACCTCATCTAATCCGAAAACTCCGAAATCTGCAAAAAAAAGTTAATACTCCACTAATAGATAAAGCCCCCCCGGCAATAGTAGCAGCGTTGTGTTCTTCTATACCTATTTGAATATAACCGTCAGGATTAACTTTTTCAAACTTTTCTAGTTTAACAGAAGGTTTTAGATCACAATCAACTGCAACAACCGGAAATTTATCTTTATTTAAAACTGCAAGATCTGCTATTGCGTTTCCAAAAGCATTTCTGTTTGCAACTTTTTCACCTTTTTTTTATAATTTTTTTTCCTTCTCCAACTTCAACATCTAATTCAATATTAGGATAGTTATTTTCTTCTCTTTTCAGAGATAATTGCTTTCTTTTTTTTCAATATATTTATGAACATCATTTTCCAAACCTAACTCTTTCAAAGCCTTATCTAGTTCTTCTAAAGATAAAGCTTTTCCGTGGTATGAGGGAGTATTCTCCATAAAAGAAACTCCTTTACCAATTATGGTCTTAGCAACTATAACAGACGGTCCTATCTTTTGATTTTCTGCAATTTCCAAGGCATCATTAATCTGTTTTAAATCATGACCATCAATTTCTATTACATTCCATCCTGCAGCACGATATTCAGCGGCTATATTTACATATAAAATATCTCTTGCTCTTCCAGAGATTTGAATATCATTATAATCAAGCAATACTATAAGGTTATTAAGATTTTCTTTTCTAGCTGTCCTCCTTGCTTCAGCAATTTGACCTTTCGCGCTTTCACCGTCACTAGAAAAGACATAAACTTTGTAATTTTTATTAGTTAATTTGGCAGCTAATGCCATACCTACTCCTGCTGATAAACCTTGGCCTAAATTACCTGTAGACCACTCTACACCCGGTATACCTCGTGTAACATGTCCTTCGTAAACACTTCCAACATGCCTAAATCCAGTAATTACGTCTTCAATATTCACAAAACCCATTCTTGCCAAAGCCACATAATAACCCGGCGAAGTATGTCCATGACTTACAATAATTCTATCCCTATCCGGATCATAAGGATTGTCAGGAAAAAGATTTGCTCTATTTAATACGGAAAGATACATATCAATTGACGACATCGAACCACCAGGATGCCCGGAATCAGCAACAGTTGTCATTTTTAGTATATCCCCCCCTCTGGCTATTCTAGCTAAGTCTTTTAATTCGATTAAACTTTTTTTCATCAATAAAAACCTCCCTTTCATTTACATTAATTCAACAGCATAAAAGAAAATTAACAAAATTTATTTATTAGATATAAAATAAAACTTATAATACAACTGATTATCAACATGGTAGTGATTGGTATATAAATAACAAAATTATCTTTCTTTATTATAATGTCTCCTGGCAATTTCCCAAGCTTTATTTTTGTTGTCAAGAAGACACCTATTATTATCAATAAAATACCAGTTATTATTAAAAAAAACAACCAACTTTTCTCACTGCTTTCACCATTAATTAAAATCATCATCATTGAAAGTATTCTCATCATATAACTCATCATTATCAGCTTCGTCAGAAATCTTTTTTTTAACGAATAATTATTAAAGTATGAAAAAGGAACTTTAATTAATATAGGCTGATTTTCCTCGATCACCTGTAAAGTTACTTCTTTAAGAAAAACATTAACGGTTACAACCTTTGCAGGTCCACCTTCATATTCAATAATTGAGTTTTCATTCGGAACATTTTTCAGTAGTTCTTGATAAAATTCATTTTCGTATTTTAAGCAACAAATTAATTTTCCACATCTTCCAGAAATTTTTGCAGTATTAATCATCATTTGTTGAGTTTTAGCAAGCTCCATTTTTATAGAAGAAAAATCTCTAAGGAATCTACAGCAACATGCTTCCTGTCCACATAAACCTAAAGAACCAATTTTTTTTACCTCGTCTCTAATCCCTACTTGCTTTAGTTCTATTCTAACTTTATACTTTTTTTTGCTAATATTTTAACAAGTTCCCTAAAGTCTACCCTTATATCTGCTCCAAAAAAAGATTATTAATTTTGTTCCATCAAAAGTAAAACGAGATTCGAGAATTCTCATTTTAAGTCCTAACTCTTTAGCTACTTGAGATGCGTACTCTGTAACTTCTTTAGCTTTTTCTTCATTTTGAAGCCATACATTTTTATCTTCCTCGTTTAATTTTCGAAGTATTGCTTTTGGTTCATAACCAAGTTCCTCAAACTTCATCATTTTTGGTCCTAATATTATCTTACCTACCTCAATTCCATTTTCTGTCTGAACTAATACATAATCCATTATAGCTATGTTCTCTAAGCCCAATGAAGTACAATAATAAATATCTCCTAATCTTTCTACCTCTACTCCATAAACTTGAGCTTCTAAATCTATCATTTATGTCACTCCCATTATTAATATTTTTAGATTATAAAACATCTTTTAATTCTTAAAAAAATGATTAATAATTTCCATTTCAAAATTAAAATTAGATACCTTTGAACTCATTATGTTATTCAAATAATCTAAAGTTAATACTGATTCTTCATAGTTTGCTTCAATGTTGTTAAACCCAAATAGATATACTAAAGGCTTATTCCAAAAGAATTTCCACTTTGAGGAAAGCTGAGAAACTAGCAAGTCTCTTATTAATACCGTACCTAGATAACTAATATATTTTAAAAATGGATAAGTTTCAATATCGCTTTTAATCGTTGCTATTTTTTTTCAAAAAAAACGAAAAAGTCTTTTCAGATATTTTAATAATAATATCCCACATTTTAAATAGGTGAAAGAAACCTTTATTTTGTTTTCCGGATAACTTATAGGAATTTTCATAATATTAATAATGTCACCTAAATTATTTTTATCAAAATTGGATATTTTAGAAATTTCTTTGTTGATTTCATCTGCATTATTTTGTTCGCTATTGAGGTAAAAAAAACACATCCATATCTTTGTATTTAAAAAAAATCAAGGATAAAAAAAAGATCTTCAAATTTTTTTTGTTTACTTCATCAACAACCGAACTAATAAACGGTATATCAAATCTAATCAATCTGCTTTTAATTGTCGGTAATAAATAATTCCACTTGGTTGTAGTAGTAAAAATAATTGAATAATATGGAGGTTCCTCGAATATTTTTAAGGCTGCATTAGCAGCTTCTTGAGTTAATTTATCAATTTCTTCAATCACAATAATTCTTTCTTCTGAATAGTTCGGCTTATATAAAATAAAATCTTCAATTTCCCTTATTTTATCTATTTTAATATTTCCACTTTCTGGTTTAATATACAAAATATCTAATTTGTTTAAATGAGGAATGCTTTTTAAAAGCTCTTTTAAAAAGATCTGAGATACAAAAATATTTTCTGATACAAAACAAATAGAAGAACCTTTAAGTTTATCTTTAGCCCTCAAAATGATTTCTAAAGATTTATTATAATATATGTCAGACAATAGCTACACCTCTAAAATTATATTAAAAAAATCTATTTATACAAATCAAGGATTAAACCATTGATTTGTTCAATAGTAGAAGCGTAAATAAGAGTACTTTTTTTTCTTTTTTTTAATAATACATCGGTCAACTCTTTCATTTTTTTTCGTCTACTACTTCTGCAACTATATGTAACTTTGGAATAGAATTTGAAAATCAACCTCACTTTTTATTATATACCAAGATTTTTCTAATCTCTTTAAAAAAACTTTTTATAGCTTCCTTATAATCTCTTAGATTAGAAAGAGTAGGTGATTTAACAAATCTATTCCCTTTTTCAAGTATATCATCAATTAATAATTTCAATTCTTTTTCAGATACTTGATTTTCTGTATCCACAAGTACGTCAAAAAATCCTACTACTTGTTTTTTTTCAGAAGAATCAAGCTTCTGAGCATTTGATGATTTACCTTTTTTTACGTTTTACTTCTTTTTCACTTTTTTTTCTATTATCTAAAGGATTAATTTCCATAAAATGTCTCCTTAAAAAAATTAGACAAACGAATTTAAATAGTATCTATTAATTTCAATAAAACATCTTTCAATTCACAATTTTTAAATGTTCCGTATAATTTCCCCCCTTCAAAAAAAACTGCTGCAGAAGAATTCTTTGTTCCAACAATAGCTAGATCAGAATGTTTAGCTTCACCAGGTCCATTTACAATACACCCCCCCATCACTGAAATAGTAATAGATCTGTTTACAGTTTTTCCTTCTATCCAAGATTTTACATCATAAGCCAGACGTTCAACATTTATTTCAGTTCTAGCACATGTAGGACATGCAACAACTCTAATACCATTTTCAAATCCTAACAATACCAAAAGACTTTTTGCAATCTCAATTTCTTTTAGTGGGTTCCCACTTATAGAAACTCTAATAGTATCACCTATTCCATTGATAAGTAAAGAACCTATACCAACAGAAGATAATATTGCAGCATCCTCAAAAACTCCAGCCTCAGTAATACCAATATGAAAAGGATACGGAACCTTTTCAGAAAGATATTTATTAGCTAGAAAATTTTCTTTAACTTCTACAGACTTCATAGATATCACTATATCATAGAAACCCTCTTTTCCAATAATCTAACATCTTTTAATACACTTTCGGCTAAGGCCTGATATCTAGGTAGATTTCTAAATTCTTTACCTATGGATCCAGAATTTGATCCAATTCTAATAGGAACTTTGTATTCCTTTGCAACTTCCACTATTTTTTTTATTTTCTCTTCAGAACCTATATTTCCAGGATTAATTCTGATCTTAGCAGCCCCCCCAGCTTTTATTGCTTCTATAGCAAGTCTATAATCGAAATGAATATCTGCAACTACAGGAACTTTTGAATAGGTCACTATCTTGGAAAATGATGAAATATCTTCCATATCTCTTACTGATACTCTAACAATTTTAGCTCCAGCATCTGCCAAATCATTTATTTGACGCAAAGTTCCTTCAAAATTTTTAGTATCAGTATTAGTCATACTTTGAATAACTATAGGATGATTCCCACCTATAATCACATTCCCTACATTCACTACTCTTTCTGAAAACATTTTTTTTCTCACCTTTTAAAAAAAATCTTACTATGTCATTATAAGTTACAAAAACAATTAAGAGAATTAAAAACAAAAATCCTATTGTATTTATAATTGCTTCAACCTTTGGACTAACCGGCTTTCTAGCAATCATTTCATAAATTGAAAATATAATTCTTCCTCCATCTAACCCTGGGATAGGAATAAGATTAAACGCGCCTAAGCTTATCGTTATTAATGCCATTAATTCCAAAATAGCTTCTAGACCAAATTTAGCGGCTTCGCCTATTACTACTGTTAATCCAACAACACCCATAACGTCATCGCTGCTAAGTTGTCCCGTAAATAATTGACCTAAAGATTGGAATGTAAGCTTAATTAAATAATTAGCCCAATGAATTGGAACAGATAAAAAGTCAACGCCTTTTGGTTTCCAATTAGGATATGCTGAAACTAAAGCACCAGGTTTAGATATATCATTTAAGAAATCAGCTTTAGAAATTTGAATTTCTATAAGTTCGTTGTTTCTTTCAATTTCAACGTGTAAAATATCATTAAAGATGGGTCTATAAGCATTATCAATAAAATTTTCTGTTACACTAAAAATAAGTTCGTCTGAATTCAATTGAATACTAGTTATAAATTTTTCCAAATCTACTGGTTTTTCAATCAATACACCATTTATGCTTACTATTTTATCTCCTTTTTTAAAGTACTCTAAATCTTGTTTGATTTCATTAGAAAAATAAGTATAGGTTATACCAATTATATAGGTAGGTGGGGGGGTATATGAAAAATAGGTCAAATTACCTTTTAAAATCTGTCCGCCTTTTAATTCTATTTCAATGGGATCACCAACTTCCATAAGCTTCATTACAGAAAAATATCTCTCTCTCCATTGATAGATAGAATTTCTTCTTCTTGTATATGGAGTTGTTCCAAATTGGCAACATTGTTCAACATAAAAACTGCCCTTTCTCCTACAAGAACAGGAACCACATTAGTGACTATTTTTTTCGTTGTTTCTGATAACAGTTAATTCTAACGGATCACCTGAAGTTATTTCCATACTCAAAATTCCTTGATTAAAAACATATTTACCATTAACTTTTCTAATAATATCCCCCCCTGGCATTAATCCTGCAATTTCTGCGGGACTTCCTGGATTTACGTCTCCAATAACAACTTGAGGAAAACCATACAATCCAGCAATTCCTATAAAAATAAAATATCCAAGTAAGAAAGAAAAAAAATTGGACCTGCTGCAGTTATAAGTAGTTTTTGCCACGGTTTTTTTTATTGTAAAACAATGAAGGATCGTCTTTTTTTATCTTCTTCATCAAAAATTTCTTCTCCACCTAATCTAACATATCCTCCCAAAGGGATACAATTGAAGCGAAATAAAGTCTCTTTACCAGCGATTTTGAAGATAGCTGGACCAAATCCTATAGCAAACTCTTCAACTTTTGTTTTGAACAATTTTGCAAATAGAAAATGACCAAACTCATGAACAATAACTATAACTGAAATAACAATTAAAAACCATATTATCGACAAGAATACTGTCATATTTAACCTCCAATAATTTTTTTGTATTCTGTATATAGCTTCTACATAATTTATCATAAAAATCTCCATAAAAAAAATTATATGTGCTTTGTGTAAAATTATATCATAAATACCTTTATTCTAAGTAATTTATGTGTTTAATATACAACTAATCAAATTAATAAAAAGTATTAGTTGATAAAAACAATTTATAAGAATAGTATGATGCTTAATATTTCTTAATAACTCTTGATATTCACTAAAAAAAATGATTGATATAATCAAATTGAAAATCATTGAAGGAGGGAACAAAGATGAAAAAAAATTGCTTATTGTAGGATTTATATTGAGTATTATCGCATTGGCTTTTTCTGATACTTTGGTCATAAAAGGATCAAACACTATTTTCCCAGTTTCCCAGTTGTGGATTGAAGAAATTAAAACGTTATATCCTGATTTAATAATTACTTTAGAAGGAGCAGGCTCTTCAACAGGAATCGCATCTTTGTTTAATGGGACTGCAGACATAGCTAATTCTAGTAGATGGTTAAAAAAAAGAGGAAATAACTCAAATGGCTAAAGAAGAAAAATATTTCATTCCAATTGTTTTAGCATACGATGGAATAGCAATTATTGTAAATAAAGAACTACCGTTAGATAGTATAACCATACAAGAACTAGCAGATATATATACTGGAAAAATATCACAATGGAACCAGCTCAATCCAAACTTACCAAACCAAAGAATTGTAGCTTATTCACGAAATACAGCATCTGGAACTTTTGAAACCTTTTCTGAAAATGTCCTCAAAGGAGAAAAAAATGTCGCCAAATATTCAAATGCTTGAATCCTCACAGGCAGAAATAAATGCGGTCTCAAGAAATAAATATGCGATCGCATACACAGGTATTGGATATGTTACAAATGATGTAAAAGTGCTTAGTGTCGAAGGAATAATGCCAACTAAACTTAACATTTTAAACTCCATTTATCCAATTTCAAGACCACTTTATATGTTCATAGATGCTACAAATGGTTATCCCCCCCAAAAAGGTCCTGTAAAACAATATATATCTTTTGGACTTTCAAAGAGAGGGCAAGAACTTGTAGAAGAAGCAGGTTATGTTGCTGCTTATGGTTTTTAATTAATACATTAAACTTGATAACATTAAATATTCTCAACTACTTAATTTCAGCCTTGTTTACATAAGGCTGAAATTTTTTTTAAGACAAAAAAACAAACATAAATGGTAAAATTAGTTGAACTTTAAATTATCTAGATAGGGAAAAGAAGGTTTAAAAATGAGCTATACACATTTTGAATATGAAATTACCTTGCTCAATAGTCAAATATCTAAGCTTCTTACAATTGTTTTAAGATCCTTTGAAGATTCATTAAAATCATTAGAAGACAAAAACATCAATTTAGCTCAACAGGTCCTGGAAAGCGACTATAATATTGATGAACTTAATCATATTATTGAAGAAAGCGTATATCAGATAGTGTCAAAATTTAGGCCTACAGGTAAAGATTTAAGATATATGGTTTCTATAATTAAGTTTGCAAATAATCTTGAAAGAATCGGAGATTTATCTTGTAATATTGCAGAAAAAAAACTAAAACATGTGAAAGCATTGAAATTAAGGAGATTTTAACAAATAAAGAATTAAAAAAAATGTTTGGGATTTCTTTAGATATGATTAAAGGAGCATATAAAGCTTTTGCAGAAAAAAAATGTTGAAGAAGCAATAAAAATATGGAAAAAAAAGACGATGAGGTAGATTTTTTTAGAACAACAGGTTAGAAAAAAAATGTAACAAACAAAATTAAAGACCCCCAATTTTAATCGAGATTTAATAATACCCTATATATTACTTGCTCGTGATATAGAAAGAATTGCAGATCATGCTACAAATCTATGTGAAGAAATAGTATATATAGAAAAAGGAAAACAATTAAATATTTTCTCTAACTAACGGAAAAGGAGGTCAAATCATTGTACACTATTTTGATAGTCGAAGATGATAAAGATATACGTGAAATATTAAAAACATATCTTAAAATCGAAAATTTTGAAATAGTTGAGGCGGAATCCTTAACAAGTTTGAGAAATATCCTACATCAAGAAAAAAAATATAGATATTTTGTTATTAGATCTTATGCTTCCGGATGGAAATGCTGTAGACGAAATTCCAAAGATACGCTCCTCAAATAAAGACTTAGGAATTATAATAATATCAGCATTAAATGCAGATAGAGAAATAATTTTAGGAATAGAATCTGGGGGGGCAGACGACTATATAACAAAGCCCTTTAATCCTCGCGAAGTAACTGCAAGGGTTCGAGCCCTATTAAAACGAATTAAAAAGGAAGAAAATGACAAATTGGTATTTGGATCTTTGGAAATATATCATGACAGTTATACTGTAATCTATAAAAATGAACCTATAGAATTAACAGCTAAAGAATTTGAGATATTGAGTTTATTATCTAGAAATCCTGATAAAATATTTTCTAGAGATCAAATAATTGATGAAATATGGTTTGGTGATGAATATATTACTGATAGAGTTATTGATGTACATATAAGTATGTTAAGATCAAAAATCGGGAAAGAGTGGATTAAAACAATAAGAAATATTGGTTACAAATTTAATAAAAATGCAGAGGCTATGTTTGTGCCAAATAAAGAAGAAGATAATAATGAATAATGACAGTGTAATATTCAATATTTTTGATACTTTAGATGATGGAATAGTACTACTTTCAAACAAAACCTCCATATCAAAAGCTAATTTAAAAGCAAAAGATTGGGGGGGCATTACTGAGAATAAGGACTTGCTAAGTTGTATTAGTTTCAATAAAATAGACCAATTAACAGAATGTATCTTATCTGAAAAAGATTATGATACAGAAGATATAATCTATTTTATTAAGGGGGGGTTTAGCAAATTTTGTAAAATAATATATAAAAATGAATATAAACTTTTATTATTTCGGGATAAAACACAATTTGAGTTACTAAAAAAAAGTTAAGGAAGATTTTGTTTCTTCTGTATCTCATGAATTAAGGACACCTTTAACAGTAGCTAAGGGAAATGTACAACTATTACATGATTTCATGAAAAATGAGGAATTCATCCCGCAGATAAATAAAATACAAGAATCTTTGGACAAAATTGAAGACATTATTTCTAAATTAACTCTATTATCAATAGCTGAGTTTGGTGATTATGTGTTGAAAAAGAAATAATCTATATAAATAATTTATACCAAGAAGTTTTAAAAGATTTGGAGGATAAAATAAAAGAAAAGGAAATTGAACTGGACTTTAGAAGCTGTTTAGAAATAAAAGAAGGAGATAAGTTTGTTCTGTATACTATATTAAAAAAATTTGATATCAAATGCTATAAAATATTCATTCAATAACTCAAAAATATATATACAATTTGACGAACAGATGATAGAAGTTAAAGATGAAGGGATTGGGATAAGACAAGAAGAAATTCCACGCATTTTTGAAAGGTTTTATAGAAGCCCAGAAGCAATTAAATATGCAAAAGGCTCCGGTTTAGGATTAGCCGTTGTTAAGTATCTTTGTAACTTATCAAATTATAGAATCGAATGTGAATCAAAATGGATGGTAGGAACAACGTTTAGAATAATGTTTAAGGATGAATAGAGAAATTTTTTTTGTGTATAGATGAAAAAAATACAAGTCGTTCAAGTATTATACAATAGGTATCATAAACTATCTGCTTTGTAAAATAAATTGTTTTGCAATTGTTCTACTAATTTTATCCACTTCTAATATTTCCTCTAAAGAAATAAATTCTCTTTCAGTTGAATTTGAAAACTCTTGTTGAATTTTGTTAATGGTTTTATATATAATGTAATAAATATCAGTAAACTTTATTTCCCCACTCAAAAAAAACTTTCTACGGCAACTTCGTCTGCCGCATTAAATGCGTTTTGTAAGATTGGATTACCTAAAATATTAAAAGCCAATTGAAGAGATGGGTATCTATTATAATCAACCTTTTGAAATTCAATTTTTGTATTGGATAATAAAGGCTTATTAAAATTAAATTTTCTTTCAGGATATGAAATAGAGAAAGCAATAGGAACCTTCATATTTGGAAGACCAAAGTGCATTTTGAAAACTCCATCACTAAATTGAACTATCGAATGAACATGACTATCCCTATTAATCAATACATCAATATTTTTAACACCAAATAGATGGTATGCCTCGAAAACTTCAAGCCCTTTATTAACCATAGTTGCAGAATCAACTGTTATTCTTGCTCCCATAGACCAAACAGGATGATTTAATACTTCTTTTGGTGTAACATTCTCAAGGCTATCTATCGGAATATCACGTACCGATCCACCGCTTGCAGTTAAAATAATTTTTTTCAGGTATCGTAACCTCACCCAATAATAATTGATAAATTGCACTATGTTCACTGTCAACAGGGATAATTAATTTTTTTTAAACTTCTTAGCTAAATTCAAAACATAATTTCCTCCACAGACTATAGACTCTTTATTAGCCAAACAAATTCTTTCAGAAAAATTGATCGCAGAGATAGTATGTTTCAAACCAGAAAACCCTGAAGTGGCTATCAAAGAAATATCCGAATCACAGTATTGAATAGCCTTTTCAACAGAATCTTCTCCCTGAAAAATTTTACAATCATTATAATCATTTGGCAAATTTTGTTGAGCATTAACAATGGCAACTGCTTTTAATTTATATTTATCTATATCTATTTTTAATTTGTTCCAATTTGAATAAACACTTCCTCCAATTAATTTTACGTTCTCTTTAAACCATTCCGTATTTAACACTTCTAGAGCTTGTTCTCCTATAGAACCTGAGATACCGGCTATAAATAATGTTTTCAATTATATACTCCTTTCATATTTTCTCATATAGTATTGATTAAATGCAAAATAATTATACCAAAACTAAAATTATAATTAATCTGTGATACAATTAAAATGTTAACATTTTAAATAATATGAGGTGTTAATTATGAGTTATGGTAATTTTCTAATTGAAAGTGCGAACTTGTTCACAGTTTTTCGCTGGAATAATACTCCTGCAATTATTAGATTCACCGAATCCGACAACATATATAATACATTGCTTCTTTCATTATTTATTTTTTCTGATGAAGATAAAACAAAGGTGGTAAATATTTTACACAATAAAATTTATGAAGCTATACCAAAAATAATTTTATCTGATATTTCGTTAGAAACAAAAAAATCAAATAGAAAAAAAAGGAAAAGATATTTGGGAAAAAAACAATAGACCAAACTTATAAAGAATTAGAAAATACTCTAGATATTAATTTAAGTGAAAAGTTATTAGTAAAATACGAGTTTGATGAAGAAACTCAAAATATTATTCGTTTAATTAATTTACTTGCATCAAAAAAAAGAAGCATTAATCAATGAAAGGGTATTTCCAGAATATTATGAAGAACCAAGATTAAAAAAAATGAAAAAAAAGATTCAAAAGATAAACGTCAAAGATAAAGAAATGATTGAAGAGCTTGCAGATGAATTACTAAAAATATCATGTAGACTTGTAACTATGATCCGTTGGAATAAAAATCATAGAAACATAAAAAGTTCAGTTTCTTCTCACTCTTTTCTTGTCTTTCTCATAGCCTACATATTGGCTTTATCAGTTAATTTAGATAAAAATGAAATTTATGAAATAATGGCTTGCGCAATACTACATGACCTTCCCGAGGCATTTACTGGAGACGTTATTAGCCCAACAAAAAGAAAAGTTGAAGGTTTAGAAGAAATTATTAGCGAAATAGAAAAAGAATTTGTTCAAGAATGGTACAATAGCAAATCAATTTTGAGAGAAAAAAACTTTGAAGTTTGAAAATATATATATTATCCTTTCAATGATAATTACGGTAAATTTGTAAGAACAGCAGATTTACTTGCTGCATTAATAGAATGCTATTTGGAAATAAGCACTGGAAATCAAAATTCATATTTTGTAAATTCGTTCAAAAAAAATTGAAAGAAGAGATAAACGATATTTCACCGTTAGACGTTTCAGAAATTCTAAAAGAGATAGAAGATAGTTCTTCTATTCACCTTTAACAAATTTTTTTTCGCCATTAGGAAGTTTAAATTTTACAAC